>Ga0172382_10011276_pt1 | contig 11848 bp, 14 predicted proteins | sample Leawel138RmetaG_FD_122245 | JGI IMG/M metagenome (GOLD analysis project Ga0172382, IMG submission 122245) | Leachate microbial communities from a municipal landfill in Southern Ontario, Canada - Leachate well 138R metaG | ecosystem: Engineered > Solid waste > Landfill > Unclassified | place...
ACAAAGGCTAGGCGATGGCCAGCGGGGCTGCCACTTGCTGCAGCCGTGCGGTGAGCGGAAGCCCTCCCACAAGGCGTTGCCTGCAGGAGGACTTTCACACGCCGCACTCAGTGCGGCTTCTGTGCCTGCACGCCGCCCTTGAGGTCCTGCTCCAACTCTGTGGTGAGCCAGCCACGCACCGATTGCAGATGGCGGTCCTCGTCGGCCAGCGCCTGGTGGAAGCGCCGCGACAGGTCGTTCTGGCCGAAGGCGTCGGCCAGCCGGATGAGCATGTGCCAGCCGTCGTTGTCCGCCAGTTCGGCCACCAGCAGCGCCTGCAGCGAATGGCCGAGAGAGCTGCGTGGGTCGGTGATGACCTGCAGCACACCCGTGGCGACCACCCCACTGATGTCCGCCGAGGGTGTGACCACGGTGGGATCGCCGCCCAGGTACTCGATGGCCTCGCGCACCATTGCGAAGTGCGCCAACTCCTCGTCGTGGAAGGTCATCAGTTCCTCGCGCGTGGGTCCCTGTTCCCAGGTGCCGACCACGTCCAACTTGGCGATCACGGCCTCGTACAAACGGGTGCCGGTGCGCTCGAACGCCAAACGCTCACCCAACTTGTCGAGGAACACCGAAGGGCGGTTTCCCTTCAGCATCTGCATGCCGGCCTTGGCCGTGCCCTTGGCGGTGCCGGGGGGCGGTACGGTGCCGATGGGCGGTGAGTCGTGCAGGTAGACACGGCGCAGTTCCTCTATCTGGTGGCCGTTGCCGCCGGAGGTGGGGATGCTGGTTTCTGCGCCGCGCATCATTTCCTCGCTCAGGCGCGGCGCCATGCCGATGCCCGTGCGATTCATGCCCATGTCGCTTGCCTGTGTCATGCGGCCTCCTGTCAGCGCGCGTGCGCCTGTTTGCCGATTTCGGTGCCTATGGACCAGCGGTAGCCGGCTGCGACCATGTCACTGGGGCTGCCATGGGTGTTGAGGTGCTTGCGGTAGGCGAGGGTGGCTCCGCTTTCCTTTTCCTTGGTGCCGTCGATGAAGCGATAGCCCACCGCACGCAGATTCATTTCCTTGCCGAGCACCTGGCGCACGTAGTCGCGGTGACTCTCGTATTTGATGGGCTCAGGCAGGGTCGCGGGCAGGATCTCGGCAGGGTCGCGTTTGTCCACCTGCTTGTACAGCTCCATGACGGTATGCAGGTGGCCCAGCTCGTAGTCACAGAAACGCTGCCAGATCTCCTTGATGCGCGGGTTCGACTCGGTTTGCATGCAACTCCAGTAGTTGTAAACCTCGGTGGCCTCGTGCAGCAGCCATTTCTCCATCCAAGTCTCGTCCGGATCGGCGATGGACTCGTACTGGGTCACGTGTTGTTCCTCGATGGAGGCGATCTCCGCGTACAACTGGCGCGCCACCGGATCGGCGAGGCTCGGCCCCACGTTCATGTAGTAGTCATGGGTCTGGAATTCGCCCGCCAGGATGGTGAGCGCATTCAGCTTGGTGATGGGCGCCGCCTTCTTGCGGTCGTACCAGTTGCGCAGATCATCCTCCGGGGCGCGATGCTCCTCCGAGGTGGGCCGGCCGGGGATGACGTCGGTGTAGCTCTGCAGGATGTTGTTGGCGTCCTTGCCCTCAATGCGGTCCATGAGGGCGCTGTAGCGGTACAGGTGATCGAAATCCTCCAGCAGGCCGAAGCGGTACACCTGCTGCAGGTATGGATCAGGCTCGTGGGCCGCCACCGACGCCGTCACCTCCACCGCCACTTGTTCGTAGGCGACGGTGGTCTCCAGCACGGACTGGTCCGGCGGCAGCAGCCAGTTCACCAGGGTCTGCTGGTGTTGCTCGACACGCCGGATATTCGCCAGCGGCAGCCGCAGGTCCTTGTTCATGCGTGCGCAGGCGTGGGAGAAGCGGATCGCCTCGGATTCGATGCCATTCATCAGGATCACGCGTACGCGTGTGAAGGCATCGTCGTCGAGCTTGCTGAACGGCACACGCACCATGTCACGCCAGGTGAATTTCTGACGCTCCGGCGGTACGCCCTTTTCCTTGAGGATGTCCAGTGTCATGCGGTTCCTCCGCGTCGGGTCTGTCGCCAGTTTGGAGGAGCCGCGGCGCATCGCCATGAAGCGGGGCGTGAATTCCTGCCATCCCAGCGGGTACCCCATCGCAAGAAACGGGCGAGAACCGGATTGCCGCAGCGACGCCACTTGCGTAGGTCACGTTGGCACGCCAGCGGCTACGTGACAACACCGTGCTGGAATATCCGTCAAGTTAACAAGCGCACCGAAGCGAACCCCGTCAGCGAACATGCATCCCATGATCACTCCCTGAATGGCCGCCTATAGACTTGCAGCATGAGCGTGATTCGCATCGGTACATCCGGTTACCAGTACGATCATTGGCGGGGCATCCTCTACCCGGAAGACGTGCCCAAACGTCGCTGGTTCGAGATCTACACGCAAAGTTTCGACACCGTGGAGATCAACAATACCTTTTACCGCCTGCCGGGAGCCGACGTCTTCGACCACTGGCGACAACAGGCGCCGAAGGGTTTCCTCTATGCACTCAAGTTCAGCCGCTATGGCACACACCGTCGACGCTTGAATGACCCGGAAAATTCCGTGACGCACTTCGTCGAAGTCGCCACACGCCTGCACGGAATGCTGGGCCCGATCCTGGTGCAACTGCCACCGCGCTGGGACGTGAACGTAGCACGCTTGGAAGCCTTTCTCACCGTTGCACCACGCCGCTACCGCTGGGCGGTGGAAGTGCGTGATCCACGTTGGCTCAGTGAAGCCGTGTATGCCACCCTCCGACGTCACAACGCCGCCCTGTGCATTCACGACCACATCAAGGATCACCCGCGGGTGATCACGGCGACGTGGGTTTACTTGCGTTACCACGGGGGCGCCACCGAGACCGGCGCCTATTCCGACGCACAACTGGCGCATGAGGCAGAATTCATCCACAACTGCAGGCGCGCCGGTCATGACGTGTATGCCTATTTCAACAACGATCAAGGCGGCCATGCGGTGCACAATGCGCTGCAACTCAAGAGATCCGTGAGTCCCTGAGCCGTGATGCGCGGCTATGGTTCAAGAAACATTGCCGCGGGCAGCGGATCATGGAACGTGTGTCAGTCACGCATACCGGGGATGGCTTTCACGTGATTGCCCGGACTGGACGCTCGCAAGCGGCCACCATGACGCTGCACCCCGGCGAGGCCACGGGCGGCCCGGAAAACAGCCATGGCAGTGACCAGTGGATGTACGTGGTCGCCGGGTACGGGCTGGCGCTGGTGGAGGGGCAGGAGGTATCGCTCGCCGCGGGCGACCTCTTGATGATCGAGGCCGGTGAGCGTCATGAAGTGCGCTGCCTCGGCGACAAGCCTTTCGAAACGCTCAACATCTACGCGCCGCCAGCCTACTGAGCCGCGCGCGGCGACGGCTGGGTCGCCGGGGAGGTTTCATGGAACGCACGGAGATCCGCCGCCCGGCGTGGCGCCCCTTTCTGGACGAGTTCAGCCGCCGCCATCACGGCTGGCGCGTGACCCTGGGTGTCATCGACACGGAGCTGTTGCGCCGCAGCATGGAAGCCGAGGCCCATCTCGTCGCCGAGGATGCCGTGTTCGAAGGCATGGACCTGGAAATCCGTCCCGAGGGTGAACAGTTGGCGGTACTGCTCGGCCTCCAGCACACCCTTTCCCGTCACGCGGTGCAGGCACCGCGGCGCATGTTCGTGGAGACCGATGGCGAAACGATCGAGGAGGGCTTGCGCGTAGACTCCACTGACGGTTCCACCTTGCTCATGCGCTTCCGTGCCGTGGCACCCCCCGAGGCGCTCAACGGCTTCGCCAAGACCGAAGCGTGATGAGCGAGATCGGGCTGGAGGCCGCCGGCACGCCGCTGCTGGGATTCCTCGATCGACCCGCGAATGCGCGGGGTGTGATTGTGTTTGCGCACGGGGGCGGCAGCACCCGCTTCAGTAACCGCAATCGCTACGTGGCTGACGAACTGAACCTGAACGGCTATGCCACCCTGCTGTTCGACCTGCTTACCACCGACGAATACCACGAGGACAAGAAAACCGGGCTGCTGCGTACCCACGTCGGTCTGCTTGCGGATCGGCTTACCGGCGCGCTGGACTGGGTGGCCGCGCAAGCTTCGCTGTCCTCGTTGCCCGTGGGATTGATCGGCAACGACACCGGGGCCGCGGCGGCGCTCGCCACCGCCGCAGAGCGCCCCGAGCGTGTGCGTGCCGTGGTCACACGCGGAGGCCGTCCGGACCTGGCAGGTAATGCCTTACCCTGGGTGAGGGCACCGACCCTGCTGGTGGTGGGCGAGCGGGACGTCATCGTGCTGGAACTCAACCGCCACGCCGCCACCTTCCTGCGCTGCGAAAACCGCATCGCCCTGGTGCCGGGTGCAGGACACCTGTTCGAGGAACCCGGCACACTGCAAAGCTTTACCGAACTCGCCCGCGACTGGTTTCTCGACTGGCTGTGAACACGGTCTCCCATGCGCCATTTGCCGCATCGCCAATCGCCACCGGTGGCCGCTCCTACAGGAGGAATCATCCACTGCGGGTTGTGGCGTCGAAACCGCGGCGTGACGTTGAGAATCGCGGCCGGTGGCCACGCCCGGGAAAACCCTGTGGTGATGCTTAGCGCGCGGCGTGGGTGAGGGAGCGGGGCATGGTGTCGGCGTGGTCAGTGCACTTGTCGCCGTTCACGGTGCGGGTGATGAAGGGATAGACGTCGGTATAGCCCAGAATATCGGTGACCAACAGTACCAGGAAGACGAAGATCACCGCGCCCACTGCATCGCCGCCGGCAGGCAGGCTGTCGAGACGCGCGGCGAGTTGGGCGGCCTCTGCCTCGGTGAGGGCGTCGACGCGCGCTTGTACCAGATGGGGATCCACGCCGAGCGCCACGAGACGTGCGCGCAGTGCATCACGGACGTCGGACCTCGGCGGCGGCGTGGTCATGAGCATCGCCTCGGTGCTGATGAACGCGGCGGCGGCCCGGGGGGAATAAATTGCGCCCGTACTCACGGCGATCGTGAGCAGGGCGCAGAGCAGCATCCTGTGCTTCACGAGTTACCTCGTGTGTCATCCCTGACGCTACAGAGCATAGATGTTTTTTCGCGGCAGGCACGGCCGTATCGCTGAACTTCACGCCATGTGTGTGCAAGGGTGTGAAGGACAACAAAAAAATCTGTGTTACTCGCGAAAATAACCACAGCACGTCACAAAGCGGTGGTGATCCCGTGCCATCAGAATGCGCCGAAATGGTGCAATGTTCAGCGCAAACGCATGGCACTCAAGCCGAGTGCGCCCACGCCCAGCATCGCCATGGCGGCAAACTCATGCACGTGCGCGCCGAGTCCGACACCTTTGAGAAACAGATCACGGATGACCACCAGATAATACCGCAACGGGTCTGCATAGGTCAGCCACTGGACGACCTCCGGCATGTTGCGGATCGGAAATGCAAATCCGGAGAGGATCACGGCGGGCATGATGATGAAAACCGCAAGCAGCATGGCCTGCTGCTGGGAGATGGAATAGGTGGAAAGCAGCAGGCCCAGGCCCAGGGTACTCATGAGAAACAGCGCGCTGCCGGCAAACAGGGCGAGCAGGCTGCCGCGGAACGGCACGTCGAACCAGGCCACAGCCACCAGCGTCACCAGCGCGACGTCGAACAACCCGATCACCGCTACTGGAATCATCTTGCCCAGCAGGAATTCCACACGACCGATCGGTGTGACCATGAGCCGTTCCAGTGTGCCCAGTTCCCGCTCGCGCACCACGGTCATGGCGGTGAGCATGATGGTGGCGATCATCACGACGTTGGCGATGATGCCCGGGACGAAATACCAGCGATCGTCCAGGTTTTGGTTGTACCAGGCACGTTCCTGCAATTGCACCGTCGGGCTCCGTCCGGTGGCTTGCAGGACTGTTTCCCGGGTGATTTGTGCAAGTTGGCCGAGCACCAACTGGGCACTGTTGGGATCGGCGCCGTCTGCAATGATCTGCACGCGCGGCGCGGCCGCGAAATCGAGTGGCAGGTGGATGATGGCACGCACCTCACCGCGGGTGATGGCTTCGCCTGCGCGATCCATGGCCGCGAAGTGCACCAGCTCGTAGTGTCCACCTGAGGTCACTGCATCGAGCAGTGCGCGGCTGGTGGTGTTGCGCGCTTCGTCCACGACACCGACTGCGGCGTAGCGGACGTCGAACGTGGAGGCATAGCCGAATACCACCATCTGCAACAGCGGCGGCACGATAACGAAGAAGCGCATGCGTGGATCCCGCAGCAACAGCCGGAACTCCTTGAGCAGCATGGCCTGCAGGCGGAGCCAGGCTTCGTGTAACCGTTTCATTGCACCAACCCCAATTTGCGCGCGCGGGCGCGCAGCGCGAAGGCAAGCACCAACAATACGGTGCTGAGCGCGGCCACCTGGGTCCACAGCACGAAGGGTGCAAGCCCCTTGAGGAAGACGGCCTTCGAGAGTTCCACGTAATAACGCGCGGGCACGATATAGCTGAAGTACTGCAGGGCCAGCGGCATGTTTTCGATGGCGAAAACGAAGCCGGAGAGCAGGAAGGCAGGCAGGAACGTACTGATGAGTGCGAGCTGGCTTGCGATCACCTGCTGGCCTGCGCTTACGGAGATGAGCGCGCCCTGCAGCATGACCACCAGCAGGAATAGGGCCGATACCACCACCAGGCCGAGCAGCGGCCCGCGCAGGGGTACGTCGAACAGATATACGGCGGCGATCAGGGCGATGAGCAGGTCCAGCATGCCTATGACGAAGTAAGGCGTGAGTTTTCCCAGCAGGAATTCACCGCGGGTGAGCGGCGTGGTGCGCAGCATGACCAGGTTCCCGAGTTCCATCTCGCGCGCCACGGTGAGTGAGGTCATGAGCGCGCCGATCACGGCCATGACGATGGCGATGACGCCCGGGATGATGGCCACGTGGCTCTCACGGGTTTCGTTGAACCACACCCGATCCTCGATACGCACCGGTGGTGTGGCACGCTCGCGTGCCAGGGCGTCGAGCAGGGCGCGGGCGTAGTTGCGCACCAGGCGTGCGCTGTTGGCATCGACACCATCGAGGATGAGTTGCAGGTGCGCATCGCCGCGAGCCGATGCATCGGCGAAATCTGCGGGAATCACCAGTGCACCCCACACCTCGCCCGCCTGCACGCTTGCGCGCAATTCCTCGCGGCTCACGAACACATGCGTCACGCTGAAGCCGCGGCTGGCATCGAAGCGCGCCACCAACTGCCGCGTCTCACCGTCCAGTTGTTCCGGTAGTATCCCGATGGGTGCCTCGGTTACGTCCAGACGAATGGCATAGCCGAACAGGAACAACAGCATGGCCGGCATGAGCAGCATCAACGCCAGGCTGCGCCTGTCACGCAGCAGATGCCACCACTCCTTCCGTGCCATCGCCCGCACGTGCTGCCAGTTCATGGGATTGTCAGAGATAAGTCCGCAAATGAACGCCAATGAACGCAAATCGCGCACGGGGCGCCCCGCGGTTTGCGTTACCCCATGCACGTTGTAGGAGCGGCCTCAGGCCGCGATGAACTACTAACAGTCGTGGGCTGAGCTCGCTCTTCCGGAACTGCCGACAAGGCTGGCACCGGCGTCGCGCTGGCGCCAACCGTTTCGTGCCCTGTTGTGAATATTCATTTGCGTTCATTGGCGTTCATTTGCGGACTTTTTTCCATGGCGGCACTTTCGAGCACCGCGACGAAGAGGTCTTCGAGGTCGGGGCGAACCGGATTGGCGGAGTCGACATGCAGGCCACGGTCTTTGGCCAGGTGTGTGAGTTCGTCAAGGGCGGCGGCAGGGACTGTGCCGGCGGCGAGGCGCAGGCGCAGGCGACCGGCGTGGGGAATGGCCTCGCGTACGGCGGGATGGCCGGTGAGTTGGGCAGCCAGGGCGCGCACGTCGCGGCCGGCCAGTTCCACCATCGGCGTCGACAAGGGACGCGCCAGCAGGTCTTCGGGTGTGCCTGCGGCGATGATGCGCCCGGCGTGCATGAGCGCGAGCCGGTCGCAGAATGCGGTTTCGTCCATGTAGTGAGTGGTGACGAGGATGCCGATGCCTTGGTCCGCCAGGTCGTAGATCAATTCCCAGAAGTGCTGACGTGCCGCTGGATCGACGCCGCTGGTGGGTTCGTCGAGGAACAACATCTCGGGACGATGCAGCAGTGCGGCGGCGAGGGACATGCGACGTTGGTAGCCGAGCGGCAGGGCGCTGCTTTGACGCGCGCGCAAAGGCGACAGCTCCAAATACTCCATGACTTCGCGTACGCGCTCGCGTGCGGCACGCGGTGCGAGCCCGTACAGGCCCGCCTGCAAGGATAGGTTTTCCTCCACCGACAGCTCGGCGTAAAGCGCGAAGCCCTGCGCCACATAGCCGAGGCGCGCACGGGCGCTGCGAGGATGGCGTACCGTATCCACCCCGGCCACGGTGATGTGGCCTTCACTCACGGGCAGGAGCCCGCACAGCATGCGTATGGCGGTGGTCTTGCCGGCACCGTTGGCGCCCAACAACCCGAACACCTCGCCGCGCGCCACATGCATGTCGATGTGATCCACCGCCGTGAAGCGACCGAAACGGCGCGTGAGACCGGTGGCCTCGACCACGGTTGTGTTCATGTCGCAGGCACTTGGGTGAGATCGCGCAGGTTGACATCGTGCAGGGTGGGGCGCGCCGCCGTGGCGGTGAGGCCCGGATCGAGCTGTGCCAGTTCTGCGGTGAAGGCGGCCGGCGTCACCCCGGGTGCCAGCCAAACGTGCAGGCGCGTGCCCACGGGGAAGGCGAAGGACACGCCCGGCAGGGCGCGTACCGCACGCCGCAGGTGACGGGCGCGCGGGCCGCTCACGGCCATCAAGCGCATGTCGCCCGCGTGTGCGAGGGCCTCGGGCGTGCCCTGGCGGAACATGCGCCCCTCGCGCAGCACGACCACGCGATCGCAGCGTTCGGCCTCGTCCATGTTGGCGGTGGCGTAAAGGATGGCCACGCCTTCCGCGCGTACCTGCTCGAGCAATTGCCAGAAGGCACGCCGTGCCAGCGGGTCCACGCCGGTGGTGGGCTCGTCCAGGAACATGGCACGTGGTGAACTCACCAAGGCGCAGGCGAGGGCGAGCTTTTGCATCATGCCGCCGGAGAGCTGGCCGGCGCGGCGCGCCTCGAAGTCCGTGAGGCCCGTACGGGCGAGCAGATCACGGATGCGCGGCAGGGCCTCGTGTGCAGGCAGGCCGTGCAGGTCGGCGAAGAAGCGCAGGTTCTCCAGCACCGAGAGGTCGGGGTACAGGCCGAAACGCTGGGGCATGTAGGCGATACGCGCGCGCAGGCCGAGATCGCCGGGCGTACCGCCCAGCACCTGCACGGTGCCGCGCGCCGGCGGCAACTGGCCCACTCCGATGCGCAGCAGGGTGCTCTTGCCGGCGCCGTCGGGTCCCACCAGGCCCACGATCTCGCCGGCGTGCACCTCCAGGCTCACGGCCGTGAGCACCGATACTTCGCCGTAGGCAAAGCCGAGGTCGTGCATGCGGATCAGGGGATCGCTCACGGGGCGGGTTCCAGGTACACGTCGGCGGGCATGCCGCGCTTGAGCCGGCCGCCGGCGCCGGTCACGTCCACGGTGACGCGGTACACCAGGTCGGTGCGCAGTTCCTGGGTCTCCACGGTGCGGGGTGTGAATTCGGCTTCGGGGGAGATGAAGCTGAGGCGGCCCTGAAATTCCGTGTCGGGGAGGCCGTCCACGCGCACCTGGGCCGGCTGGCCGAGCTGCACGCGGGCGAGCCAGGGTTCCGGCAGGAAGGCGCGTACCCAGGGCGTGTCCAGCGCGGCCACCCGCAGCACGGGTTGGCCCGCCTGCACCACCTCGCCGATCTCGGCGAGGCGCACGCTCACCACACCGGACACCGGTGCCACCAGACGCGTATCGTCCAACTGCTGCCGGGCCAGCGAGGCGGCGGCGAGCCGCGCCTGCCATTCCGCCTCGGCGCGGGCGATGTCTTCGGCGCGCGGGCCTTCGCGCAGCAGGGCGAGACGTTCATCGGCCTCGGCCAGTTGCGCCTCGGCCACCTGTCGTGTCAGCCGCGCCTGCTCCAGGGCCTGCTGTGAGGCCAGGTCGCGCGCGGCGATGTCGGTGATGCGTTTCTCCTCGGCGCGGGCGAAGGACAGCCGCTGTTGCGCGCTTCGGCGCGCCGCCTCGGCGGCGCGCAGTTCCTGCGCCCGCGTGCCGGCACGCAATGCGGCCAACTGGGCCTCCGCGGCAGCGGCTTCGGCATTGGCGCGCTCCAGTGCCAGGCGGTAGGGTTCGGCATCGAGGTTGGCGACGATCGCGCCCTGTTCCACGCGCTGGCCTTCATCCACCGTACGTGCCACGATACGCCCGTTGACACGGAACGCGAGGTCCACCTCTCGCACCTCCACCGTGCCCGACAGGCGCAGCGTGCCGTCCGCAGTATGGTCGCCGGTACAGGCCGCCAGGGCGAGGGAAGAGAGCAACAACAGACCGATGTGGCGCACGGATTCCATTTCCCGGTGTCAGTTTTTGTGCCCAAGCATGCACGAAAACGCGAGCGCAGTCCCAATGGATCTGTGCGGCGGCGGACGTTTCAGCGCGTGCCACACTTTAAAAAAACAGGCTAGGCGAGGTGCGGCCATGAAAAAGGCGTGGCTGTTGCTTGTAGTGCTGTTTGCCGGTTGCGCCACCGGCCCCCGTCCGGTGGGGGACGAGATTGCCGGCAGCCCATCGGTGTCGGAGGCCGTTGTCGAGCCGCAAGCGGTGCTGAATGCCCGGGTGCGCTGGGGCGGCATCATCGCCCGGGTGGAAAACCGTGCGGACGCCTCCCTCATCGAGGTCATTGGCAAGGACCTGGAAGAGAGCGGCCGGCCCGCACAGGGTACCCCCAGCCGCGGACGCTTCCTGGCGCGCATCAAGGGTTTCGCCGACCCGGCCGATTTCGAGCGGGGCAAGGAGATCAGCGTGCTTGGGGTGGTGGCAGGCAGCGAGACCCGCGCGATCGGTGACTTCGAGTACCGTTATCCGGTGGTGGAGGTGGAGCGGGTGCACCTGTGGGCGCCGCGACCGGTGCGCCGTGACCCCGTGTATCCGTACTACTACGACCCGTGGGCACCGTTCCACCCCTGGCCCTACTACCGACCATACGGCCCGAGGTGGCCCTACTATTGGTGAGTGGTTACAGGTAAGGAGATGGCATGAACGCCGTACGCGTGTTGTTGTGTGGTGTCGCGGCCTTGCTGGTGGGCTGTGCAGGCACCGGGCCTGAGTTCAAGACCGAGGGCGTGGCCACCGGCCTCACGCCGCGCGAGGCGTCCACGCGGGCGGCCGACATCGCCGGGACGCGGGTGTTGTGGGGTGGGGTGATCGTCAACAGCACCAACCTGGAAAACGCCACGCAATTGGAGGTGCTCGGCTATCCGCTGGATGACAGTCAGGAACCGCAGACCGATGCGGGTCCGGCGGGTCGTTTCCTGGTGATCGAACCCGGCTATCTGGAAACCGCCGACTACGCGCAGGGCCGGCGTATCACCGTGGTGGGCCCCGTCACCGGCACGCGCCAGGGCAAGATCGGCGAATCCGCCTACACCTACCCCGTGGTCGACCCCGACCGCATCCATCTCTGGCCCCGCGCCTCGACCCAGCGCTACACCGAACCGCGCTTCCACTTCGGCGTCGGCGTCATCTTTGGGCGGTGAGGAGAAAAGCATCAACACGGGGAAGATAAAGGACCCGTCGTAGGTCGCGTTGGCGCACAGGGTACGTGACGTGCGCGGCTCGAACATGTCACGTAGCTTCGCAACGTGACCTACG
>Ga0172382_10011279_pt1 | contig 11847 bp, 7 predicted proteins | sample Leawel138RmetaG_FD_122245 | JGI IMG/M metagenome (GOLD analysis project Ga0172382, IMG submission 122245) | Leachate microbial communities from a municipal landfill in Southern Ontario, Canada - Leachate well 138R metaG | ecosystem: Engineered > Solid waste > Landfill > Unclassified | place...
AACTCGCCAACAAAATCTCGCGCCCAATCAACATAATCATCAACCCCCCACGGCTCTTTTGGCACCTCGCTTTTCCCAAACCCCGGCATATCCGGCACAATAACTTTATATCCACCTTGCGCCAATAAAACCGCTTCTTCTACCCACGAATCCGACCCAACCCCCCATCCGTGCAAAATCAAAACCGACTTCACGTTTCCGCCGCCAAAAGTTTTATAATTTATTGATAGTTGGTTAATGATAACTTTTTTCTCTTCCATTCTTGAAAAAATATTGATTATCAAGTAGCATTATTCTATGGCACAATATCACAAAGCCCCAATAATAATAGCTCTTTTGGGATTGACGCTACTTGCTATTCAAGTACCAAAACCTTGGGATCTTTTGGGAGGATTTATGTTGCTTGCAGGAATATGTGCCTGCCTTGGAGAATATCTTGGTAAATTATTGAGATCATAAACAGCTCCTTTTATTTCATTAAACTAGATTTATAGCTCTCGGGGCAATACGGCTTCAAGCGGATGATCTCGATTTTGAGATTTTCTTTTTTTATAAATTCGGGGAGGTTGGCGGAAAATGAGTTTTGGTCGTAGCCCAGGGCGATGATGTCGGGGGCGGTTTTTTTTATGATGGCATAGGGGTTGCCGAAGTTCCCCAAGGTGGCCTCGTCCACCAATTTGCATTGCTTGACGGCTTTGAGGCGCAACAATTCGCTTCGCTTGGGAAAGCGGCCTTTAACCTCATTGACAGTGATGTCGCGCGCCGCCACGGCAATCAGATAATCGCCCAGTGCTTTTGCCTGTTGGAAAAAGTTTATGTGTCCGGGGTGGAGGCCGTCAAATGTGCCAAAAACCAATACTCGTTTTATCATACCAAATAAAAACGAAAAATAATTTTCAATTATCAGTTTTCAGTTTTCATTGAATTTTCAATGTTCCAATGAGTCAAACAGATGCATACATGTATTTTGTTTGAAAATTGATAAATTGAAAACTGAAAACTTCTAAGATCTACTTTTTCGGGGTTATTTTTTCAATACCGCCAAGGTAGGGTTGCAGAACTTTGGGAATGGCTACCGAGCCGTCTTTTTGCTGGTAGTTTTCCAGAATGGCGATCAAGATGCGGGGGCTGGCCACCACCGTGTTGTTTAGCATATGCGGATATTGGATATTGCCGTCTTTGTCGCGATAGCGGGTGCTCAAGCGGCGCGACTGCCAATCGGTTAAATTGGAATCGCTGTGGGTTTCGCCATAGGCGGCGCGGGACGGCATCCATGTTTCAATGTCATACATTTTGCGCTTGCCAATTCCCATATCGCCGGTGCAGATCGCCAAAATCCGATGCGGCAACTCCAAGTCTTTTAATATCTCTTGCGAAATTTCGCGCATTGTTTCCAGCCATTGATCGGATTCTTTGTTATCGTTTTTGCAAATTACCACTTGCTCCACTTTCATAAATTCGTGCAAGCGATATAATCCTCGCGTGTCCTTGCCGTAACTGCCCACTTCGGAGCGATAACACTGCGAAATGCCGCACATTTTAACCGGCAGATCTTTTTCGTTTAAAATTTTTCCGGCGTGATAGGCCAAAAGCGACGGCTCGGCCGTGCCGGTCAGATATAGCGGCTCGGCAACATCTTCGCCGCTTTCCAGCTTGCCCGGGTTTCCGATTTGATAGAGTTCATCTTTGCCCGCGGGAAAATGTCCCGATCCCACGAACGCGAATTCGCGCAAAATCGTGGGCGGCACAAAAATCGTGAACCCTTTTTCGCGCATTAAATTCAGCGCGTGCCAAAAAACCGCGAAGTGCAAAAATACCGCTTCGTTTTTGAGATAATAACCGCGAAAACCGCTGGTCTTAACCCCGGCTTCAATGTCAATTAAATCCAAATCTTTGCCCAACTGGATATGGTCTTTGATTTCAAAATCAAATTTGGGAATTTTGCCCCATTTTGAAACCTCAACATTTTGCGAATCGTCATCGCCCACGGGAGAATCTTCGGAAGGAATATTGGGAATTTCCAGCATCATTTGGTGGAACTCTTTTTCCATATCTTTGGCTTTTTTTTCCAAATTGCCGGTATTTTCATCCAACGCTTTCATTGCCTTGATGATCGCGCCGCGCTCCATTTCATCTTTGGCAAGCGGTATCGCTTTTGATGCCTTGTTTTTTTCGGCGGCCACGGCCTCAACCTCTTGTATCGCTTTAACCCGTTTTTCGTCCAAATCAAGCAGTTTGCCAATATCGCATTTGACGTTTTTCTTCTTGCAGGCGTCTTCAACAATTTTTCTGTTTTGGCGAATGAATTTAATATCCAACATACTTACGCAAATTTTCAGTTTTCAGTTTTCAGTTTTCAATGAATGTTGCAATGTATCAATTTTCAAACAAAATACGTGATTGTATTTGTTTGGCTTATTGCAACATTGAAAATTCAATGAAAACTGAAAATTGGTAATTGGAAATTTTTTTTATTGTTTGGGTTTCATCAGGGGAAACAATATCACTTCGCGCAGAGCATTGGAATCGGTTAAAAGCGCGGCAAGCCGGTCAATGCCCATGCCGAAGCCCGCCGCCGGAGGCATGCCGTGTTCCAGGGCTTCAATAAAGTCGGTATCGGTTCTTTGCGCTTCTTCAAAGCCATGTTTAAACATCTCTTCCTGTTCTTTGAGCCGCGCCGCCTGTTCAATGGGATTGTTTTGTTCGGAAAACGCGTTTACCACTTCAAATCCGTTAACAATCAATTGAAAATTGGCAAGCACGGGCGAATCTTTTTTGAGCTGTTTGGCCAACGGCTTGCATTCAACCGGATAATGGATTAAAAAGGTCGGCTGGATAACTTTCGGGCGGCAGTATTTTTTATAAATTTCGTCGGCGATTTCGGCCTTGCCCGCGCCCTTGCCAATTTCCACACCCAATTCTTGCGCCTTTTTTGCCAAGCTGTCGCGGTTTAAATCCCAATAATCAATGCCGGTGTGCTTTTTTAACAAATCAGCAAATTCAATTCTCGGCCAGGGAAGGGCAAAGTCAATTTCTTGCCCTTGATAGGTTAGCGCGGTTTTGCCCAAAATATTTTTCAAAACCATCTCCAGCATCTCTTCGGTCATTTGCATCAAATCTTTGTAATCGGCATAGGCCCAATAGAATTCCAGCATCGTGAAATCCGGATTGTGCTGTTTGTCCACCCCCTCGTTGCGAAAGCATTTGCCGATCTCATACACCTTTTCAAATCCGCCCGCCAAAAGCCGCTTCAAAAACAGCTCCGGCGAAATGCGCAAAAACACATCCATATCAAAAGAATTGATATGCGTTTTAAAGGGTTTTGCCGCCGCCCCGCCATAGATTGTTTGCAGGGTCGGGGTTTCCACCTCCAAAAAACCTTTTTCGTCCAAAAATTTTCGGATAAGCTTGATAATCTCGGTGCGCGCGACAAACTTCTTGCGAATATCGTCATTGAAAATCAAATCCAAATAGCGCTTGCGGTAGCGCTCTTCGGTGTCTTGCAGGCCATGCCACTTGTCCGGCAAAGGACGCAAGCTTTTGGCAAGCATTTTGTAATCCGCGGCTTGAATCGTTTTTTCCCCCCGCTTGGTGGCAAACGCAATGCCGCGAATTTCCACAAAATCGCCGATGTCAAAATTGTCAACAAAAAATTGATAAGATTTTTCCCCCAGCCCGTCTTTTTTCAACAGCACCTGCATTTTTCCTGTGCCGTCGGCAATATCGCAAAACAGCATTCCCCCGTGCCCCCGCGTTGAGCGCAAGCGCCCGGCGATAACAAATTCCTTCTCGGACTTTTCCAGCTTGTCCCAATCCAAAAGCGCCGCGCTGATAGCGTGCGTCCGTTTTGTTTCTCCCGGATAGGGCCAAATGCCCGCACTCTCCAAATTCCTCAATTTTTTCAACCTCTCATTCCGAAGCTCCTCAATATTAGCCATTGTATTTTGCATTTGAGGTCGTTCCTTGCCGTAATCGGCAAGGTGCGACCTCGTCAAATTGTATTTTATCCTTATTTGAATTTATCATTATACCTCATTTCCCTCTCCCCGCCAACCTTGACAAATTATTATTATTATACAATGGCATTATGAGAGGAATCGGAACATTCATTGGGTTAATGTTTAATGGGTTAGGTGCTATTTGCAGTGGGTTTTGTGCCACCTGCAAATGGTAGGCTATCCCCTTTTTTTTATACAAAAAAATCTGGTGAGGTCAAACCTCACCACAAAATCCCGTTTAAAAATCTGGTGAGGTTTGACCTCACCAGATTTTATTCTTCGTTTTTGGGGATGGTTGCTGATTGAAGTTCTTCGGGAATGGACTCGCAGGTCGCGGCATCCGCCGCCGGTAATTCGGAGGGGCGAGTGCCGTTTTCGTCTTTGGGTTCAAAATACCAGCCCAGGACTTCTTTGGCGACGGGCAGGACGGCGACGGTGCCTTCGCGGGCTTCTTCGGCCATTACCAGCAAAACGATTTGCGGATCGTCGTAGGGCGCGAATGCCGCCACCCAGGCGTTTAATAAGTCTTTGCCGTCAATTGATCTCCCCAATTGTGCCGTCCCTGTTTTGGCTCCCATGGGAACTTCCAATTGGTTGAGCGTCAACGCCGATGCCAGCGGCGCGCCCGCGCCATTGACGGCGTGGCGCATTCCCTCGCGCACCGCGGTCAAATTATCGGCATCAATGAAGTTTTCGCGGATTATTTCGGGTGTTTTTTCTTCAATGGCGTTTTTATTGTTATCAATAATCGTTTTTACCATTTGCGGCTGATAGAGCGTGCCGCCGTTAGCGATTGCCGCGTAGGCATTGGCAACTTCAATGGGCGTAATGCCGATAAATTCCTGGCCGATGGAAAGCCAATAGGTGTTGCCATCGGTCCAGTTCTGGTCTTGCGTACCGGCAAACCTTTCTTTTTTCCACGCCGGATCGGGCACAAATCCGGCGATTTCCCCGGGCAGATCAATTCCGGTTGCCTCTTCCCAGCCAAATAAATCAAGATATTTTTTAATACGCGTGGGTCCCAATCCGTCCTGATTTTCATAACCGCCGCCGATGGTGTAAAAATATACGTTGCAGGATTCGGCAATTGCTTTATACATATTTGTTTGGCCGTGAACATGGTTGTCGTTGTAGTGATAAACAATTTCGGGATTATATTGGTTTTGAACCGATATTCTGCCTTGGCAATTGATATTTTTATCGGCGGCAATTATCCCCTCTTGCAGCGCCGCGGCGGCGATAAACGGCTTGATTGTGGAACCGGTTAGATATCGTCCGGAAATCGCACGGTTGAAAAGCGGCTCGCTTTTGTTTTTAAAAAGCGCTTGTACTTCTTGCGAATTTCCCACGGTAAAAATATTATTGTCGTAGTCCGGAAGCGAAACCAAGGCCATTATTCCGCCGGTTTTGGGGTTTATCGCCACGGCGGCCCCCTTTTTCAACCCAATCGTTTCAAATTGGCGCGCCATTGCTTCGTAAAGTTTTTTTTGCAAGTTGTAATCAAGCCACAAGCGAATATTATCGCCGGACTCCGGATTTTGAGCGATTTGGCGGGAAACAATATTACCCAAAGCATCCCGCTCAATCTGCATTTTGCCAGGATCTTTGCGCAATACCGTTTCGTATGATTTTTCTAATCCCTGGCGGCCAATATAATCATTGATTGAATAAATTTCTGAAGAAGTTTGCCATTCTTCGGAACTGATTTTCCCCAAATATCCCAATAAATGCGATGTTCCCGCGCCTTGAACGTATTTTCTTATCGGCCGTTCTTCAATCGCGCACCCGGAAAAATCCTGCAAGCGCGCTTCCAAAACAATCAGAGCGCGATGGTTCAAATTTTCCACGGTGGGAATTTTATTTGCCGCAATCGCGTTTTTTAAATCGTCGCGATTTGCATCGGTGATTGCCGCCAAACTTTCGATAATTTTTTCCCGTTCGGTTCCTTGGGGCATTTTTTCGCCGAGGCATTGCAAATCAAAAGTGGAAATATTTTGCACCAGCGGCACAAGATTGGAATCGTAGATTATTCCCCGGTCGGATTGGATTTTATTAAAAATATATTTGTTTTGCCGGGCGCTTTCGGCAAGATTGGCGCCTTCAATAATTTGCCATTGAGCTACGCGAAAAATTACCGCCAAAAAAAACAAACCGGCCAAAATGAGAGGCAAAACAAGAGATTTTTTGGATAAAGCGATTTCAAATTTATTTTCCGCGGCATCCGAAGATTTTTTCTCCGAGTTTGCCAGATGATCATAAAAAATTTCATGCGGCTCGATATCTTCGCGGCGGCGGCAAATAATTTTGATGTTTTTGTTTTTTTTACCAAAATGAAGGAACTCGAACATATTTTTTGAAGACAAATTTAATCAACGCGACGATTATTGCCAAAACAATAATCCAAAACCCGAAAAATTTTTGAGAATACAGATCCAAAAACAATCCGCTCACTCCGGCCGCCGCCCATCCCAGTCTGCCGCTTTTTCGTTCAAAGAAAGCGATGATGACAGTTGCCAGCGCGCAAAAATTTATCCATTCAAGCCAAACACCGAGAAACCCGGCAATATGCGGCGCAACGGTTATTTGGCAAAAAACGGCGGCGATCAAAAATATTATCGGGATTGCGCGGGTTTTGACCATATTTAATGCGAATTCAAAAATACCGAGCCGATTTGAGACGCCATCGGATCCTTTCCCGCGGCGACAAAAACTTGCCGTGCTTCCGCGGTTTCGAATGCCGGCGAAATTTCAACCGATTGAAAAGTTTTTGCGTCGCTTTCATGAATCGCTTTGACGGTTCCGATTAAAAGCCCTTCGGGAAAAATGCCGCCCAAACTGCCGGCGGTTATTGAATCCCCGACTTTCAGCTCGGCATCCTTGGAAATCAAATCAATCGCGGCCTCACCGCCGCCCAAACCTTTTAATAATCCATCAACTTCTCCGGCGATTTTGACATCGAAAGAAAAACCCTCGCTTGTTATCATGGCCACTTCCGAAAAATTATCATAAGTTTTGGCGATCTTGCCCGCGAGTCCTTTTCGCGCGGTAATCACCGCCATACCGGCCTGCACCATATCTTTGGATCCCTTGTTAATTATCAAAATATCGCCATCAACGCTTTTACCGGCAATTTGCGCCAATTTTAAATCAAAATCTTTTTCCAGTCCCAAATTGAGAGCCTGGCGTAAAAATTCATTTTCTTTTTTTATGTTTTGCGCCGCGGCAATTTGCGCCTGCGCCGCGCCGATTTGCTCCTTTAACCGCCGATTTTCATCGCCAAGCGAACCGGCCTTGCCCAAAGATACAAAAAAATCGCGGGTGCCGACTGAAGCCAGCCACAGGTTTTTTTGAACGGGATTTAACGCCGAATAGGCCGCGTTTTTGAAAGCGGAGTTAATCGAAGGGATATTAAAAGCCAATATCGCCGCGACAGCGACAAAAAGCGCCGCCGCCAAAGTAAAATTTTTCCCAAAAGAAATCTTCATATTTTTCCAAAAAAACAACCATTATCGCGGCAGATAGTTAAGCATAGCAAATCCAATAAATTTTTAAACCCCGAAGATAAAAAACGCGTAAGTTGAAGCATAATTTGTTCTTTTAAACAAATAATTCCGCCCGATTTGCGGCCTGTGGATATTTGCCCTTGACAAACTTTTTTGTACGGATAGTATATGAAAATGTGTTGACAAAAAAACAAATAAAAGGTCGGGATATTTTTTAAAAATATCTTTTCTTCCGCGGCAAAAGCCGCGCGACTCTATAACTATTAATAATGATCGACGATACAATAAAAACCGCGATCGCGATGAACGAAGCCGAAGATTACGACGGCGACGTTGTGGGCGACGATGACATCGACGAGGACGATGACGATATGGACGAAGGCGACGACATGGGCGCTCGCGACGATATGGACGAAGGCGAATGGTAGAATTTAGATAATCAAACCAAAAGCCGCGGATTTGACCCCGCGGTTTTTGGTTAACTCCAATATTTTTTTGATACATGGTTTCAAAACCGAGCATCGAAATTTGTGCAACAGATGTAATAACGAAAAAACGGCTCAATTGCTTGAGGTTTTTGTAAGAAGACTACCTACTTTCGCCCAAAGGACTATCATCGGCCTTGGAAGATTTCACTTCTGTGTTCGGGATGGGAACAGGTGGAGCACTTCCGGTATAGTCTCCTTGCAAAAACCTCAAACTGAGCCGTTTTTGCAATTTTTTGTCAGTTATATTTTCTCGTCTTTTCAAAACAATTCCATTGTCGAAGCGTTGAAGTCAAACTTCAACACGCTTGTTGAAGTTTGACTTCAACATACCCTCCAACAATTCTAAAATCATTAATTGCTAGCCGAAGGCGTTTTAATCGTTTATTAGTACTGCTCGGCTGAACGCCTTGCGGCGCTTACACCTGCAGCCTATCAACCTCCTGTTCTCGAAGGAAACTGAGAGTTCTAATCTTGGAGTTGGCTTCGAACTTAGATGCTTTCAGTTCTTATCCGTTCCCGACTTAGCTACCCAGCGATGCTCCTGGCGGAACAACTGGCACACCAGAGGTCAGTTCATCCCGGTCCTCTCGTACTAGGGACGACTCTCCTCAAAACTCAAACGCCTGCGGTAGATAGGGACCGACCTGTCTCGCGACGGTCTGAACCCAGCTCACGTACCATTTTAACCGGCGAACAGCCGGACGCTTGGGAGCTTCTCCACCCCCGCGCTATGATGAGCCGACATCGAGGTGCCGAACACGACCGTTGATATGGACTCGTGGGTCGTACCAGCCTGTTATCCCCGGGGTAACTTTTGTTTGATAATCTCTGCCGATTCTAATAACCAGCATCGGTTCACTAAGTTCCGCTTTCGCGCCTGCGCGGCACATCCGCCTTGCAGTCAAGCCAGCTTTTGCCTTTACGCGACACGCACGATTTCCATCCGTGCTTAGCTGACCTTTAAACGCCTCCGTTACTTTTTAGGAGGCAAGCGCCCCACTTAAACTGCCCAAGTGACACTGTCACCCTTAGGATTAGGATGATGAATATTGAAGATGGCTATTTCACTGTCGGCTCCACCCCGTCCGAAAACGAGATCTCAACGCCTCACCACTATGCTACGCATCAAAATCCAAAACCCAATATCACCCTGCAGTAAAGCTCCCGGGGTCTTTCCGTCTAGCCGCAGGTAGGAAGTATCTTCACTTCCATTACATTTTCACCGGATAATTCGTGGAGACAGTTCTCAGGTCGTTATACCTTTCATGCGGGTCGCAACTTACGCGACAAGGGACTACGCTACTTTAACACGGTCAGAGTTACCGCGGACGTTCACCCGTAGCTTAGACCGGTTAGCGATACCGTCTTGCGACGATACCACCGCCAGTTTTGACACACGGGCACTGGTCAGGTCTCAGCCCCTATATTTCCTCTTGCGAGTTTAGCAGGGACCTGTGTTTTTGATAAACAGCCGCCTGAGAGTCTTTCGCTGCGCCCCCCACCGAAGTGGGGGGAATGCATATTCCGAAGTTACGCATACTTGTTTGCCTAGTTCCTTCACGAACTTTCATCCGTTCACCTTGGCGTTTTCACGCCGACCCACCTGTGTCGGTTTACGGTACGGTTCCCTTTTTTTGATAACCCTTGAGAGGTTTTTCCGGGAAGTTTGCTGGTCCGAATCCGCCCCGGCGAACCGGGACTTTTCGTCAATCCTGTTCCCTTTCCCTCGCTTGCGCTCGGAATCGGGAGTCGAACTGCCGACGGGAATCCAATAACCCGCTCGGATTACTAAACTTCGTCACTCTCTCGGCAAAAAAAGGAAGGATCGGAATATTAACCGAATGTCCATCGGCTGCGCCTCTCGGCTTGACCTTAGGACCGCCTAACCCGCGGATGATCACCATTGCCGCGGAAACCTTGGGTTTTCGGTGTGCGGGGATCTCACCCGCATTGCGGTTACTCATGCCAACATTCTCACTTCCCAACGCTCCACCAAACCTTACGGTTCGGCTTCGCCGCATTGGGAACGCTCTCCTACCGCTCCCCGCATAAATGCGGGAAACCCTTGTCTTCGGTATTAAGCTTGAGCCCCGTGTATTTACGGCGCAAAATTCCTTAGCTAGTAAGCTGTTACGCACTTTTTAAAGGGTAGCTGCTTCTGAGCTAACCTCCTAGCTATCAGAGGAACTTCACTTCCTTGTTTTGCACTTAGCTTAATTTAAGGACCTTAGACGAAGATCTGGGCTTTTCCCCTCACGACCACGGACCTTAGCGCCCGTAGTCTTACTGCTTTGCAATAATTCCGGTATTCGGAGTTTGATGGAAATATCTGAGTTTCCCCGCGATATTTCTGTCAGTGCTCTACCCCCAGAATCATTAACGCAAAACGCTAACCCTAAAGTTATTTCGGAGAGAACCAGCTATTACCAAGCTCGATTAGCTTTTCACTTCTTACCACAGCTCATCCGAAGATTTTGCACAGTCAACCGGTTCGGTCCTCCTCCCGCGTTTCGGCGGGATTCAACCTGGCCATGGCAAGCTCGCCTTGGCTTCGGGTCTTAACCTATCAGCATATATTTCGCCCTATTAAGACTTGGTTTCCCTGTGCCTCCGCGTCAGAGACGCTTAGACTGCTGATAAATTAAACTCGTTGGCTCGTTCTACAAAAAGCACCCCGTCACCCCGCGCTACACGCGAAAATCCGAAACACGAACATTCGAATTCCCCTGTGTAACGCAAGGCTCCGAGTCTTTGTAAGCGTGATGGTTTCAGGAACTATTTCACCGTCCTCACCGGACTGCTTTTCACCTTTCCCTCACGGTACTTGTACACTATCGGTGACCGGGTAGTATTTAGCTTTGGCGGTATAGTCCCGCCGACTTCCCGCAGGACTGTCGTTTCCCGCGGTACTCAAGAATAAAGATTCAAAGCTTGTAATGATTTTCGCTTACGGGGCTGTTACCCGCTATGGCCTCCCTTTCCAGGGTAGTTGGGCTAACCAAATTACATATTGATGCGCTCTGTCCCTCGCTTACGCTCGGGAACATCCTTATCTTATAACCCCCGCTTGTACTTCACCGGTAACCACAATGATCAATGATAATTTATCAATGATAATTTATGAACACCGGAGAAATACAAACGGGTTTGAGCTCTTCCCTTTTCGCTCGCCGCTACTGGGGGAATGTTTCCTTTGACTTGCGTCTCAGGATTTTTTTTCTTTTCCTCTGCGTACTGAGATGTTTCCCTTCCGCAGGTTCGCTTCCCGCGCTTGCGCGCGGGATCAACCGTGTTTGCACGGCTGGGGTTTCCCCATTCGGAAATCTCGGGATCAATGGCTGTTGGTCGCCTCCCCCAAGCTTATCGCAGACATGCCGCGTCCTTCGTCGCCTCCCGGTCCCAAGGCATCCACCATCCGCCTATAAAACATTTACCTTGGCTAGCAATTAATAACTTCAATTTTGTTGAACTCCGCGGTTGGGCGAATTAAGCCATCACCGCTGATGGCCGCTTTGCCGCCGCCGAATTCTTGAAATTACAATTGTTTCAAAAAGACTTTGGAATCACCGATGGATTCGATGTTTGATCCACCGGCAATATAACTAACTATTCAATTGACAATGTTCCACCCCCTCGCTCAATCCGAATCGGGCAACAAAAAAACCGCATTGAAGCGATCTTCTGAAACGCAAAGTCGCAGAAAACTATTCGCTTCGTTAATGTTTTTTGTTATTGTCCGTTGTCAACATTTGTTATTTTATCTCCCTGACATTGCAATCCTAGCAGATGATCAACCCCGTGTCAAGGCCGCCCGCGCCGCCGAATTGTGGAAAACCGAATGTCGCGCAAAATCCGCGC
>Ga0172382_10011282_pt1 | contig 11843 bp, 8 predicted proteins | sample Leawel138RmetaG_FD_122245 | JGI IMG/M metagenome (GOLD analysis project Ga0172382, IMG submission 122245) | Leachate microbial communities from a municipal landfill in Southern Ontario, Canada - Leachate well 138R metaG | ecosystem: Engineered > Solid waste > Landfill > Unclassified | place...
GTTGGGGTTCTCCATTTTCACCTTTAGTTTTATATACTGCTCTGTCAAATTCTATTTCACCCATTAATGTCTTTATTGTTGTTTTTCTTTTTCCCTTATGTCTATACTTATTCTTATCTCTACTCTTTGCTAACTCGCCATCTATTTTAGTTAATATATCTATCATAAGGTTTCTTGCATATTTGCAACCTATTTCATAAATTTTTCTCTCTAGGTTATTGAATTCTATGGCGTTTATTGTTATCATTTTATCCAACATACAAACCTCCTGTTAGTTTTTTGTGCAAATTAAATTTTACAGGTATTTTTGTATGTTGGGAAGGGGTTTTCCCCTTCTTTTTATTTTTTGTTGTTTTGCCAATTAAAATTATACTCTAACTTTGTGTTACCTTAAAGTTTTAAGATGTTTGTATGGTGTAAAATATAAATACAACAAAGGACATGCGGACAAAAACCTGGACTTAATTAGATTAGGAGGTGTCACATGTTTTTATATGAAGAGCATTTAAAAGCAATAAAGCTATTACTACAATATGATATGAGTTATTCTACGGTAAGAAGGGAATTAGGGTACCCTTCCAAAGAATCACTTAGAAATTGGTATTATGAATATAGAAAAGAAGGGAAATTACATCGGGATTTTGTTAAAAAGGCAAAATATTCAGAAGAAGAAAAACTAAATAGCCGTATTCTCAATATGTCTTTTATTGTATCAGACAGAGATGTCGATGATTGGAATGAATTTGATTTTGAAGAAGTTATAGATGAAATATGGATAAACTTTAATATTGAGAGAATAATCTTATATCTTATGTATGCAACATATCAAATCACAAAGGGAAAAGATAGGGCTCAGTCTTTATATGGACATCTTAGATGGAACAAAGAAAAGAATATAAAAATTGAAGATATATTTCGCATAGGGCCGGAAGAACTAAAAGATTTAGACACATTCATGGGTAATGGTAAAGTTAGGGGCAGAACATTTGTTCCAATAATGTCAATATGGTACAATTATTGTAAATACAAGTGCTAGTTAAGAATATAGTCGAAGATATAATAATATAGCGAGAAAAATATTGGGTTTTAATACCCCAAATGAAATGGTGAAACAATATTTCTCTAAAAATGCTGCTTAGCATGATATTACAAATATTTATTTAATCAAGGTTCACTAGAGCTTTCCTCCTTGACAAAATAAATATTAGCAATGATTTAAAACCACAGCATCTTTTAGGGAAACTTTTCAGAGGTCTATGTCATATATGTTTGACTTCTCTAGACTCTAGGGGTATAGAAGAGCCATAATCTTATTGACATTGATAGCCTTATTTGGTAGAGTGGAATAGGAATGGTTTCTATTCTCACTTATAATATATTTAAGTTTCGGAGTGAGGGTTTTGACAAGGTTACAGAAGTCAATATTAGAAGTGGTAAAAAGGTCTGAAGCGCATCTTTCCGTTAAAGAGATATATGCTTTGGTCCAGTCTGATTTCCCCACCGTCGCCATGGGAACAATTTATAGGAATTTAAACCAATTTGCGGAAGATAGGCTCATCCGTCGCGTTTCGGGCTTGGGTTCTGCCGACCTATTTGAAGGCAACCTTGCGATCCACAATCATTCTCAATGCCTATCCTGCGGCAAGGTTACAGATGTCCACATACTGGGGCTGAAGGAGTTTATCCAAGAACAAATCGGGGATGAAACAGTCTCCCTGGATCTGCTGGTAAATGTAATTTGTTCCGACTGCATGAAAAAGGATAGTAATTTTTTGAAAGGAACAAAGGATGGAAAATAGTTCAAGGAAAAATCCGGCAAGATGGATAGAAATAAGCTTTAATATTTCATACCTTCTGATAGTTTTCGTCTCCGCCTTCCTGCTTTACAAGACAGCGCAAGCGGGGGATTTTAGATGGAAGTTTGCAATCATGTCCTTTCTTTTGGGCGCGGGTGACTCCTTTCACCTGATCCCCAGAATCATTTCGCTGCTTGATTGCAGTGATCGTGACTATACGGTCTCCCTGGGGTTGGGTAAATTAATTACATCCGTAACCATGACTGTCTTTTATCTCTTTTTGTGGGAAATTGGGAAAGAACACTATGCTTTGGATATTAAGGGCAGCCTTTCCACAATAGTTTACTGCCTGGCTCTGCTGCGTATTATACTCAGCCTTTTGCCCCAAAACCGCTGGACCCATAAAAACCCCTCGTTAAAATGGGGTAGCATCAGAAATATCCCCTTTTTAATCTTAGGCGCAATCGTAATGTTTTTATTCTTGGCAGGCGCAATTATCCATGGCGGGGCTTTATCCTTCCTCTGGCTGGCAATCTTAATCAGCTTTGCCTGCTATATGCCTGTCGTCTTATTTGTCCATAAAAACCGCAAGCTTGGCATGCTTATGCTCCCAAAAAGTTGTGCCTATGTCGCCATTGTCCTGATGGGTTTTTTTCTTTAATAGTTTTGTATCCGCCCAGCCCGATCTTATGGTCGGATGCTGAAATCTGTAAATGATTTTAAGGAGGTAATAAGATGAATGATTACAAAAAGTTGACAAACGAAGTTGGTGCGCCGGTGGCAGACAATGAAAATTCTATAACGGCGGGACCCAGAGGGCCCGTTGTTATGCAAGATGTCTGGCTGATGGAAAAAATGGCACACTTTAACAGGGAAGTTATCCCGGAACGCAGAATGCATGCCAAGGGTTGGGGTGCCTATGGGGATTTCACGGTTACCCATGATATTTCTAAATACACCAGGGCTAAAGTCCTTCAACCAGGCGCAAAGACTGATTTATTTATCCGCTTTTCCACCGTGGCAGGCGAAAGAGGCGCAGCAGACGCAGAGCGGGATATCCGCGGCGTTGCCACCAAATTTTACACGGAAGAAGGCAACTGGGACCTGGTTGGTAATAATACTCCCACATTTTTCTTAAGGGATGTGCATAACTTTGCAGACCTTAACCGTGCCGTAAAGCGCGACCCTAGAACGGGCATGCGTTCCGGCCAAAATAACTGGGATTTTTGGACCATGCTCCCCGAAAGCTTCCACCAAAGAACCATAACCATGTCAGACAGGGGCATACCGGCATCTTTCAGACACATGCACTTTTACGGTGAACATACATTTTCCCTCTACAACGAAGCCAATGAAAGGGTCTGGTGCAAATTCCACATTCGCACCCAACAAGGGATTAAAAACCTGACTAATGAAGAAGCAGCGGAAATTGTGGGTAAAGACAGGGAAAGCCATGGTAGGGATTTGTTTGAATCCATTGAAAAAGGTGACTTCCCCAAGTGGACCATGTATGTTCAAATCATGACCGAAGAGCAGGCAAAAAACCACTATGAAAACCCCTTTGATATCACCAAGGTTTGGTCCCAAAAAGAGTTCCCTTTGATTGAAGTCGGAGTCCTGGAACTCAACCGCAACCCTGAAAATTACTTTGCGGAAGTTGAGCAATCCGCCTTTACCCCCGCCCATGTTGTGCCCGGTATTGGCTTTTCGCCGGACAGGTTTTTGCAAGGCAGACTCTTTTCTTATGGTGATGCCCAAAGATACAGACTGGGCGTAAACCATAACCACATCCCCGTCAACCGTGCCAAGATTCAGGTTAATGAATACCATAGGGACGGCGCCATGCGCACAGACGGCAACTATGGCAGAACCCCTGCCTACCACCCCAACAGTGACGGCTACTGGTCGGCTCAACCCGATGTTCAAGAACCTCCGTTGGATTTAGAAGGCACCATGTACAGGTTTGATCCCAAAGATGACCCGACGGATGACAACTTCCGTGCAGGCGGCAAGCTTTACAGATTGATGACGGAAGATAAGCGTCAGCTTCTAATCGGCAACACAGCCGCAGACATGGCTTGTGTGACCGACAATGTCAGGTACCGCCATGCAGTGCACTGCTACTGGGCCGATGAAGAGTATGGCAAAAGAATTACAGAGGCACTTGAACTGGACTTTGATAAGGTTTTAGAGTTTGCCAAGCTTGACCATAAGGGCTTGATAGAAGCAACCATCAGCCCGGAACAAGTGGAATAAGTCTTATAAAATTAAATGCTCAACTATTCCCATCAGCGTCTCGCTGAGCTAAACAGACAAGGGCACTCTGCAAAAATGCAGAGTGCCCTAAATTAGTTTTAGAGAAAAACTAAAATAAAAGGTTTCTAATTATGTTATTATAATTATATAAGCGGCGTAGGGTGCACCCCCGGTGCTCAGCACGGACCCGTCGCGCGACTGCGCGATTATGAAGAACTGGGTTATGAAACGGTTGAGATGACACGGGTGGATATGTTTCCAAGAACTCCGCACGTTGAGGCAATTGTGAAGTTGAAAAGGCTATGTAATCAAGTAATATCAACAGTTATAGAGATTTTGAGGCGTTGAATGGACAGATGACATTCAATGCCTTTGTTGTTCTAGGGAATATGTCCATTAAGAATATGAATAGATACTCATTAAGGAGTATTTATAGATTTTATAAAATATAGGACGAAACCATACACACTTATTGGGACTTGTGTATGGTTCAGATTGACCAGGATAAATAATAAGAATGACATTGACATCATTCCTATATAGGTATATTATATATGTGGGTGATAATATGAAATATATGAGTATAAAAGAAGCGAGTGAGAAGTGGGGAATTAGTGATAGTAGAATAAGGCTCTTATGTAGAGAAGGAAGGGTAGAAGGAGCAAAAAAAATAGGTAGAAACTGGACCATTCCTTTCGATGTTGCTAAACCGATAGATGGAAGGGAAAGAATTAAGAAAGATTACTCTGGTTTAGAATATGATTTTACTTTTATTGATTCTTTAAAGAGGGAAATTGATAATCATAGACCTTTTTCAAAGCAACTTGTAGAATCTCTTCAGGAAAAACTTCTTGTAGAATGGACCTATAATTCTAATGCTATTGAAGGAAATACTTTAACTATTTCTGAAACTAAGGTTGTACTTGAAGGTTTTACTATTGGTGGGAAAACAATGGTAGAACATTTAGAGACTGTCAACCACCGTGATGCTATTCTTTATATAGAGGATTTAGCATCTAATAAAGAATCAATTTCAGAATGGAATATTAGAAATATACATTCCTTAATACTAAAAGAAATAGATAAGGAGAATGCTGGAAAATATAGAACAGAAAATGTTCTGATTAGTGGAGCAAATCATATTCCACCAAAACATTATGAAATTGGAGATTTGATGCAAGAACTTATCGAAGAATATAATAATAATTGGAAGGACTACCATCCCATATTAAGAGCCACCCTTTTACATGGAGAATTTGTTAAAATTCATCCATTTATAGATGGCAATGGTAGAACAGCTAGGCTTCTATTAAATTTTGAATTAATGAAAAATGGATATACTCCTATTATTATTAAAAATGATGCTAGGGCCAAATACTATGAGGTTTTAGATCAAGCACACACAACAATGAATTATGAACCTTTCATAAAATTAGTAGCAGAATTAGTTATAGAATCGGAACAGCTTTGGCTATCAGTCTTGGACTAATAACATAATATGAGTCTCCACCAGGAGATTCATATATTGATGTGATATCTTTACTGATCTCTCAAGGCACGTGGAATCCATAATCCTGTTGCAACATAAAAATGGCTAAATTATAAGAGATGTCAAAGTAAATGAGGTAGAATTAAGGATGTGAGAGTGAGAGCTTTCATGTCCTTTTTTAATTAAAAATATAAGACGAACATTTCATATAGGAGTCGGTGAATTAATTATGAAAAAGATAATATTTATACCACCTAAATCTTTGGAATATAAAAAGCTAAGAGTTGCAGCATATTGCCGAGTGAGTACCTTAAACAAAATTCAAAGAAACAGCTTGCAATGGCAGATAGGATATTACACAAATATGATACAAGATAATCCGGATTGGATTTTTGCGGGTGTATTTTATGACGTTGGTAAAAGTGGATTAAGAAGGGAAGGTAGACTAGGCCTTAATGAGATGTTAAAGAAAGCATCAAGAGGTAAAATTGATTATATCCTAGTAAAATCTATTAGTAGACTATCTAGAGATACTGTGGAAGTCTTAAAAATAATCAGATATTTAAGAGAGAGGAGTATTAATATGCATTTTGAAAATGAAAATCTAGACTCTATTAGAGTAGACAAGGAATTTGAAATAACACTAAGAAGTATGCTTGCTCAAGATGAAAGTAAAAATACTAGTGAAAATATCCAATGGGGATTTCAACGTAAGTTTGAAAAGGGTGATATATTCACGAAATATAAGAATTTTATGGGATATACATGCGTAGATGAAGAAATAATAATTGTTCCAGAACAAGCTGAGATAGTTAGAAAAATATTTGATTTATATTTACGTGGATTATCATTTGGGCAGATAAAAGGTTATCTGGAATCAATGGATATTAAGACGATTACAGGAAATGAGCATTGGGATTCAACAACTATTCAAAAAATGCTGAAGAATGAAAAATATAAGGGGGATACTGTATTACAAAAAACATGTACAGAAGATTTCATGACAGGAAAGAAGGTAAAGAATAATGGAGAAAGACACAGTTACTATATAAATAATAGTCATCCAGCTATCGTATCTGATGAAGTTTTTGACAAGGTTCAGGAGGAGATGGCTAAAAGAGCAAGGATAGTTTTTAAAGAAGATGGAACAGTAGAATCAAAAGGAAAAAGATATAATAGCAAATATTTATTGGGAAACATATTAGAATGTGGATATTGTGAAGCAGCATATAGGAGAAGAACTGAAAGGGGTAAGGTAGTTTGGAGATGTGCAACTAGGATGGAAGAGGGAAGAGATAAATGTGCAGATTCTCCTACATTAAATGAAGATTGGATGAAAGAAGTATTAAATGAAGTAGTTTGTGGAAATGGAAATTATGATGAAGGGATAGTTAGGAATGAGGTTGAAATGATTCTAATCTTTAAAGAGCATCTTATGATATATTATAAAAACGATGACAGAGCTATGCTGAAAATAGATTAATTTTGACGAAGGTATGTAATCGGTTGATTGTAGAGTTTATCAATGATGTGTTTTGTTATAAACTGAATAAGACAAAAATTATGTAGAAAGATTATCCCATATCTTGTATTGATTTAGCAATGTTAGATAGTGTAACCAAAAGAGTTTACTGATGTAAAGAGAACTTAAATGGTAGCAGAGGCTTGGTGGTATAAATATAAGGATGTCAATATTTAGAATATTATGCACAATTATCTTGTAAAAAAACGCCCATAGAGATAGAATTGTAATAACAATGTTGTTTCGATTGAAATACTTCTTCGGAGCAACAGAGGTATAGGAAAATGGGGGATAGTGATATAATGATTTTAACAAAATTAAGGATATGGAATTTTAGAAAATTTCAACATGAAGGGGATAATCCTGGAATTGAGGTTGAGTTTCATAATGGAATTAATGCATTAATTGGAGAAAATGATTCGGGAAAAACAGCCATCATTGATGCTATAAAAATTGTATTACAGACTCAAAGTAATGAATATATCAGGATTGTAGAAGAAGATTTCTATTGTAATGGAAATGGTAATTTTGAAGATGAAATAAAAATAGAATGTGTATTTGAGAATTTTACTGAATATGAAGCTAAAAATTTTATTGAATGGCTGCAATTTCGAAAAGATAATAATGGCAAGATATATTATGTATTAAATATACAATATAGAGCATGGAAGGAAAAGAATAGAATTTTAAATGAATTTCGTGCTGGTATGAAGGAAGATGGATATAGAATGGATGGAAAAGCAAAAGATTTACTCAGGTGTACATATCTTCGTCCGCTTAGAGATGCAAATAAAGAAATGCATTCAGGAAGAAATTCTAGGATATCACAAATTCTTTATAGCCATGCTTTATTCAACCATGGTGAAGAACATAAATTAGTTGAAATTTTAAAAGAAGCTAATGAAGAAATAGAAAAATATTTTACAGATCAAGAAGGTAAAGAATTATTAGGGGCATTACAAGATAATTTGGAAGAATTTTTAGATGCATCTTCTTCAGGAAATGCCAAATTTGTTACATCTAATTTGAGATTGAAATCAATATTGGAAAGTCTTTCTTTAAATATTTCGGAAATTCAACCTGGGTTGGGTGTTCAGAACTTGTTATTTATTGCAGCTGAATTGCTGTTATTAAATCATGATGATAATGGAGGCTTAAAGTTAGCATTAATAGAAGAATTGGAGGCACATTTGCATCCACAAGCACAATTGAGATTGATTGAGTATATACAAAAAGAATATGATAGTTCAGGAGTTCAGTTTATTATATCAACTCATAGTACAATATTGGCATCAAAGATAAATGTTAAAAACGCTTTATTATGCAAGAATTCAAGAGTGTTTTCTTTGGCACCAGAAAATACAAAATTACAAAAAGGTGATTATTTATTTTTGCAAAGATTTCTTGATTCTTCTAAAGCAAACTTATTTTTTGCTCAGGGGGTTATTATGGTTGAGGGAGATGCAGAAAATCTTTTATTACCAGTGATAGCCGATTTAATAGATATGCCGTTATCTAAATATGGTATTTCAATTGTTAATGTTGGAAATACTGCTTTCTTAAGATACTCTAATATTTTCAAACAGAGTGACAATGTACAGATGGGTATTCCAGTCTCTGTCGTAACAGACTGTGACGTGGTTCCTGAAATTGATAAAGATGAAAATATTGATATTAAAGAAGATGAAACTATGGAAGTAATAAATAAAAAGCAAAAGAAATACTCGGAAGGAGATATTAAAGCGTTTATTGCACCAAATTGGACGTTAGAATATACTTTGGCACTTAGTGTACTGAAACGTAAATTATATAAAGCAGTATTATATGCTGAAAAAATTCAAAATAGTGATAAGTATTCTTTGACGAAGGATAAAATTATTGAGGTTGATGAAAAAGTAAAAGTGGATTTTGAAAGATGGAAAGATGAAGGTTATGATCAATATAAAGTTGCATATGAAATATATAACAATACTTTATTAGAAAAAAACATTTCAAAAGCTATTACTGCTCAATGTTTATCTAGCATATTACAATATCAAATTATAAAAACAGATACTGAAAATATTACTGAAGAAATAATGTTTGACATTGATTTATACCAAAAAGAAATTGATAATGAGAAAAAACTTAAAATGAGGAAGGAGATTCTTGGAAGTAAAAAATTATCGTATTTACTTAATGCGATAAAATATGCGGCGAGGTACCAAGATGATAATTAGTGAGCAGGATATTGTAGAAGTTGAAAAAATGGTGCTTCCTAAGAACTGCAAATTTTCTGGATCAGGCAAGGAGTTTCTTTTATGTGATGTAAGCAAAGAAGTATTGGCTTGCCCAGGAAGCGGTAAAACAACATTGTTGATGGCTAAGTTATATTTATTGAGTAAATCTATGCCCTTTTCTAACAACGAAGGAATATGTGTTTTATCGCATACAAATGTTGCAGTTAATGAAATAAAGAAGAAGCTTGGATCTGCAGCGGATAAAATTTTAGGCTATCCGAATTTTGTTGGGACCATTCAGAGTTTTATTGATAAATTTGTGCTATTTCCTTATTTAACTCATTTTACAACTGGTAATATTGAAGTTGTGGATGAAAAAAGGTATGGAATATATATGTGGAGGGAATGTAAGTATAACACAGAATTAAAACAATTAAAAAATCTTATATTAGGACGTGTGAAAGTTAGTAAATATTATGAGAATAATGAAGAACTCGTTAGAAATTTATATTTGAATAAGGAAGAATTGTGGTTAGGTAAGACGAAAATCGCAGGTTCAAATGCACCAAGTACATTACAATTTAGGGATTTGAAAGAAATTCTAAAATTGAGAGGAATAGTTAAATATAATGACAGCTATGAATTAGGAATAGAAGCTATTGAAGAGTACGGTGATGAGTTAGTAAAGCTTATCTCTAAAAGATTTCGGTATGCTTTTGTTGATGAATATCAAGATTGCAATCATCTTCAATGTAAAGTCATAAATCAATTATTAAAAAAAACAACATTGCAAAAGATAGGGGATGTGGATCAAGCAATTTATAATAACATCTCTGCAGATGAGATAGCTTGGAGTGTATCTGAAGATGCATTCATATTACCAGGAAGCAATAGATATCATCAAAAAATTGCAAATATATTAGTTCCACTTAGAACGAAAAAAGAATCTATTATTTCATTAATTAATAATCGTCAAATCCCTCCTACTTTAATAGTTTATAGTGAAAATAAGATCAATGATGTTATAGATACTTACTACAAAGAAATTAAAAGTAATAAACTTGATGAATTATGTCCTAATGGAAAGTTTACGGCTATAGGTATGATTAAAAATGGCAAAGGAATTACAATAGGAGACTATTGGGACAAATATAAAAAGGAAGAAATAAGTTCAGGTAGTTTGTATTTAGATGATTATATATATGAAATTGTTACTCAATTGGAACATGGTAATTTATATAACGTAGACAAAGTAATAAAAAAAATGTTATGCCAGATTTACTTTATATGTGGTTATGTTGATAATAAGTCAAGTCAGAGTTTCACAGTTAATACCATTAAAAACAAATTGTACTCTGATGAAAATATTGATTATCCAAAAAGCATTATTGAATTATGCAAACTTGAGAATTTTAGTTATAAAGAAGTCAGAGACTACATTTTATCTCAGATTAAGGTAAATTTTAAGTCGCCTGATATTATTATGTTGAAAAATTTTATTAAAAAACAAAGCGGAAACACTGAGATGGGAAAAATTAAAAATGTATGGAAGAAAGAAAACAATGGTGATGAATTAGACATAGAATTCGGAACAGTTTACAAAGTCAAGGGAGAAACACATACTGCTACTTTGTACCTAGAAACTGAAACTAGTGGTGCATCTGATATAAAAAGAATAATGCCTTTATTTAATGGCGAAAAAATTAGGAATGCCAAACTCATACATGAAAAAAGTAGAAAAGTCGTATATGTTGGGTTTAGTAGGCCATCCCATTTGCTGTGTTTAGCTATCCAAAAGAAAACATTTTTGGGTAATGAAAGTGCTTTTTCTGATTGGAAAATAATTAAGTTGGAGTAAAAATACTAAAACATTTGTTGTAAATAAAAGATATGAAAGAAGCGTATGGGTAAAGAATTTAAGAAGTTTTTAAAAGTATGCTTAATATTAAATGTATCTACTATCCCTTAGAAATTTTCGAATCTAACTTGATGGATAGTAGATATGATGTTTTAGATGTATAAGAATATCAATGGTATATATATTCTATTATCATGGAGAAAGTTATTTAAGGTTACTCTTTCATGAAAATAAATCCAATAATTTAATTCAATATGATAATTTCAGTTATATCTTAATCTGTTCTACTAATTTGCAATTTATTTTATTGTTTTGTCATAGTATAGGGGGAAAATAATGATTATGCGTGGATTAGAATGGAAAAACAATGGTTCGATATACATACTACAGACACAATTTTTTAGATTAAAGAAATTAATAGATGAAATTATTAATCAAGAAAAAAATATTGAACCAGAAATAGAAATATTGCAGAAGGAATTAGATAGTCAGGGTAAATATCCTGATTTTGATGATTTAAATAGATATATGGATTATATGCAAAGACGATCAAAATCTATTATCGGTATTCATGAAGTATATATTTTATTAGATGTAATAACTTTAATGATTTGTATAGAATTAGAAATGAGAATAAATAAATTTTGCTATTACAATATTGGTGAAGAAACAACAGAGTCAATAGAGTCATTAAGTTTGATAA
>Ga0172382_10011288_pt1 | contig 11840 bp, 10 predicted proteins | sample Leawel138RmetaG_FD_122245 | JGI IMG/M metagenome (GOLD analysis project Ga0172382, IMG submission 122245) | Leachate microbial communities from a municipal landfill in Southern Ontario, Canada - Leachate well 138R metaG | ecosystem: Engineered > Solid waste > Landfill > Unclassified | place...
AAAAAACACGAAAAACGGGCAATATTCGGTCAAGGACTGACCAATATCGCGAAAGACTGCTTCAGCCGCGTTCCGAAGGCGATGCGGACGCGAAGCGGGAGGGCTTGTTCAGACCTTCCCTAAGCGACACGGGACAGCTCGAACTCTTCCGGGCTGAGATAGCCCAAGGTCGAGTGGAGCCGGTTTCGATTGTAGTCCACCTCGATGTACTCGAAAACGTGTGCCCTGGCTTGTGATCTCGCGCACGCCCACCGCCTTGTCCAGCGGTACCGGGTACCAGACGCCAAACACCAGGCCAGGCCAAGGTGAGCGCGACCGCTACCGAGCAGGCCAGGTGGACAAGAAATGCACGAATCCGATCAGCCATCACCGCGTCCACCCAACCCTCTCATGCCAATCCCCGGTCGGCGCGTGCCAGCCACGCATGCAACCGGGTGTCACCGCACCCCGGGCCGCTACCCGTTCGGCCTTGCATCAGCCACAATGCCCAGCAACACGACGTACGGAGAACCTGGGTGAAGCTGAGCATCATCCTGCCCGCCAAGGACGAGGCTGTGGGCCTGCGGCGCACGTTGCCTGCCCTGCGCGCTGCTTATCCGGAGGCCCAGCTCATTGTGGTAGATGACGGCTCCACCGACGACACCGCCGCCATGGCGCATGAGCATGGTGCAAAGGTGTTGTCCTCCCCGTATTCCATGGGCAATGGCGCCGCCATCAAGCGCGGCACGCGCGCGGCCACGGGGGATGTCCTTGTTTTCATGGATGCCGATGGCCAGCACAACCCGGCCGACATTCCCAAGCTGCTCGCAAAGCTTGATGAGGGCTATGACATGGTGGTCGGCGCCCGCGATGGCAGTGGTCAGGCCAACTTTCATCGCGGCCTGGCCAATGGCCTCTACAACTGGCTCGCCACCCACATGACCGGCCACGAGGTGAAAGACCTCACCTCCGGCTTCCGCGCCGTGCGCGCCGACAAGTTCCGCGAATTCCTGCACCTGTTGCCGAACGGGTTTTCCTACCCGACCACCAGCACCATGGCCTTCTTCCGCAGCGCCTACCCGGTGGCCTATGTCCCCATCGACGTGGCCAAGCGCGTCGGTACCGCCAGCCATATCCGGCCGTTGAAGGATGGCATCCGCTTCCTGCTGATCATCTTCAAGATCGCCACGCTGTATGCGCCTTTGAAGCTCTTTGGCCCAACCGCCATCGCGTTTTTCCTTGCGGGCGCTGGATGGTACGGCTACACCTTTACCACCCGCCACCAGTTCACCAATATGAGCCTGTTGCTGTTCAGCGCCGCAGTTATCATCTTCCTGATCGGGCTGATCTCAGAGCAGATCACGAACCTGACCTACAAGCGAGATGCCTGAGCTGCGTCCTCGAATCCTCCACATCACCCGCAACCTGCCGCCGCTGGTAGGCGGCATGGAGCGGCTGAACTGGCACATCGCCGAAGAATTGAGCAAGCGGGCCGAAGTGAAGGTCATCGGCCCCAAGGGTTCGCGTGCGCTCAAGCCGGAAAACGTCAGTCTCACCGAAGCACCGCTCAAACCCCTGCCGCTGTACCTGCTGGTCACCACGCTCAAGGCATTCTGGATGGCTTTGCACTGGCGGCCGCACGTGATACTGGCCGGTAGCGGTCTGACCGCCCCTATCGCATGGCTCGCAAGCAAGCTGTGTCGCGCCCGCTCCGCCGTATATCTGCACGGCTTCGACATCACCGCGCCCAGCCGCATCTACCAGAACCTGTGGGCCACCCGCTTCAAGAAGCTCGATCACGTCATCGTCAACAGCACACCGACCCGGCAACTGGCCTTGAACGCAGGCGTAGCCGAAAGCCGCATCAGCATCATCCACCCCGGCGTGACCTTGCCCCAGCAACCCCAGCCCGCCGAAGCCATCGCGGCGTTCAAACAACGTCACGGCTTGGAAGGCAAGAAAATTCTCCTCTCCGTCGGACGTCTGACCACCCGTAAAGGCCTGCGGGAATTCGTCGAACGGGCCATGCCCGCCATCGTCCAGCAAGAACCCGATTGCGTGCTCGTCATCGTGGGTGAGGCACCCAGAAACTCACTCGGTGCCGGGATTCAAAGCCGGGAGAGTATCGAAGAAGCGGCCAAGGCACACGGAGTCCAGAATCACCTGAGGTTTCTGGGTGGCATCACCGACCTTGCCTTGGCCACCGCGTTCGAATCATCTGATGTGCACGTATTCCCAGTGCGGCACATCCCCGATGACCCGGAGGGCTTCGGCATGGTGGCGATCGAAGCGGCCGCACATGGTCTGCCAACGGTGGCGTTTGCCACGGGCGGCATTGTTGATGCTGTATCAGAAGGAGAATCTGGCCTTCTGATTACGAACGGAAACTATGTTGCGTTGGCCGCGTCTGTAGAGCGTGTGTTATCCAACGACAACGACAGGTGGAAGACAAGTACCACCCTCTTCGCCGAGCAGTTCGCATGGCCGGCACTGGGCCAGCGCATGGCAGATACGCTGGTTGTTGGTCCCGGGCGAAAGCTCGCTGAGGCACGCCCTTATTAATTTTAATAATATTCTCGGCATTGACACATGAAGTACAGATACTCCGAAAAGCGCATTCACTACCTTGCCAGGAATCTTTTGAATCTCATTTCGGTCTCGACAAAAAATCGAACCAATAAAAAACAATACAGGATATGTGCGATTCCGAATGATCTGATAGGTCGCTCATTTTCTGCGTCTGGTTCCTACGAAGCAGCCGGAGTTGCTGCAGTTGAATGGCTTTGCCGCAACCAGAAAATCAAAAATCCTGGGAACACCACCTTTGTGGACATTGGCGCAAACATAGGAACGTACACACTTCCACTTTCCTTTGAATTCGCATCCGTTATAGCATATGAGCCTCACCCAGTCACCTCCAAGATTCTGACACTGAACGTTGAGATCAATGACATCGCGAATGTAGAGGTCATCGATCACGGACTGTCAGATACAGATGGGTGTGCGCTGTTATACGAGCCGGAGCGGGAAAATATCGGCGCTGCCAGCATTGAGCATGCTACCGACGGGGTGGCACACCAGATATCGCTACGCTACGCATCCGAAGCTATCAAGAAAACGCAGTGCTCTCCGGTATCATTTATCAAGATTGACGTGGAAGGCCATGAAGGCAAAGTCATCAAGGGGCTTTCAGACCTGCTCATGGAGCAACATCCTGTTATCGCGTTTGAGGCTAACGATCTTTCAAAGAATCAGACATTGATGCATGCGCTGCAGCATATTGGATACAGCCGATTCCTCGCGTTAGACACACGTCCAAGCATCAAGAATCCATGGATCCGAGCAATCATGCTCTTCCTATTTGGGGTGAAATATGATCTCAGACAGGTTCAAGATATCAGCAACAAAAAATACTCCCTTGTTTTTGCCTTTTCCGAAGTCGGCTGACAATACTTTTGTGTTGATAAGTTTTGCACCATCAAACCACCGTTTCGCATGAGGTTTGCAAATTACAACTGTACTAATTATTTGTGTAATTCGATTGACCTCCGGAGCAGCACCATGCCCAACGATGTGCACGAAACAAGCGATCCAACCTGCTTGGCCGAGGATCCACGAGTTAGCGTGCTGATGATCACCTACAACCATGCGGACTACTTGGCGGAAGCCATCGAGGGAGTGGTGAATCAGAAATGTGATTTCCCTTTCGAATTAATCATTGGCGAAGATGCCTCCAGCGACGCAACCCGAAAGGTTGCTATCAAATATCAGGAGTGCTACCCAAATATCATTCGCGTCATTCATTCGGCGAGCAATGTCGGCATGAACGCGAATGCACTTCGTATCTTCGCACGAGCCAGGGGATTGTATGTGGCGTATTGTGAGGGTGATGATTTCTGGTGTGCACAAGACAAGCTGGCGCGACAGGTTGCGCTGATGGAAAGCAACCGTCAGATTGCAATCGTCCACACGGACTGGACTCGCGCCACCTTTCAGAAAGAGACTTGGAAATACGACATTACAAAATCGATCCACCGAAGGACGCATCCTAAATATCTGAGCGGCAACATCTTCCGAACCTGGCATTACCCCAAGACACTCAGAACTTGCACCATCCTGTTGCGCAGAGAAACCATGCGGCAGTGGTATGAGTCCGGCCTGATGGATAGCAAATATCTGTTTGGTGACAGCGTACTGAACTCCTGGGTCACAGAAAAAGGGCTTGTGGCTTATTTGCCAATGGTCACAGCGGTGTATCGGGTTAGTCCAAACTCCGCCTTGCGCTCTGGTGCAAAGTCACGAGTAGCCTTTTACAAATCTTCTCTTCAATTCGATACCGCAGCACGGATTTTTTTCTCTCGAAACAGTGAATACCCATCTGGTTATCGTTGGGAGTCTGCTCTCGGCTTGTTGCTCTGGAGTTTGCGGGCGCGCGATTTTCAGGCGACCAAATATGCACTGATGGATATTGGCAAGCACTTCACCCTCATCAGCTTTATTGCCGAAGGCTTGAAATCCATCGCAATGCGAACGCCCACCATCAGGCACCAGCACCGGGAAGCCTCCAGCTACGCAATAACTAAAGCGAAGAATCCACAGTAATGACAAGGTGGTGGCGCCAGCTTTGGGGATACAGGCCGGGAACGCTCGGCAAAAACACGCTGCTCGGTACCGCAGGATTGAGCGCACGCGCCGTCATCCAAGCAGCCTACCTGCTCATCGTATCCCGCTGGCTTGGTGCCGAAGGTTATGGTCTCTTTGCTGGCTCAGTAGCCCTGGTCATTCTGGGCGCACCACTAGCCAATTGGGGGAGCGCCCTGCTGCTCACCCGCTATATTTCCCAAGATCACACCAGTTCTCGTGCAATGTGGGCTACTGCCCTGGTGCAAACCGGCGTGATTGGCAGCTTGCTCGTGCTTGCTGCGCTACTGGTATCCGCCACTCTATTGCAGCAGCGCCTCCCCTTGTTCCCTATGCTCTTGCTGGCGCTTTCCGAGTTGATGCTGCTGCCCGCAGCCCACGCTGCCACCAGCCAATGCTATGCCTTGGAACGCGGCATGGCGTCTGCGACCGTCATGTGCCTTGTTCCCCTTGGGCGTACGTTGGCTATGCTGGGTGGCATCTCCATCGGCCTTGTAGGCACTCCCGAGCACGCGGCCCTGGCGCATTTCATTGGTTCTGCGCTGGGACTCGTGGCAGCCGTTGCTGTGGTTGCCGTCATCGACGGGCTGCCCGCATGGCATTCACGCTTGCCGTTGCACGATTCCCTCAAACAGGGCACCGCTTATGCCGTCAGCAGCGTAGCGGGCACCAGTTATCAGGAGGTGGACAAGGTACTGATGCTGCAAGTCCTTGGCGCGGCAGCAGTGGGAACCTACACCGTCGCATTTCGCGTTGCCGGCATTTTCATATTGCCGGTTGCGGCGCTTATCAGTGCAACGCTCCCACGCTTGATGGCGTTACACGTGAACGGAAACACAGCCGGAACCTACCGCGCAGTGCTCCTCGTTGCCTTGGGGTATGGCCTGCTTGCCAGCATGGCGATGCTGATTTCGGCACCCTTCGTTCCGTACCTGTTCGGCCCTGGCTATGAAGAAGCCGGGCGCTGCCTATTGCTGCTCACCCCGTGGCCTATACTGTTCGCATTGCGTCAATGTTTCGCTGCGCAACTGACCGCGCAGCTTCGACAGGCAGAGCGTTCCTATGTCGAGATCGTTGGGTTGGGCATTGTAGTTCTGCTGAATTTGTTCTTCTTGCCGCGCATGGGAATCAAAGCAGCGGCGCTCGCGTTATTGGCTACAGAAGTCTTTGTAACAGTGGTGATGGGACTACTCATCAAGCAAGATTTTCACAAAAAAAACAACCAGGCACAATGAACATGAACAAGTCGGAATCTGAACAACGCTGGCTGTTCAACCTTCTGTCCCAGATTGACTTTCAACTTCGCGGCAGTTCTCGTGGACGCCGAGACGATAATTTCGACTGGAACTGGTTCAGAAAGTTACCAACTGCACACCTCGTCGATCTTCGCCGACGTGTCAGGAAAGTGATAAGCTTATTACGCGGCGAAGATCCCAAGGGTTACACCACTGAATGGCTGAGACGGAACGGCTCGGAGCTATGGCAGACACGCGAGGTACTTGTAGATGCTCTGAGTCGCCGCCTGTTTGATGAGGCAATCGTACTCAAGATCGTCGGATATCGTCGTGCTTTCTTTCCTCCCGAAGCTTTCGACACCTATCTTGAGCTCAGCGCGTCGCAGCCGTTTACGCACCCCGAGCTACCCAGCAAGTACATGGGGCTGCCATTGCATGTGCTTGATGTAGCCAGGGGGGAGCGCGCAAAGATCATCGCAACCGATGGCTTTGTGGAATCCATCAACCGCTATCGCCAGTATTTCGTGGAACGTGAAGGCGTCAGCCTTTCCCCTCGTCCGGGAGAGACAGTGATTGACTGTGGCGCATGTGTCGGCGAAGTGGCTACCGTCTTCGCAATGCATGTCGGAGAGGCCGGCCAAGTGCATATGTTCGATCCCATGCCAGCACATGTAGCGTTTTGCAGCCTGCAAAAAACGCTGAACCCGCATTTGGCGAGCCGCATGCACGTGGTGCCAATGGCTGTAGGGGCTTCCTCCAATGGACAGGCACCACTGACTTCTGCCACGACTGAGATCATTCCAAATGCGATCCCGGACACGTCATTTCCATTTGTCTCGATTGATGACTACGTGCAAGAACACGGCATCCGCGTGGATGTAATCAAGATGGATATAGAAGGAGGCGAAGGCGATGCACTGAGAGGCGCAGAGCACACACTACGCACCTTCCAACCACGATTGATGATTTCTGCGTATCACCGCACTGATGATCTTTGGGTGCTGCGCGAGCAGATACAGAAAATCAATCCGAACTACACGTTCCACTTCGGGCATCACACACCCGTTCAGTGGGAATCGGTTATCTACGCGACCTAATTAGTATACGAATTTAATCTATATTTAAACACAACCCCATGCACATGAAGAAAATAATCGAACAGTCAATCAAGACTCCCGGCGAGATAACAAGTGCTGCGAGCGCCTTTATCGAAGGGCGCCGCTCAAAACTCCTTCGATATGCAATTGGAAAAAATTCAGAGACCTTGTCTTTGCATCACTTCATGCCCCTAGATGGGATCATCGATGACTATGCAGCGCAAGGTGAATATTGGCATGAAATCCCCTTGCTGCATACCGAAAATGCTAACAAGAATGGTTGTGTTGTCAACTGTTCGACGTCTATACGCCCTGTGGACACGCTCAATCACCTTCTCGCATCTGGATTTCGCAATGTCATCAATCTGTATGATCTTGTGTTGGCAGCTGAAGGATCACTTTCGCAGCCAGAATTTGTGACCCAACAGCGGAACGAGATGGCAGAACACATCGAGGTATGGCAATCAATCCATGATTCTTTAGAAGATGACATTTCCCGCAAGACCCTGATTGACGTACTTCTGTTCCGCCTAACTGCCAACCCGGCGCATATGGAGAATTACTCCGTTCGAATTAACGAACAGTATTTCGAGGATTTCATGGAGTACAGAAACGAAGTTTTTGTGGATGCGGGAGGCTTCGACGGCGATACCGCAGAAGAGTTTGCCAAACGATATCCTGATTATCAAAAAATCCTACTTTTCGAACCTTCCGATCGCAACATGGAGCTGGCCCGCCACCGCCTCTCTAGATTGAGAGATATAACATTCTTCCCAGTCGGACTCTCAAACTCTGCCGGTCGCCTGCGATTCGACCAACAAGCCGGATCAGCATCATCAATCAGCGATTCCGGTGACGATGAAATCGTCGTGGACTCCCTTGACTCCATGGTGACCGAGCCCATCAGCTTCATAAAAATGGATCTGGAAGGCTGGGAGTTAGCGGCGCTGGAAGGCTCCCGCCGGCACATTGGCGAGGACAGACCCAAGCTGGCCATTGCCGTCTATCACAAGGCTTCCGATCTGCGGCAGATATACCAGTTTGTAAAATCGTTCGGACACAAATACAAGATGTTTCTTCGCCACTATACCCAAGGATGGTCGGAAACCGTACTGTTTTTTGTCCCGAGGGACTGAATGCATTTCGGCTTTCTGATCATGAGCCATCGGAGACGGAATACAACTCCCGCCTCAATGTGGCCTGATAAAGCTCTTCAAGCATAGCTTGGTTTTGCACATGACAAAAAAGGATTGCGACCCTGCTGTGCGGGCTTGATCGCAGTGGGTCACCAACCAGAGAAAGCGGCACATAACGCGTTATCTCCAAGGCCCGCAAGAAACGAACATAGTCAAAGCTCTGCTCTGCGGGCACACTTATGGTATGACGCATGACCGGATTAAACACTCCACCGTTATAAAGGCTGGGTGCCTGCCCTAAAAAAGCCAAAGCATAACTGGATGCATATGGGTAACCCGTTGTCAGCTCGATCAACTGACTATACAAGTCGCCCGGACATCTACGGGTCATCTCAATCAACCATACCCGGTTTCCATTTGAAATGAATTGGGTATGTATCAGTCCATCCTGCAATTTGAGATGGCCAGCCAACTTCTCAACACACTCGCGAAGTTGCATCAGCAATTTTGATTTCTCGGCTGGATCCACAACCCTGCTTGTATCGACCACGAACCGGTTCGCCGTTCCATCCTCTTGAACCAGAAAGTCGCACTTTATCTTTCCAGCAACATGGAAAGCAGAGTGACTGTAAAGCTGCCCTTCCACGAACTCCTCTATCAGCATCTCTCCTGATGGCGATGTGTCGCGCGCCCGTACAATAGCTTGCTCGATTTCTGTGGAACCAGCATTCGACAATACAGTGATGCCTTTACCGCTAAACGAGTCCACTGGCTTGACGATCACCGTGTGTCCAACAGCAGACTCAGCATCCAGAAACAGCGCTGGCACAGGTAACCCGAGGGTCGAAGCTACACGTCGAAATGTCGCCTTGTGATTGATTGCCAGCATCACCTCCTGAGTATCCAGACTCGTAAATCGTTCTTGCCTTAATGCCACACAGGATTCGTAGGAACGATCAGTGCAACCGGGAATCAGATGATCGAAATTCTGCTTTTCCACCAGTTTGGATAATGCATCGATATCTGAATAATCCAGCTGCCAGTAGTGATGCGCCTGTTTGGCAAGGCAGTCGGAAGGGTTTGCCCCAACCACATGAACCTCGTGCCCAGCTGATGTTAGTGCACGATAAATGGGGACGGAAGAGAAATTAGTATCAACCAGCAGGACCTTAGCCATGGCATTACTCACACGCGGATGATGCGTTGTTCTCGTACAGACTTTGCGATGGCCTCCGTGATTATAAGATTCCAAAGTCCATCCACTGCCGAGACTAGCGGTTCGGCTTCTCCCCTGATCACTTGGACGAAATTGTCTAGCTGGCAAGCCAATGGATCCTTTCTTGTCACATCGACATCCTCCTCGATGAATGGCTTCATCCATGATGGCTCGACACCGTCCGGTGCATATTTAAGCCGGAAGGTAGGCACTGAAAGGCAGCCTAGTGTGCCGGAAATAACATAACAATCCTCATCAGGATATGTCGGGTAGGCCGGGTTCTCACGGGAAGTCTGCTCCCAGCTTCTAACACACACCGCAGTGTCTGACAACATGAAGTTTCCAAGCGCGCCATTGGCAAAGCGTAGGTTGATCGAAACTGTATCCTCTACCTCAAAGCCCCGGATATCGGAAGACGAGAACGCTTGCACTTCCGTGATTTCGCCGCAGAGACTACGCAGGTTTCCGATTTCGTGGATCAGATTGATCAATATCGGCCCTCCACCTATCTTTGTACGCCAAGGCCCAGCCTCGAAATAGCTTGCAGGTTTGTAAAACTGGGCACTCCCCATCACTGATACAATCCGCCCAAGCCGCCCACTGTTGATGATGTCCCGCGCCTTGGAGAGCAAAGGACTATGGGCGCGATGGTGGCCGACCATCAGCTTTCCGTTCGATGTCCTTGCGAGCTCAACCAAATCCTCGCCATCCCTCACATTTGTAGTGATGGGCTTCTCGATCAGAGCCGGGATCCCTGCCTGTACGCAGCACTTTGCCTGCTCCGCATGGAATTCATTAGGCGACGAAATGATGATCCCATCGATATCACATCCGGCCAGACAATCATCAATGCTGTGGAACAACGGGACGTTGTGCTTCTCCGCCTCCACATGATTGTGCTCATGATCCGGGGCAACGATCGCTACCAACCGACAGTCCGACCTATCCTGCACAAGCCGGATATGCTGCTTCCCGATCAACCCGGGTCCAACTACTACAATTTTCAGGGCACTCATGGCAACGCCAGCTTATTTGAAATGACAAATCGAAAAATCATGTGAATGCAATCGTCTGCCGCACAACATCGGCTATCACTGTGATGGCCCCATCCGGAAGTTGCCCGTTTGGCAGGACCAGAATCTTTTTTGCCAGCCTGCTTGTTTCCGGTAGTATTAGCCCCGCATGGGGGAACAGCCCGCGATACGGCTGCATCATGTGGCACCCCGGCCAGAAATATTTGCGCGCAAGGATGTTCTCGGCGTGCAGGGCCGCAATGATCTCGTCGCGGTTGACCGGGCAGTCATCACCCACTTCAAGTACCACGTAATGATGGCTGTTGCGTTCTGTCGGATCGTAGTCAAGCACACTGACATCGGGAATGCTGGCTAATGCCTGTTTGTATGCTGCGTGGTTTCGTTGATTGGCCTCGATGACGCCGTCGAACCCGTCCAGGTTTGCCAACCCCATCGCCGCGCACACCTCGATCATCTTGCCATTGGTGCCAGGGTGAATGACGTTGTCGTAGCCCTTGAATCCGAAGTTGCGCATCAGGCGCATCGCCTCAGCCAGATCGTCATCGTTGCTGGTGACGGCTCCGCCTTCCATGGTGTTGAAGGCCTTGGTGGCGTGGAAGCTGAAGACTTCGCACGCGCCGAAGCGCCCAATGCTCTGGCCCTTGTAGCTGCTGCCGAAGGCATGCGCGGCATCGAACATCAGCTTGAGGCCATGTTCGGCGGCAATGGCCTGTAATTCAGCCACGGCGGCAGCTCGCCCCCACAGGTGCACACCAATAATTCCACTGGTACGTGGCGTGATCATGCGGCGCACGGCGGCAGGATCAAGGTTGTGCGTAGCCGGGTCGATATCAGCGAAAACCGGCGTGATACCTTGCCAGTACAGCGCGTGTGCAGTAGCCACGAACGTCCACGACGGCACGATCACCTCACCGGACAGCCCCAGCGCGCGGATAGCGATTTCCAGCGCAATAGTGCCGTTGCACATCGCCACACAGTGCTTCACACCCAAGCGCTCGGCGATGCGTCGTTCGAATTCTTGCACCATCGGGCCATTGTTGGTCAGCCACTGGTTGTCCAGGATTCGGCTGACGTTCGCAAGGAAGGCCTCACGGTTGCCGACGTTGGGACGACCAACGTGTAACGGCTCCGTGAAGGCGGGCGGTGCGCCATTAATGGCAAGATTATTTTTACAGAGAATTCTTCTCATAGCCTGACGCCTGAGTTGAGTGCTGCCTCAAGACAACGCCCGCTGAAATATTAGCTAGGCGCACAAATGAGGTCACGAAAAACTCAATTTGTGTAGCAAGCACAAGCCTAAGTATCGCTGATGCAACCCACATGATGCATGTGATTCTAGCATCACATGGACTCCACTCCTGCCTACTGTCATTAACCCCGGCGGATTCAACCCTGAAGTGCAATTTCCTTGAACCGAGGCGGGCCAGGTGCCGTAGGCTGGGCCGCTCCACGACCAAGCGAAGCTGCCATGTCCTATCGACACCTGACCCAGGAAGAACGCT
>Ga0172382_10011289_pt1 | contig 11839 bp, 8 predicted proteins | sample Leawel138RmetaG_FD_122245 | JGI IMG/M metagenome (GOLD analysis project Ga0172382, IMG submission 122245) | Leachate microbial communities from a municipal landfill in Southern Ontario, Canada - Leachate well 138R metaG | ecosystem: Engineered > Solid waste > Landfill > Unclassified | place...
ATAGCTGCGAAGACGGACGATGTGATGGAAGACTGGCTCGCGGATAAGGTATTGGAGCACCAAGCCAAGCAAGACCGGGACGTGTTCGAGACCATGGGGCGGATCGAGTGTGGTTTCTCGGTATCCTTTGACCAGGAGTGGTTGGACACGCCAGACGGCAATCGTCGGCTGACAACCAAAGCCACCGTGAAACTCTACGACAGCATCCGCGGCGCATTGATGCGCGAGTTCTACTATAGCGAGACCTTCACCAGCAAGGCACTGAGCGAGGTGCCGGACGGGTACGCTGAGGCATGGGGGCTCAAGAACGTCTTCAACGAGATCGTGCGGAAATGGATTGACGAGTGGAGGCCGAACGCGCCAGCGAAGCGGAAATGACGCAGCAAGGAGGTCGCCCCATGGCACGCAAGAGGCATGACACCGACGACCGGCGCCTGCGCGAGGTGAAGCTTCGCGCAGGCGACCTCCGCGAGTTCGAGTCGGCGCCAAGGGTGGGTCCCCGGCTACGACCGGGGCTCACAGACCACGAGTGGGAGCAGCGCAAGAGGGCCCGGCGTCAACGAGACGCGCCGCGGCTCTTTTGTCTGTTGAACGCCTGTATGGATGCCCGGCAGGCGGTGAAGCGCCTGTCCCAGGAGGCGGAGGCCTTCACCGAACGCATCGACGGCCTCCTTGGCGTGCGGTCTGGTGATCTTGTCGCCATCGGCGAGGACGACAGTCTCTTCCAGCGGGACCACGACATCCCCGCCGACGCCCTGGGGCAGCGTCTCATGAACCTGATGCTGGCCGTCAACAGAGCCGTGGAGATCCTCCGGGATGCCCTTGCGCGAGACGCCCAGGGCTGGCCGGACAACGATGGGGGAGAAAAAAGTGTTGACAAAGCAGCCTAGGCGGGTATACTTTGCAGCGTCTGGTACTATGCCTGCGCCCACGCGGTCCTCCGCTGTGGGCGCTTTGTGTTGCTGGGAACGGTAGCAGAACAGCGAAGCCACACCTGCGACCGACAACCAAGAGCCCCCGGTGCCCCTCCCGTTAGGAGAGGTGCCGGGGGTTCTTCGGCGTTCTGGGGTAGGTGAGATGGATGCCCACCATCCGGGAGATCGCGACCGGCCTGGACGAACTGTTCGCCGCCGTGGACGCCATTCTGGATGAACCCGACGACGATGGGACGCCGCAGGTGGCCGTGCCCCAAAACTACGCGGAAGTTCCGGAAGAGCAAATGCCGGTCCTGGTGCCCATTACGCAACAGGAGATCGGTGCCGAGCGACGCCGGCGGGAGATCGTGCGCCTGATGACCCACAATGGCGGCGGGAAACTGGGGAGCGAGGTCTGACATGGCTGAGAAGCGGGATGTGGACTGGGGTGCCGTCAAGCTGGCGTACATCGAGGGCGACGACACCTGGGCGCAATTGGCGAAACGCTTTGGTGTCACGCAGGGGCAAGTGCAGTACCGAGCCCGCCGAGAGCGCTGGCGGGACACCAGGGACGAAGTGCGGGCGAAAGCCAGCGAGATCGTGGACGTGGAGCAGGCCGCCAAGGTACTTGCGGCGCGCCATCTGCAGCAGCAGGCGGAACTCGAGGACGCCTTCCACGGGGCGGTTCTGAAGCAAATCGAGGCCGTTGAGACCAGCAAAGACCCCACGCAACAGAAGACGCGTGCGATCACGCTGGGGATCATGATGGACAAGCGCCACCAAGAACTCGAGCGCACCCAGCCCAAGGCGGAAGGCATGGTCGAGGAGACCTACAGCCGCCGGCAGTGGACATTGGGGCAATACCGGCAAGCTCCCGAGGACGCCGAGAAATGACGGAAGAGCAGTGGGAGTGGGCACGGGAACAGGCAAAGAGCCCCATGTGCCGGTTCCTCGTCGAGAACCTGGACATCGCCGAGGCCGCCGGCGACGAAGAGGCCCGCTGGGAACAGTTCCAGATTGACTACCTCAACCTGGCCAGAGACCACAAGCAGCCGCCCATTGCCGTCAGCAAGACCCGGCAGTGTGGCTGGAGCTTCCTTCTGGCGGCAGAGGGTGTGGCCCGGGCGATCCTGTACCCCGGAAGCCTCACAAACATCGTCTCGATCAACAAGGACGAAGCGGAAGAAAAAATCCGCTACGCCCGGCAGATCAATGAGTGCCTCTTCCCCGAAGTCCGTGTCGACGAGTGGCGGACCGACAACCGCGGGGAGTTGGAGACGCATGATGGCAGCCGCATCCGCAGCCATGCCTGCACTCCTCCCCGCGGCCGTCCTGGCGCCAATCACCGCTTGGACGAGGTGGCCCACTACCAAAAGCCACAGGAAATCTACAATGCGGCCGTGCCGGGTATCACCCGGAAGGGGTCTATCTGCTGCGGGTCTTCTCCCTGGATTCTCGGGGGCTTCCACTACGACTTAATGGAAGAGCCCGAGAAGTACCCCGACTACATTCGCATGTGGATACCCTGGTGGCACGTGTTCGGCATGTGCAATGACGTGCCCCTGGCCACCGCTGAAGCGCCGGGGATGCCCACCCAGGACCGGGTGGAGAAGTTCGGGACCGAGCGGCTCTTGTTCCTGTACCGGAACATGCCCCTCGACTCGTTTCAAGTCGAGTTCGAGCTTGCGTATGCCGACGACAACCTCTCCTGGCTCAAGTGGGAGGAGATCGTTGCCTGCACGGGACCCGGCGAGATGGACTACATCATCGCCAACGGCTACGACGAGGTACTTCAAGCCCTGCCTAAGCTGTTTGCCCGCAAGGCCGTGGGCCCGGTGTTCGCCGGGTATGACGTGGCGCGCAAGAAGGACTTGGCCGTCCTGACACTCCTGGAGCTTGTCGGCGGCGTCTACGTCTGTTTCGCCATCCTGATCCTGCCGAACACGCGGTTCGCGGACCAGGAGAGCCTACTCCAAGACGTGACCCCCATCATCCGCTCTGGCTGCATTGACGAGACGGGGATGGGCATGCAGCTTGCGGAGAACATGCACGCTTACAGCCTCAAGTGGCAGGGCCTGACGATGACGGCACCGGCGAAGGCGGAGATCGCCGGGGCCATCATGAGACCGCAGTTCCAGGCACAGGCGGTTATCATCCCGCCCGACCGGGATCTGCAAAGGGACCTGCACAGCGTTCGCCGGATCGTGACGGCGGCGAACAACATCGTCTTCTCGGGCGACCGCGACGAGGAGCTGGGGCACGCCGACCGCTTCTGGTCGTTAGGGCTAGGGATGTACTCGCACCTGGGGCAATGGCAATACCGCGGACCGGCTCCGGGGGCCGTGAAGAGTTCCGCCGAGAAGATCAAGGCGGTCAACGCGGCCACGGGCGTCGAGCAGGAAGTGGAAGTCCGGCCGTGGGACCCAGACACCGAAGAGCCCCTCCTCGCCGGGCCGATAGCCGACGCCCAGGCCGCCGAGCGCAAGGCCTGGCTCAAGCAACGATTCAAGCACATGAGAGACAAGGACTAGCCCATGGGCTATGTTGAACGCGGCGGAATCTTGGTGCCGGACAATCTGGTGCCCCATGTGCGCTCCTACGACGACTTGCGTCGTCGCCTGGAGGAAGACCTCACGAAGTCCTTGGCCGGGCAAAGGCCTGTGGGCACCCCGCGGCACATCCTGCCCATGCTCTACCGGCAGGGCCTCTACCGTGGTGTGCGTGACCCCGAGGGGGCGCAACGCAAGACCACAGACTTCTTGCGCAAGATGGCCGAGACACCCCTGATTCGCGCGATCCACAGCGCGATCATCATGGAAGCCGAGACCTACGCGAAGCCCGCCCTGACCCGAGACGACAGGGGTTTTGAAATCTACATGGCCGACGAGGCCGGCGAACCGACCTCGAAGGACAAAGAGCGGATGCAGGAGATCACCGACCTGCTAATGGCCGGCGGAGTTCCCCACCAGCGCAAGACCGACGGGGCAATGGGCCCGTGGAGCGGCGACCAGCAGGAAGAGGGCGACCGCTTCCCCACGTTTGTGCAGAAGGCCCTCTACGACAGTCTGGCGCTGGACTGGTCGTGCTGGCGCATTGAGCCCGGCCACAATCGCAGGGCCTACCCCGTGGCATTCATGAAGGCCATGGACGGCGCGACGGTACGCTTCGTCGACCAGGTGCCAAAGGCGCAGCGGCAAGACCAATGGGGTAACAAGCCAGAGGTCGGGTACATCCCGGAGTTCCGTCGTGGGCAGCGGGTGGAGTTCGTCGAACTTGACGAGCAGGGCAGGCCCGCGAATGAGTACACGTGGGATGAAGTCGTGCCGTTCGTTCGGAACGGGAAGGCCGACTTGGCCCACGCCGGGTACGGCTGGCCGGAACTGGCGAGTCTGGTGGAGATCGTCGCGGGCATGCTCACATCTGTGGAGCACAACGTCAACTACTTCACGACCAATTCGGTGCCCCCGGGGATCGTTGCCGCCACCGGCGATTGGGACCAGGAATGGCTGGAGACGTTCCTGTGGGAACTGACGAAGCCCGGTTCCGGCGGCGACAAGATCAACCGCCTACCGCTCCTATTCGGCGCCCCAGACGCGAAGATGAACTACCTGCCGTTCCGTCAGACCGAGAAGCAGGACATGTACTGGAAGAACTGGCTCTCGTTCTTGATGGCCGTGGCCTGCGCCGTCTACCACGTGGCGGCCGAGGACGTGAACTTCCAGGCCTTCCTGACAGTGGGCGGCATGCAGACGGGGACGGGTGGCGACGAGAGGGTTCGCCAGCAGAGGTCCAAGGGTTTCTTCTCTATCATGGGGGACCTGGCGGACACTCTGAACCTGCGCATCGTCAGCCGCTTCTACGCCGATAGCACGGGATATGGCCCGTATAGGCTCCGGTGGCGCAACCTTGTCCCCACCGACGAGGAGAAGGAACGCCAATACGACACCCAAGACCTGCAAAACGGCGTCTTGACGATCAACGAGGTGCGTGCGCGGAGGGACATGCGGCCGATCAAGGACCCGCTGGACAGGGCCTTGTACCAGAAGATCGAGCAGTATGTGGCCGACGAGTACAAGGACATCGCGCGCTACCGCGACCGCTACCTGGACCTGTGCGAGCGCATCTACGAGAACAAGGGCGGCAAGTGGGCTATGTGGCCGGACGCCCCGGTGAACGCCGGTCTGCAAATGATCTGGCAACAGGAGCACGAACAGGACCTGGCGCCACAGCAAGACGAGGGCGACCAGTGGTTGGGAGCCCAGCAGGGCGGCCCGCCTCAGAACTTTCAGGACATGATGCAGGTGCGGCAGTGGCAGCACGCTCAAAAGGGTGGGGGCGAGCAGGATCAGGCCGGGGGCGAGCAGGAACCAGAGCCACAACAGCAAGCAGCTCCCCCGGGGATGCAGAAGTCCGTGGGGGGGAAGGTGCTTGAGGTCGTGGTGCGGCCCCAATGACAATCATCGCCCGCCTGCACGTACCGGCCGAAGTCACGGATGAACAGGCCATCGCGACCTTTGCCGAGACCATCGAGAAGGCGCTGAAAACCCCACTACCCCCGGGTAAGCGCGGATGGGCCCGGCGGGGCTTCGAGGACATACGAGACAGCTTTGCCGTCCAGGTCCACGGCATCTTCGGCGGAGTCGACGACATCGTGAAGACCGCCCGGATCGTGCAGCGCGACGACGGGGCCTCCGATGCGTCCAAAGGGGCCGTCGAAAGTCTCATCAATCGCACACACCGCCGGGCCGTGGCGCAGGTGAATGCGCTCTTGGACAGGTCGTATACAGAGGCCTTTGAAGCGGGATTGAGGGCGGGAGGCGCCGACCGGCCCCTCCTGAGGAACGAACGCCTCATCATTCGGCGCCAGAGGCTCAACGAGAACGCCTACGCCGACAATTTCCTTACAGACATCGAGCACAGCGAGGGGTCGATGGCGTACAAGGCCAGGGCACAGATGTACGTCAACGCCCTGGAGGAACTCTACTGGCAGGGGTTCGTCTATGCAGACCTTTCGGCGGACAGGTACCTCAAGTGGAGCATGGCCGGCGATGAGTCCTGCATTGACTGCTGTTACCTCGCCGGCAATGTGCGCAAGCTACAAGAGCAGCACGACATCGACCGCGAGCAGGCCCAGGAGGTCCGCGCGGGCGGTAGGTGGGGGAACGGCGTCTACAGTGCGCGGGAACTGGCGAAGATGGCGGTAACGCCCCAAAGCGGCAAGCTCACCTGCACGACCAATTGCTATTGCCGATTGGTTCCCGTGGGGCGTCCGAAAGGCCAGCCGCGCTTCGGGGAGGCGACCCGCCCCTTCGAGAGTCTTCAGCACAAGGACTTCACCGGCACGGGCAAGACGGAGACGGGCAAGCTCGTGGTGCACCGACAGGCGAAGCAGAAGCGTCGCGAGGGCTACGCGAAGAAGGCCGAGGCCACGGAAGCCCGGCATGTGAGGAGAGTGTAGCAATGGGCAAGTTCACAGGACTGGGCACCTACCTATCGGCACTATCCAAGTCCACCCAGAAGGTCAGCGTCAAGGCTACTACCCGCCGGACGGCCAGCGGCAAGACCACGACGGTCAAGCAGCATACGGCCACGCGCAAGAAGGCCGAGCCGAGGATGCGGCAGATCGTGCTTGACCTCTCAAATATTGGCTTGTCTAAGCGCGAGTCCGCTATCGCTCAGCGCATAGTCAAACCCGGAGGCATCCTGCGGTCATCCAAGCCCAAGGTGACCGATGATCCTGACACTGGTATTGCCGCCTATGTTTGGCGCAATGTCGTGTTCACGTTGTCAGATGACCCCAAGCATCAGCACATGCCCGTGACGGACATCTTCGATCTTCCGGGAGAGTACAAGTCGCCCCAATACCTGGAGGCCGAGGAGTTTGGAGATGCCCTTGTTGAGAAGATCGTGCAGGCGGTTCCGAAGTCTCAGTGGGCCGGTGTGCAACGTTGGGCTGGTCTCTTTTAGGGAGCACAACCCATGCCCACCAACTTCGTGAAAACCGGCCGGGACGAACGCCTGTGGGAGAAGGCGAAGGCGCGCGTCTCGGCTCAGTACGACCTGTCAGAAGCCGACGGGGACCGCTATTGGCGCCTGGTCAACGGAGTGTACAAGCGCATGAAGAACAAGGGCGTCAAGAAAAGCACGGGGCCGGCGTTCCGGTTCGCGAAGTCCACCGTCAAGGCCCACAGCCGCAAGCTGCCATCGGGCAAGACCGTCCTTGTGCGCGAGCACCGCAGGAAGGGCGACAAGCACGAGAAGCCTGCGGCCGGATACGACCCGGTGGCCGACTACCAGCAGAACGGCACCCGCTCCCATGCCTTCAAGGCATGGTTCGGCGACTGGGAGCATGATCCCGAGAACGCATCCAAGGTCGTCGACCAGGAAACGGGCGAACCCGCGGAGACCTACAACATCCCGGGCACCGGCAGCAAGGTCAAGGGCAAGGACGGGAAGCCCGTGGTCGTGTACCACGGCACTGCCCGTGGGGGCTTCGATGTCTTCGACAAGGGGAAGCTCAGCCCTGATTCGCTCTACGGACCGGGGTTCTATTTCACGGAAGACGAGGATGTCGCCAATTCGTATAGGGACAAGGATGCTGAATCACCAGCATTGCTTCGTAATGGCTCCGAGGTCACGTCCTTGACGAAGAGGGATGTTGGCAAGATCGGGACGCTGATGCGGAACGTGTTCTACGAAGAGGTCCGGCGGAACGCGGCGGCCGCCTCTGAGCGGTACTACTGGAACCGTCTTGTAACAGCATGGAACAAGGCATCGGATAGTGGTGACACCGAAGACCTCATCGAGATACTGAAGGACCGCGACCCAGGTTCCATGGCTGGGTACAGCAGCGTGATATGCGACCGACTTGGCATCGAAGTCCTTCGGCCAGAATCTGAGACCAAGGCGGTCTACCTGAACATTCGCAACCCGTTATGGGTGGACGCCGTGACGGATGAAGAGATTGCGCACCTGGCAGAGATCATCGGCGAGATGGCCCCGGAGTGGCCTACTGAGAAGACATTCGCGTTCCCTAAGCGGATGTCCGCCAAAGAAGTGAAGGCAGCAGCGGCAAAGATCATTTATGACGAGATACAAGCAGGCAATATTGACTATGCGTCATGGGGCTTTGTTTACCGGGACTTCGCGGAGTCTGCTTCGTTCACTGACAAACAGGACATCTGCGGCTATCTCCATTCGATGAACAACGAAGGGAGCCTCAAGGGCAAGTTCGGGCATCTCTACGAAGTCACCGGAGAGAAAACCAACACGCCCCCATTCCCGTCCCATGCACAAGACGCAGAGACGCCTGAGGATTGGGTCAATAGAGTCGGCGAGGACTTCTCTGCGGACATATTCAATCTGATCTCCCATATCGCGCCATACACGAAAGGTGCTTTGAACTATCCATCAGGGGTCCCCGCGCTCCTCCAGGCCGCCGGCTATGACGGCATCACCCATATCGGCGGCGACCGAATGGGTGGCGGGCATCACCACCGCGTCTGGATCGCCTTCGAGCCCACACAGATCAAGGCTGTACAGAACGCCGGCACGTTCGATCCCAACGAGGAGAGCATCTACAAGGGCCTGAGCCCCGGCCGCCGGTTCCTGTTTGCCACCAAGCGCCCCGCCAATCGGCGGGGCGTCGTGGTTCTGGAGAAGGGCGTCGTGCAGAAGAAGGCGACTACCCGCCGCACCAAGAGCGGGGAGACCGTCCAGGTCAAGGCCCACGTGGAGCAGCGCAAGGACGCGAAGCCGAAGTATGGCTTCGAGAAGCCGGATCCCACCAAGCGGCCGAAGGGCGCTAAGCTTGAGGAGATGAGCCTGCGAACATCACGGTCTGTGTGGGACTACGACCAGGCCGACTCTCGTCGCTACGGCGGCCACGTGTTTGTCCGCAGGGACCGCAAAAAGTCGATCATGCTTGATGACGACCAGTTGAAGCAGATGGAGAACGGAGAGGCCGTCAAGTGGGGCTTCAAAGGAACGGCGAATGGAACATTCCAGGCCGACTGGTCTCGCTACCACGAGCGCATAGCCAAGGAGAAGAAGCAGGCCGAATGGGAGGCCGGGCGAGAGCAGAGAGAAGCCGAGGCGAGGGCGGAGCGAGACAAGCTGCGCCGTGCGATATGCGCTGAGGCCACCGGGCGGTCGCTCGAAGAGTATCTGCGCGAGTTCACGAAGCCCTCCAACAACCCCTACGGATACTCGCGGGAGTGGATCGTACTGAACCACCGGGCGAAGGTCTTCGAGGCCGCCCGTGCTGGCTACGACGTTCCGCAGGCACGGTTTGATGAGTACCCCGACATCATGAAGAAGCCCCGCTCCGAGGACGGTCGCAAGAAGGCCGTCGCAACTCTGATGGCCGATGCCGGGGTCCCCAAGCGCGAAGTGGCCCAAGTTCTGTCGGACAGGAAGTTGCCGGACACCGAAAACATGGCCGAGGCGGCACAAGCGATGGTCCATTTCTGGGAGTTCTCTCGGGAGCGCAAGTCCATCGGCACCTGGTGTCACGCCGACGACGGTTCCCGCCTCCTCGTGCGCAACTTGGAGCCCATCCGCAAAGGGCGCGTTCGGGCCCATGTGCGCAACGTGGGCGGCAAGGCCGTTCAGGTATCGGCCACTTGGCGCAAAGACCCGGGGGCGAGACCCCGGCGGAAGGAATCGCCCACGGTCCTCCAGGAACGTGCGATGCACCCTGCGGCCATGGAACAGCGTCAGCCGGAGGCGGAGCGGTTCTCCGTGACCACCCCGGACGGCGAGCACCTGCTAGTCCGGCGCTTCGGCAAGGGCGCCAAGCAGGACTTCGCCATCCACAATGACGCAGGAGACCACGTAGCTTCCCTGCGAGTGGAGATCGACAAGGATGGCGCCCATATCACGCACTCGATGGTCAAGACGCACTGGCACGAGGGGAAGGCCCTGCACCAAAACCTCCTTGGGTGGCTTGTATCGCGCCATGGCGCCGTATTCAGCCCCCCGCGGATGACGCATGACCTCGAAGAGCAGTTTCTGTTCATGGGCGGCGCCTACGAGGTCACCCCGGAACGCAATATCGACGGGGACGTGCGGTATCGCCTGGAGCGCAAGCAGGCGAAGCTCTTTGAGGTAGAACAGGCCCCGGTGGACCGAGAGGAAGAACCACAGATGAGCCTGTTTCAGATGAGCACTAATCGGCGTTTCCTGTTCAGGAAAGCCGCCACCCAGAAGGTCAACGTCAAGGGCAGTCAGCACCGCACCAAGGCGGGTAAGGTCGTTACCCAGCCGGCCCATCGGTCGACGCGGAAGAAGGCGGCGCCAAAAGCGGAGGCCCCCGCCCAGTCGTTTCCTACGGGGCAGATCGTTCAGATTCCTCTCGCGCAAGTTCGGCCAGACCCAGACCAGCACCGCAAGCACTTTGGGGCGCGAGAGATGCAGGAGCTGGCGGATAGCATCAAAGAGACCAAGGGAAACTTGGATCCTGTCAAGGTGCGACCTGTCGAGGGTGGCGGCAAGGTCAAGTACCAGATCATTGACGGAGAGCGTCGTTACCGCGCGAGTAAGATGGCCGGGATGAAGACTGTACGCGCCATCGTCCAAGACGACCTTTCCGACGAGGACGCACTCGCCCAGCAGGTGATCTCGAACCTCAACCGCGTCAATGTCACGCCAACAGAAGAGGCAACCTGTTATCGACAACTGGCGGACGGTGAGATCGCCCGGGCAAAGCGGCGCAAGAAGTGGCAGGGCATGGACTTCAGGGACTGGGATGTGCGGGAGAAGTTGGAAAACCTCGGTAGGTCCTATGCCGCGAAGAAGCTAAGTAAGGAACGCACTCGCGTCAACTACTACATCGTGCTCAACGACTTGCCGGATGAGGTCAAGGAGATGGTGGACCGGGGCCACTTGACGCCGGCGCATGCCCATGCCCTCTTGCGCCTGACATCCCCCAAGGAAGACATCGGCGTTCGCGATCCAAAGGTCCGCAAGGAACGGGAGCAGCACCTGGTGCGGATGGCGCGACACGCCCGCGCCCACAGCCTTGCCGCTACCGTACTCAACGGGATGGTAACGGAGTACATCCGGGCGAACCAGCAGCGCAGCATGTTCTCTGACGAAGAGGTAACCGGGGGCGAGAAGCAGGTCCGGCGCCAGGAGCAGAAGGCACAGTTGAACAGAGTCCTGGACGCCGTGCGGGATGTCATTGAGAAGACCTACAACGAGCGAAAAGCCGAGTTCACGGTGGACGCACTGACCCCTTCGGATCTACAAGTGGCACTCCAGCAGGTGCAGGGCGCAATGGCAACCTTCGATGAGCTCAAGGGTGTTGTGGAGCGAGAGATGCTGGCCAGGGAAGCCATGGAGGCGACCAAGCGGCGCGTTACCCGGCCAACAGAGCCCAGCGAGAGCGAACGCGAGGAGGCCCCGAAGCAGACTATGAGCCTGTTCTCGTCCCTGCGCATGGCGCTCGAAAGGGCGGTGGCCCGCAATGGGTAGCTTCCTGTTCCGCATCACGAAGGCCGCCGGCCAGAAGGTCAGCGTCAAGGGCAGCACCCAGCGCACCAGGACCGGCGTCCGCGTCCAACCGGCATACCAGGCCAAGCGCAGCAAGGCCACCGCAAAGGTCACCACACCCAAGGGAAATGTCCAGTACGTCTACGACGATGAGACCCTGGCCGCCGCAAAGGCCGAGAAGTTCCGGCGTGTCGCCCACCTGGCCGAGCAACTACCGGAGATCATCGGCGCCGTCCAGGAGCAGATGACTCAGCCAGATACCCCCTTGGGGAAGGTTGTCGCCGCCGTCGTGGCCCTTATCGACCGTTGCCAGTTCCGCATCGGCACCGACGAGTATGCCGAGAAGCACGGAACCTATGGGGTCACGACACTGCGGCCCGAGCACGTCACTGTCGAAGGCGACACCGTGCACTTCCGCTTCACAGGGAAGA
>Ga0172382_10011294_pt1 | contig 11836 bp, 15 predicted proteins | sample Leawel138RmetaG_FD_122245 | JGI IMG/M metagenome (GOLD analysis project Ga0172382, IMG submission 122245) | Leachate microbial communities from a municipal landfill in Southern Ontario, Canada - Leachate well 138R metaG | ecosystem: Engineered > Solid waste > Landfill > Unclassified | place...
GGCGGCATCCCTCCTGTTCGGCGCCGCGTCCGACCGCCTGCAGGGCTCGTCGCTCGATGCATACCTTCTGCCGGAGGAGATCCCGGCACTCCGTTCAACCATTGCAGCGCTCAACCGGAAAGAAGAGCCGCCGGCGCAGGAGTTCCGGATCGTCCGCGCCGACGGCGGCATCGTTCCGGGATCCGCAGCCGTCGTGGCCACGTACGGGCATGATAACGGTGCGACGGAGTTACTCTGGACATTTTGCGACATCTCAAAGAAGAAGCAGATCGAGGAGAACCTCCAGGAGAGCGAGGAACGCTACCGGGAACTGACCGAGAACATCAGCGACGCGTTCCTCGCCCTTGACCGGGAGGGCCGCATCATATCCTGGAACCGGGCGGCCGCCCGCCTCTCGGGCTGCCCGGTGGGGGAGGCGGTCGGGAAGAGCATCTACGACCTCTTCCCGGAACTCCGGAGCGACGAGGTCATCGAGTTCTTCCACGAGATCGTGGAGACCGGCAGGCCGGGCGTGAGCGAGTGCAGGTTTCACCTCCATGGACAGGTGCACGCATTCGAGGTGCGGGCTGTCTCCACCCGTGCGGGCATATCCATCTACATCCGCGACATCACGGAACGGCGCAAAGCCGAGTCCGCCCTCCGGGAGAGCGAGGAGCGGTGCCGGGCGGTCATAGAGAGCCAGACCGAGTTGATCTATCGCCGTCTTCCCGACGGCACGATCACGTTTGCAAACGATGCCTACTGCCGTTACATCGGCATCCCCTGCAAGGATCTCATCGGGCGGCGATATGCCCTCACCATCCCGGCCGACGACCAGGCACGTGTCCAGGAGAGCCTCGCCTCCCTCACCCCAGATCACCCGGTATCGGCGGTCGAACACCGGGTGATCATGCCGGACGGCAGGGTCCGGTGGCAGCAATGGACGACCACGGCGTTCTTCGGCGGAGAAGGCACCCTCATCGAGTACCAATCCGTCGGCCGGGACATCACCGATGCACGGATGGCCAGGGAGGCGCTTCTCCTTGCGAACCGAAAGCTCAACCTGCTCTCCGACGTGACCCGGCACGACATCTTGAACCTGCTCAACGTGCTCACGGGCTACCTCGCCCTCTCCCGGGAGGAGACGGACGAACCCGGGTTGCAGGAGTACTTCGAGAAAGAGGAGGAGGCTGTCAGGGGCATCCAGCGCTACATGGCCTTCACCGCGGAGTACCGGGATATCGGCGTCGCCGCCCCCGCCTGGCAGGAGATCCGGCGGATCGTCTGCGAAGCGGTGGCGGGACTCGACCCCGGGAAAGTCGCAATCGAAGTACGGACGGGCGATCTGGAGGTCTACGCCGACCCACTCATCGTCAGGGTCTGCGCAAACCTCATCGACAACTCGCTCCGGCACGGTGAACGGGTCACCTGGATACAGATCTACCCTGAAGAGTCGGATCACGGGCTCAACGTCATCTACGAGGACGACGGCATCGGCATCCCTTACGATTCAAAAGAGAGCATCTTCGAGCGTGGGTTCGGGCGGCAGACCGGGTTCGGGCTCTTCCTCGCCCGCGAGATTCTTTCCATCACCGATCTCTCCATACGGGAGACCGGCAAGCCCGGAGCGGGCGCACGATTCGAGATCGGCATCCCGCCGGGGTTCTACCGCTTCACCGGTCGCAGCCAAGTTCCGTGAGTTTCATCTCGGCCGCGCCGAGGAGGTCCTCGCACTGTTTGACAAGGATCGCGCCCCGCTCGTATATGGCGATGCTCTCCTCAAGGCTCGCCTCACCGTCCTCGAGTTTTCGGACGATTCCCCGCAGTTCTTCCAGTTTCTCTTCAAATGTCTCTGTCATACGTTATCTCCTCCACGACGGCGCTCGCCCGGCCGTCCACCATCCGTATCGTCACGCGCTCGCCCGACGTGAGGCTCGCGGCATCCTTCACGACCTCGCCGCCCGCCTCGACGATGCAGTATCCCCGTCCCAGGATCGCAAGCGGGTTATGCCCGAGAAGGCTTGCGCGGACCTCCGCAAGGGCGGCTCGCTCCTGCTGCACCCGGGCCGCCGCCGCCCGCCTGAGGAGATCCTCGTGCTCGGCGAGGCGCTGCATCCGCTCGTTGATCCGGCGCGAGAGCCGCCGGGGCTGCATCCGCTCCCGGATATCCTCGACCTCATCCGCCGCGACGGAGAGGCGGTGGAGGAGGTGCAGGCGCATCCTCTCCTCGCACCCGGCAACCTCCCTGAGGATCTCCCGGCGTTCCGGCACCGCCCGTTCGGCCGCCGCGGACGGCGTCGGCGCCCGGAGATCCGCGGCAAAATCGCAGAGGGCGGTATCCACCTCGTGCCCGACGGCGCTGATCACCGGCGTCCTGCACGCCGCAACCGCCCGCACGACGTCGGGGTGGTTGAAGGCGAAGAGATCCTCGAAACTCCCTCCGCCGCGCCCGACGATGATCACATCCGCAAGCCCGTCGATCCGCCGGACCGCCTCCGCGATCTCCGTATGCGCCCCCTCGCCCTGGACGGCCGTCGGGGAGAGGATCACCTCCGCCGGATACCGCCGGGATATGATCGAGAGGATATCCTTGAGCGCCGCGCCCGTCGGCGATGTGACCACGCCGATCCGTTTCGGGTAGAGAGGAAGAGGGCGCCTCCGCCCCGGGTCGAAGAGCCCCTCGGCGTCGAGTTCCTGCTTCCAGCGCTCGACCATGAGGTGGCGCTCCCCCGCGCCCGCCGGATGGAGCTCCCTGACGATCAGCTGATACCTCCCCTGCGGCTCGTAGACCTCCACCGTCCCGAAGGCAAGGACATCCATCCCGTCTCCTGGTGCAAACCCGAGTTCCGCCGCGTAGGAACGCCACATCGCGCAGTTGATCAGGGCGGAATCCCGCCCATTCCCCTCCGAGAGCGAGAAGTAGCGGTGGCCGGAGGCCTGGCGCTTGTAGTTGGTCACCTCCCCCCGCACCCAGATCCCGTGCAGGCGCTCGTCGTCGAGGAGGCCGCGTATGAGTCCTGAGACCTCCGAGACCGCGAGCACCGGGGTGCCGAACCGCACCGGGCTGGTGGCATGGCCGCCTGACATCATCACAATTTATTAGACCCATGATTTATATCAAGTAGTGTTATGGGTCGTTTTGCCGCCTCGACGATGTTCTTCCACGAGTACCCGTGCGACCATATCTTCGACTATATCGTCGAATCCGGCCTTACCAGCCTTGAATTCTGGGTCGAGACACCGCACTTCTGGCTCAGGGGCTGCCCCGAGAACGAACTCTCCGGCTGCATCGCCGCTCACCCCGAACTCGCGCCGATCACCGTCCACGCTCCGACGCTGGACCTGAACCCCTGCTCCATCAACCCCCGGGTCGCCGCGATATCGGTCGAGTATACCCTTGAAGCCATCCGGATGGCCGACCGGATGGGCGCCGCCGTGGTCACGGTCCACCCCGGGAAGAGGACGGCGAAACGGCAGCCGAGTGCCTACGACTACCAGCGGTTCGAGGAATACGTCGCACGGCTCCGGGAGACGGCGGCGGAGACGAAGGTGAAGATCGCGATCGAGAACCTGGAACCCCGGATCAACGCCCTCCTCTACACGGCGGAGGATGCGGCCGAGGTGCTTGACCGGGAGTCCTGGCTCTGGTTCACGCTCGATATGGGGCACGCCATGATGGCGTCCTGCGACGAAGTGCTCCGGTTCATCGACCTCTGCGGAGACCGGATAGTGAACGTCCACGTCAGCGCTCTCGGGGCCGACGGGCGTCCCCACCACCCCATCCACGGCGACCGAGACGCCGGGCGGATTCTCGCGGAACTCGCCGATAGGGGGTATGACGGCCATCTCACCCTGGAACTCGAGGACCTGATCTATCCAGGATCACTCTCGTCCGAAGAGAAGGTCGCAATACTCGCGCGCGAGTCCGAGATGCTTGAACGGATATTCTCCTGACAGCGCTGGGTTTATAATCTCAGGCCACAACATAATTCATATAACCCCAATCATTAAATGACGCACTATGCAGCCGCTGAACGCGGCGTGGAGTAAATGGTAATCGTAGACCTTGTCACCATAGAGATCGTCCTATTTCTTATCTGTCTCGTCCTGTCAGGATTCTTCTCAAGCTCCGAAGTCGCCCTCGTCTCGATAACCCGGGCGAAAGTCCATGCACTTGTGAGCCAGGGCAGGAAAGGGTCCGACGCACTCGAAACACTGAAACGATCGACCGATAGCATCCTGATCACCATCCTCATCGGAAACAACGTCGTCAACGTCGCGGCGGCATCGCTCGCGACCGCCATCGCCATAAACATCTACGGCGACGTCGGTATCGGGATAGCGACCGGCGTCACGGTCATCCTGATGCTGATCTTCGGCGAGATCGGGCCGAAGATGTACGCCTCCCGGCACACCGAAGAACTCGCGCTCCGGTTTGCCCGCCCCATCCTCCTCTTCTCCCGGGCGCTCTACCCGGTGCTCTGGGTCACGGATCGCCTCAAACAGCAGTTCGCCTTCAGACCCGGCGTGACCGAGCCGGTCGTCACCGAAGAGGAGATCAAGGAGTGGATCGATGTCGGCGAGGAGGAGGGGACGATCGAAGAGAAGGAGCGGGATATGCTCTACTCCGTCCTCCGGTTCGGGGATACGACGGTTCGCGAGGTGATGACGCCGCGCATCGACGTTACCCTGCTCGAGGATATCGGCCCGGTTGAGAATGCGCTCGCCATCTTCAACGAGACGGGGTTCTCCCGGATCCCGGTCTACCACGAACGCATCGACAACATCGTCGGACTCCTGAACGTCAAAGACGTCTTCTCCGCGGTGGTCCGACAGCAGACGAGCGCCACGATCCGCGAGCGGATGTACGAACCCTACTTTGTTCCCGAGAGCAAGAAGATCGACGAGCTCTTGAAGGAGCTCCAGGTGAAGAAACAGCACATGGCTGTCGTTCTCGACGAATACGGATCGTTTGCCGGTATCGTGACCGTCGAGGATATGCTCGAAGAACTGGTCGGGGAGATCATGGATGAGTTCGACGAGGAGGAGCCGGAAGTCCAGCAGATTGAGGAAGGCGTCTACCTTGTCGATGCGCGGATGTGGGTCGAGCACATCAACGAAGATCTGCACCTCAACCTCCCGCTGATGGACTCATACGAGAGTATCGGCGGCCTTGTCATCGACCGCCTGGGACACATTCCCCGCCGGGGCGAGGTGGTAAGGATCGAGGAGAGCAACATCACGCTCGTGGTGATGCAGATGCGAGGCCGGCGACTCGTCAAGGTGAAACTGATCATCGGCGCCCAGAACACGCCGGGCGAATCACGATAAGGAGACCGGAGGACACGAACGTATGCATCCAGAAACACCCATAACCAGGAAACGGATTGCGTTCCTCGCTTCAGGGAGGGGCTCGAACTTCCAGGCGGTGATCGATGCCGTTGCGGCCGGGGCAATCCCTGCGACCTGCACGGGGCTCGTCACCGACAACCCCCGGGCGTATGCAATAGAGCGGGCGAAGAGCGCCGGCGTCCCGGTGACGGTCGTCGACTATGCGCGGTTCTCCTCGAAGGCCGCTTACGAGGAGGCACTCCTCCACGCCATGCGCGGTTGCCGTGCCGACCTCTTCGTCCTCGCCGGCTACATGCGGATCCTCGGGCCTGCGATCGTTCATGAGTTCTCGGGCAGGATGATGAACATCCATCCCGCCCTGCTCCCGGCGTTTGCCGGGCTGCACGCACAGAGACAGGCTGTTGAGTACGGGGTGAAGGTCGCGGGCTGCACCGTCCACCTCGTCGACGAAGGGCTGGATACCGGCCCCATCGTCGTCCAGCGGTGCGTACCGGTCCTCCCGGACGACGACGAGACGACGCTTGCCGACCGTATCCTCATAGAAGAGCACGAAGCCCTCCCGCTTGCGGTGAAACTCTTCTGCGAGGACCGCCTCAAGGTCGACGACCGACGGGTGCGGGTTCTCTGACCCCCCCATCAATTTCTTATATATTCTCACCACTCCAACCTCAGGACCCACCACTGAAACGGATTGCACCATGGCAGACACATCACGCAAATCAGGCTCGCGGAGGCTTGCCCGGGAGAGGATCACCCTCCTCTTTGCGCGCGCAGCCGAGTTCTACCCCGAGAACCCGGAGTGGAGCAACCGCTGCGTCGTGCTTGCACGCAAGATCGGCATGCGCCATCGTGTGCGGATCGAGCGGCCGCTGAAACGCCGTTTCTGCCGCCGGTGCAACACCTACCTTGTGCCCGGGTCAAATGCCCGGATCAGGATCCACCGGGGATTCGTGATCATCACCTGCCTTGCCTGCGGGCACCGGGCGCGCTACCCCGTCGGGAGGCCCCAACCATGAGCCGGGAGTCGTACCAGGATCTCAGGCCCACCGTCTGGGTGGGAAAGCGCGGCATCACGAGCGTCATGATCGACGAGATCCGGCGCCAGCTCAAGGATCGGAAGATCATCAAGGTGCGGTGGCTCAGGAACACCGAGATCGATCCTGAGGAAGTAGCGGCATCAGCCGGTGCGGCCCTGGTCGAGGTCAGGGGGCGGACGCTCGTCCTCAGGGAGCGGAAGAGCCTGCCGACCGGGCGCAATCCTCGAAATATATAAAACATCACTGGACGAATATGTAAAGACTGTTAGCGAGAGTGAGGTTCATCTATGACAACCGTATATGACATTCCTGCCGATAGACTCATCCGGCAGGTTGCAGAAGAACTCAAGAAAAACCCGCAGATTCAGCCCCCTGACTGGGCAGCTTTTGCAAAGACGGGGGTACACAAAGAGATGCCCCCCGAGAACGATGACTGGTGGTACGTGCGTGCAGCGGCGGTCTTCCGGCGAATCTACACCGACGGCCCTGTCGGCATCCAGAGGATGCGCTCCGCCTACGGCGGCAGCTGCAACCGCGGTTCATCCCCGAACCAGTTCAGGCGTGGAAGCGGATCGATCGTCCGAAAGATATTCCAGCAGCTCGAAACGGCCGGTTACGTCGCCCACGGCATCGGGGGACGCACGGTAACCCCGGCAGGGAGATCATTCCTCGACGGCGTTGCAAACGGCCTGAAACCTGAGGCCGTCGCAGCCGCACCGGGCCTTGCAAAATACTGAGCAATGGGAGGTATGACTGATGGTGGATGACGAACTCGCAGAACTGCGCCGCCGCAGAATGGAACAGATGCAGCGGCAGGCGATAGATCAGCAGAGCATTGAGGAAGAGGCGGCACGCCAGCAGCAGATCGATGCACAGGTCCGCGCCGCGCTCATGGAGATCCTTGAGCCTGAAGCGAGGGAGCGACTCAATACCATCAAGTTGACCCGACCGGAGTTTGCAAAGGCGGTCGAGCAGCAACTGGTGATGCTGGCCCAGAGCGGCCGGGTCCGGCAACGGATCACTGACGAGCAGATGAAAGCCCTGCTCACCCAGCTGATACCATCAAAGAAAGAGTTCAGGATTACGCGAAGATAATGGAAGCAGGTGTGCTCTTCTCGGGTGGGAAAGATAGCGCGCTCGCGGCGATCATGCTTGCGCGTGATTACGGCGTGGAACTGAATACCTGTGTATTCGATCCCGCCCGCGAGGTTCCGGCGGTGCAGGCTGCAGCAGATGCCCTGGGTCTTCCCTTCAAGCGGAGGGTGCTCGGAAACGATCTGCTCGGCAAGGCCGTCGACCTGCTCCTCTCATGCGGATACCCAAACGACGCGATCGATATGGTCCACCGGGCGGCAGTCGAGACCCTTGCAGCCGAGTATGCAGTGGTCGGCGACGGCACCCGCCGGGAAGACCGGGTTCCCCGGCTCGAACGCTCCGAGATCCAGCACCTTGAGATGACCACCGGCTGCTCCTACGTCCGGCCGCTTCTCGGCTACGGGAAGGCCGAGGTGGAACGGCTCACCAGCCGGTTGCTCGTGGTGCAGTACGGAGAGACCGGCAGTATCGGGAACGGGGACTATGAAGGAGAGATCAGGAGCGCCCTCAGCGTTCGCGGCATCGATCCGGCACAGTTCTTCCCTTCCCGCCACCTGCAGTCGCTGGTGGTCGCGCGGCGAGAGACCTGAATACAACGAGTGTGAACATTATGAGCAGATTAACGAAGGGCCGGAAGATCCGGCTGGCAAAGGCATGCGAGCAGAACCGCCGCGTGCCTGCATGGGTGATGATCAGGACCAACCGTACGGTTGCGTCGCATCCGAAGCGGCGCAACTGGAGACGGAGCTCCCTGAAGGTGTAAGGTTATGGCAGAAGCATTGAAAGAACATATCTATATCATCCCTCTCCGCGACGTGAAGCGTGCGCCCCGGTGGAAGCGGGGTAACACCGCGATCAAGGATATCAGGGCATTCCTCGTGCGGCACATGAAGAGCGAGGACGTCAAACTCGACAGAAGCATCAACGAGAAAGTCTGGGAGAACGGCAGCCAGAAACCCCCGCGAAAGATTCGTGTTCGCGCGATGAAGTTCGAGGACGGGCAGGTTCAGGCCGAGCTCGCCGAGGAGTGAAATGACAGGGACGATCGATCTCACCGGCGATCCGCACATCGGTGTGTATACCCGGGCTTTTGAGGATATAGCGATAGTATATCCCGGGGCGCCTGAAGAGTTCACTGCAGCCCTTGCACGGGAACTCGATCTCGAGATCGTGAGCACCTTCATCCAGGGAAGCCGGATCATCGGTTCGCTCGTTGCAGGAAACAGTCGGGGTCTGGTCGTCAGCGGCCTTGCCGCCGACGAGGAACTGGCGGTCCTGAGCGAGTACCGGGACATATTCCTGCTCGAGGGGGCGATGAACGCTGCCGGCAACGTCATCCTTGCAAACGATCACGTCGCCGCCGTCCACCCCGATATGCCGATCAACGTCGCTGAAGAGATCGGGTCGTTCCTCGCCGTGCCGGTGGTCCGGTTATCGCTCGGCGGCATCAAGACCGTCGGCATGGCCGGATTCGCGACGAACAAGGGTATCCTTGTCCACCCGCGAGCGAACGATACGGAGATAGCGAACCTTGAACGGGTGGTCGATCTCCCGATCGGCCTCGGGTCGGTCAACATGGGAAGCGGCCTTGTGGGTACCGGACTCCTTGCAAACAGCAAGGGGTACCTCGCGGGATCCGCCACGACCGGGTTCGAGCTGGGACGGATAGAAGAAGTCTTTGGGTATTTGGAGTGATATTACCATGGAAAACCAGATGTTTGAAGTTGTAGGCGCATGCAAGATCAACAACGAGTGGAAACCATACCGCAAGGTTATCAACGCCCCGAACGAGAATCAGGCAAAGGAAAGGATTTTTGCCGATATCGGGAGCAAACACCGCCTGAAGAGAAGTTATATCTCTATCGAATCGGTTAACGTAGTAGCTGGTGAATAACGTGAACCAGGCAGATCCTCGCGAGATACAGACCCTCCAGATGTACTTGAACGAGTACGGGCAGCAGCTTGAACTCATGACGCAACAGCTCGGCATGATCGAGCAACAGCGGTTTGAGGGAAGCGCCGCCATCGAAGCGCTCCGCACCATCCAGGAGAACGCGGACAGCGTCGTCCTCCTCCCGGTCGGGGGGGGTGCACACCTCCGGGTGAAGGTGCTTGACGCCGATAGCGTTCTTGTGAACATCGGTGCGGACGTCTCCGTCGAGAAGGGCACCGCAGATGCGGTGGAGTATCTGGAGGATCGGCTAACCGAGCTTGAAGCGCTCGCAAAGAAGGTCGCAGGTTCGGTCGAACAACTGCAGGGCCAGGCAACAGAGATATCCCGGCGCCTCGAGGCGGCATACCGGGGGGCCCGGCAGGCTCAGGCAGGCCAGGGCGGAAGTTCATAATGTTTGATTCCCTGAAGAAAAAACTTCAAACTATCAGGACCAGGTTCACCTCGAACATCGAGGAGGCTGCCGGGGTCGAACCGGAGCCGGAGGCCGCCTTGCTCCCGGAGGGGGAGGCGGTTGAAGAACCGATCGTAACCTCAACCCCCGTCACCCAATCCGAACCCCCGGGTACGGAGAAGGCGGTGCCGGAGGCACGGGAGAAACCTACTTTTTTTGAGAAGGTGAAGGTCCTCGTCCGGGAACGAGAGGTCCTCCTCCGGGAGAAGGATGTCGAAGAGCCGCTCTTTGAGCTTGAGATGGTGCTCCTCGAGAACGATGTCGCGCTCCCGGTCACGGACGAGATCATCGCCCGGATGCGTAACGATCTCGTCGGCAAACACCGCAAAATCGGTGCATCGGTCGACGACCTGGTGGTTTTGACGCTGCGTTCCGCGCTCTGCGGGGTGCTCGGGGATGGGCTCGACCTCCTGCAGTATATCCGCGAGCATGAGCGTCCCGTGAAGATCCTCTTCACCGGCGTGAACGGGACAGGAAAGACGACGACGGTCGCGAAAGTCGGCAACTATCTCCAGAAGAACGGGTTTTCCGTCGTCATCGGCGCAGGAGACACCTTCCGTGCGGGCGCTATCGAGCAGATACGTGTCCACGCCGACCGCCTCGGGATAAAAGTCATCCAGCACCAGGCAGGCGCCGATCCCTCGGCCGTCCTCTTCGATGCCGTCCAATATGCAAAAGCGCACGATATCGATGTCGTCCTCGCCGATACGGCGGGGAGGTTCCACAACCGGGCAAACCTCATGAACCAGCTCGATAAGATCCGACGGGTCATGAAGCCCGATCTCGTCGTCTACGTCGACGAAGCGGTTGCGGGAAACGATGCGGTCATCCGGGCGGACGAGTTCAACAAAGCCGTCGGCACCGATGCGATCGTCCTGACGAAGGCGGACATGGACCCGAAGGGCGGCGCGGCGATATCGGTTGCGCATACCGTCGGAAGACCGATCCTCTTCCTCGGCACCGGGCAGGGCTACGACGACATCATACCCTTCTCACCCCGTGTCGTCGTCGACGAACTCCTCGGAGATGAGGCCTGATGCTCGGCAACCTCGGCACATCCCTGAAGGATGCGGTCAAAAAACTCGCCGGCAAGACGGTGATCGACCGGGCGGCGGTCGATGAACTGGTGCGCGATCTGCAGCGGGCGCTCCTCCAGGCGGACGTCAACGTCAAACTCGTGATGCACCTTTCGCAGGCGATCAAGCAGCGGGCCCTCGATGAGGAGCCGCCGAAGGGGATGGGCGTCCGCGAGCACGTTCTCCGTATCGTCTACCAGGAACTTGTCAACCTGATGGGGACGCCGGGAGCGGTGGCGCTCGGGCCCCAGACGATCCTGATGGCGGGGCTGCAGGGGAGCGGAAAGACGACGACGACGGCAAAACTCGCCCGCTACTTCCAGCGCAAAGGCCTCAGGGTCGGGGTGATCTGCGCCGACACGTTCCGGCCGGGCGCCTACGAGCAGTTGAAGACGCTCTGCGACCGGATCAGCGTCCCCTGTTTCGGTGATCCGGGAGAGCCCGATGCACTCAAGATCGTCAGGGAAGGTCTCCCGAAGTACCGCAAACTCTACGAGGTCATCATCATCGACACCCAGGGGCGGCACGCCCTTGAGGAGAACCTGATCGAGGAGATCGTCAACATCAACGAGATATCGCATGCCGACCACCGCTGGCTCGTGATCGACGCGGCGCTCGGTCAGCAGGCGAGCGAGCAGGCCCGCCGGTTCCATGAGGCGATCGGGATCGACGGCGTTCTCGTGACGAAGATGGACGGCACGGCAAAGGGCGGCGGCGCTCTCTCGGCGGTTGCGGAGACCCGGAGCGGGATCGTCTTCATCGGGAGCGGCGAGACGATCGACGACCTCGAACGGTTCGATCCGGACGGGTTCATATCCCGGCTGCTCGGGATGGGGGGCTTAAAAGCCCTCGTCGAGCGGGCGGAGGAAGTGGTCGCGGGCGAGGATCTCGA
>Ga0172382_10011296_pt1 | contig 11835 bp, 9 predicted proteins | sample Leawel138RmetaG_FD_122245 | JGI IMG/M metagenome (GOLD analysis project Ga0172382, IMG submission 122245) | Leachate microbial communities from a municipal landfill in Southern Ontario, Canada - Leachate well 138R metaG | ecosystem: Engineered > Solid waste > Landfill > Unclassified | place...
AATGTCTTTTACTGGATACCATAGGCAGACGATCGCTTGACGCATGCGAGCTAAGCTTTCTTCTAGTGCCTGTACGCTATTTTGTAGATCATCCCCCTCCTCAAAAGGCGGATCAATCAGCATCAGCAAACGTTTTTCCTCAGTGGGCAATAAAGCACGCGGAACATGCCAACCTTCACCGAGATGCACACTGACACGACGATCAATACGCATATTGTCTTTCAGCAACTGACCGTCGGCAGGATGTTTTTCGTTTAGATGCAGATGATCTTGGCTACGGGTTAAGCAACGCGCGATCTCTGGCGAGCCAGGGTAATAACGCAGCTCATCATCTTCATTGAGCTCGCGCACAGCATGTAAGTAGTCTGCTAGCAGAGGATGAGTTGACGTCCATACGCGCCCTATCCCCGCCTGCCACTCATCTGTTTTAAGCGCTTCTTCGCCCTGCAAATCATACAAACCAATACCTGCATGAGTATCAATATAAGCAAGAGGAGCCGGCTTTTTTTGCAACAAGGCAAGGCAACGGGTCAGTACCCAGTGCTTTAATACATCAGCATGATTGCCTGCATGATAGGCATGACGATAATTCATAGATTCCTCAACGCAACTCTTTTTGAATGCTTAAAATGGTACGCGACCAAGGTTTATCTTTACGGATTTTCTCCGGCAAACCATTAATCGCAGCCTGAGCAGCAGCACGATTGGCAAAAGAGCCATAAGTGACGACAAACAGCGGCTGACCTTGGTGGTCTTTTCTAAAATAATGGTACTGAGCAGTATTTTGCTTCACAAAACGCTGAGCAGTCGCTTCAGTACGGGTACCAAATACCTGCAAGGTATAGCGCGACGGTGCTTGCTGCTTATACCATTGACTGTGCCCCGCTGTACTCGATGCGGCACGAACTGCAGGGGCTGCTGGTTTTGCCACGCTAACAGGCTTAGGCGCGGGCTGAGCTTTGCGTACGGGTGCTGCCGGCTTCTTTGCGACAGGAGCAGCGACAGGTCTCTGTACAGCCACCTCTTTAACGGTTTCAACTGGAGGAAGGCTAATTGGCACTGGCGCACTAACGACCGGCTCAGGAATAGACACATCTTCAAGCCCAGGTACGGGCTCGCTGACCTCAAAGCGACTGTCATCCTCCTCAGAGTTAACCGCCTGCGCTAACGGTTCGCGCAATACAGGTTCAGGCGGCGTATCTAAAGGGAGAGCCAGTTCAAGCGTTTTCGATTGACGTGCACCCACTCCGAGAGGCTGTTGACCTGATGAGTCACTCGCTACATCTGCTGTTTGCTCTAGAGTCCGCCCTGATCCAGATGTCTGCATCAGCCATACCAATAGCAAGGCCACAGCAAGCACTGCTAAAACAGCAAGATGCTTATAGGGAATATTTCTAGCTGCTTTTTTGCCAACACCTTTACGATTTATTTGCTCAAGCAAAACAGCTTTTGCCGCACGGTTAACGTGCCCAGGCCAGCCTCCTGATTGCGCAAAAATATCTGCAAGCTGCCACTCAGTAAACACATTCAACTCTTGGCCGGCGGCGACTAAGCGTTGCTTAATATACTCATCCATCTCTTGCCGATCCCAAGGTTCAAGAGCAATAACATGGTGTAAGTCAGCATTATCAGCGACGCGTTCTAATAAGGGACAGATGGACGAATCAGAAAAGACAAAGACGCGAGCACAAGCATCATTCACGCCTTGCGCGATGCGCTGTAAAAATAACAGCGCTGACTCATCTAGACACTCAGCATTATCGACGACTAAATGAACTTCTTGCCCGTTCACATGCATCTGCTCAATATGCGTTAACACATCGGCAATAGTACTGTCGGGCAACTGTAGAGCAGCGCTGACTTGTTGCAACATAGACGCGGCATCGACTGTCGCCGAAGCAACAATAACAATACTTTTAACTGGCTCCTTGGAACTGGCCACCAACGCTTGGCGCAGCAATGTTTTGCCACTGCCTTGCGGTCCTGTCACCACCAGCATTAATTTGCTATAGCGAGCAAGGTGATGCAACTCAACAAGTACAGGCCGACGTTTAGCGGCAAAAAACTTAAAATGTGCTCCACGCTCCATGAAAGGATCGTGCTCAAATTGATAATGATCTAGATAGTCATCATCAGCGTACAAGTCAGTCATGCTGTCCTCATTCAATTAAATACTGCTCGCAATAGTTGCATAATCAGCAGTCAGAGTGTCGTGCAGAAGATCTGCCGGATACTCGGCGGTAACAACCGAGTCACCTAAATCACGTAATAAAACTAAGCGTATGTGCCCGTCAATATTCTTTTTATCGACCGCCATATGGGTTAGAAAGGTGTCAGCTGTCATGGTGAGCGGTGGCACCACAGGCAGTCCTGCTTGCACTAAGAGTTTGATTCCTCTATCGCGCTGCGCCTGCGTTAACCAGCCCAATTGTTTGGACATTTCAAGCGCCATAACGGTTCCAGCCGAGACAGCTTCACCGTGCAGCCAGACCCCATAGCCCTGCTCTGTTTCTATTGCATGACCAAAGGTATGACCTAAGTTAAGGGTTGCACGCACACCTGACTCACGCTCATCAGCGGAGACAACCTTAGCTTTAGCAGCACAAGAACGTTCGATGGTTTCCATCAACGCTGGATTATCCAACTGACGAATCCGCTCAATATTTTCTTCGAGCCAAACTAAAAATGGCTCATCACAAATAAAGCCATATTTAATCACCTCAGCCAGACCCGCCGATAACTCGCGAGATGGCAGTGTGTGCAAGGTCGCCGTATCAATCACAACAGCTTGTGGCTGATAAAACGCCCCTACCATATTTTTCCCTAGCGGATGGTTAATACCTGTTTTACCGCCGACAGAGGAGTCCACTTGTGACAGCAAGGTGGTTGGCACTTGAATAAAGTTGACGCCACGCTGATAGCACGCCGCAGCAAAGCCGGTCATATCACCAATCACCCCTCCACCCAAGGCAATCAGGGTAGTTTTACGATCATGCTTATCGCGTAATAAGGCATCAAAGATCAGTTGTAGAGTTTCCCAGTTTTTATAAGACTCGCCATCCGGTAGGATGATCTCAGTCAGCTCATAGTTGTGCAGCGCTTCACGCAATTGCTGCAAATACAAAGGGGCGACTGTGGTATTGGTGACAATAGCTACTTTACGCCCGACGATATGCGGGGTAAAAAGCTGCGATTGCTTTAATAAATCGGTACCAATATGAATGGGATAACTGCGTTCAGCCAAATCAACAGTAAGGGTGCGCATATGGGCCTCTTGTTATAACGCTTTAATACATGCATAAAGAACTGTCCTGCAAAAGCGCAGGCAGATACTTAAATCATTGGAAAAGTATAACCTAGCTTAAGCAGTACAATTAACGACTCTCATAGGTACTGAGAAACCGCATAATCTCCTGCACAACCATGCGCGGAGGACGCGTATCCGTCTCAATAATTAAAGTCGCGACCTCTCGATATAAAGGGTCACGTAACGCTAACAAACGGGTTAAAACTTCTGCTGGGTTTTCCGTCTGCAGCAACGGTCGGTTACGGTCTCGAGCAGTACGTGCGAGCTGATGTTCAACAGACGCATGCAGATAAATCACCACAGCACCTTGGCGCATCGCCTGACGATTTTCACTGCGTAAAACAGCACCGCCGCCAGTGGCTAACACCAGCCCTTGCTCCTGACACAGCTCAGCAATAACGGCTTGTTCTCGGTCACGAAAGCCAGCCTCTCCCTCGACATCAAAAATCAAGGGAATACTTGCCCCTGTTCGCTCTTCAATCTCTTTATCAGAGTCTTTAAAGGGCAAACCAAGCTCTTTAGCCAGTAAGCGTCCGATGGTGCTTTTCCCAGCACCCATCGGACCAATCAGTATGTAATTACGTGTCTGCATTAGTTTTTCAGTGAAATGGCCTGATTATTCATAATACGCGGGGTAATAAACACCAGCAGTTCAGACTTTTGATCCTGTACATAGTCGCGTCTAAAGACACGCCCGACAAAGGGCAAGTCACCTAAGAAAGGAACTTTATCCACGGCTTTGGTTTGCGTATTAGAAAACACACCACCAATAACAATCGTCTCACCGTCTGACACCAACACGTTGGCATTGACTTCATTCTTTTTAATAGGTGGCACGCCATTTAGCGCATTAGCGAAGTCCGGCTCATCTTTGGTGACTTTAACATCCATGATAATGCGATTATCTGGAGTAATTTGCGGAGTCACCTCAAGCGATAACGCGGCTTCTTTAAATGACGTACTGGTTGAGCCACTGGAGCTGGCCTCTTGGTATGGAATTTCCGCACCTTTTAAAATCTTTGCTGTTTCTTTATCTGAAGTGACAACTTTAGGTTGCGAAACCACCTCACCGTTGCCGGTTTTCTCCATCGCTGAAAGCTGTAGATCTAAAATCGCATGGTTAGAAACAAAACCAATACCTAAACCTGCAGTCGATCCCGATGCCCCTAAATCAACAAAGGGACCACCCGATCCGTCCTCATTACTGGCTCCGCCAGCAGTCCAGTTACCACTACCCCTAGACAAACTTCCACCCCAGCGCACACCTAAGCTTTTGCTGTAATCGACGTTCGCTTCAACAATTCGCGCTTCAATCATGACTTGGCGCACAGGAATATCCAGCTGCGCTACCACACGACGCAACTCATCGAGCTTTTCTTGGGTTTGGTAGGCAATGATACTGTTGGTACGATCATCGACTGTCACCGAGCCACGCTCATCACCTTGACCACTGGTCACAGACTGGAATAAAGCAGCAATTTGTGCAGCCTTAGCGTAGTTCACTTGAATCAGCTCGCGACGTAAAGGTGCTAATTCTGCAATTTGCTTCTGAGCTTCCATTTCCTGACGCTCGCGTGCAGCAATCTCTGCAGCAGGAGCAATTAAAAGTACATTGCCAATTTTACGTTTATCAAGACCTTTAGTCTTAAGCACTAAATCCAGAGCTTGATCCCAAGGCACATTCTGTAAGCGCAAGGTGATATTGCCCTGCACACTATCACTGGCCACTAAGTTTAAATCAGTAAAGTCAGCAATCAACTGCAATACCGAACGCACATCAATATCTTGAAAATTCAGTGATAGCTTCTCGCCGGTATAAGCAAAGTGCTCGACTTTACGTTTTTCTATTTCGTCTTGGCTAACCGTTTTAACGCTGACAATCAGCTTATTATCAGTCTGATAAGCTAAATAATCATACAAACCACTCGATTCAATAACGATAGATACCTTACCGTTTGACTCACTGGCATTCACAAACTGCACCGGTGTGGCAAAGTCTTTAACATCAAGACGCACATGCAAGGCCTCTGGCAAAGCGGCCTTAGCAAATGTCAGACTAATTTTGCCACCTTGATCTTGAATATCAGGCGTACCGGACGTGCCATTGAGTTCAATGACCACATTACCCTCGCCTTGCTCGCCACGTTCAAAATCAATATTACTGATGCCTGGCTGCTGAACCACATACGGTTTAGCCGCAGACGTGCTAACGACTGGCGCAGAGACTTTCGAGCCCTCACCCACCACTACGTACAAGTACCGTCCGCTGACGCGAGTGCTGTAGGGCGCGAGGGTGGTCAAATTAATAATCAAACGGGTCCGGTCATGCGCCTCAACAATACTGACACTGCGCGCATTACCATCACCTAGCTCATGTTTTTTTAAACTGAGCTTATTTTTAACACCAGGAAAATCCAGCGCAATACGTGCAGGCACGCCGATGGTGTAACCTTGCGGCGCTGCTACGGGCTCATCAAAGGTCAATTTAAGCTCAACTTTATCACCAGGTAAGCTGGCGACATCAAGCGCTTGTAAACTGGCAGCCAACAACATCGGTGAAAATGCAGCAGCCAGTAAAGTCATAGTGATGCGAGACAATTTTATTTTCATTTTCAAATTCCGTTGTGCTTTCTAATAGTCACGTTATATAGCCTATCCGTGCTCAAGGGCCTTCATGCAATGTCAACGCGCGAGGCCGTTCCAACCATCCCTCATCACCATCAGAAACAATTTCGATAACTTCTACGCTAGAAGCAGTGATAGCAGTAATACGGCCATGATTACCACCCAAGTAATCACCAACACGAACACGGTGCACACCATCACCACCCCGCAGTAAAGCGTAAGTTCCGGCACTATTTGCTATTGTTCCCACCATCACAAAACTTTCAATATTAAAACCCTCAAGAAACTGCTTAACGCGCGTTTCATCAGGTCGAATATTTTTATTACCTTTCTCAAAACTGCTCAACTCAACCTTAATCGGCGGCTGAAACGGGCTGCGCATTGTCGTAGCCATATAAGTAAAGGGCTCATACACCACTTCTTTAGGCATAGGTTCAATGACGCCTCTAGGTTGAGCTCTGACGTCATCCATAAACGCTTCTAAATCGGCAAAGTTAGTCGATGAGTCACAACCGGTTAACAATAAAAACAACACCACTACACAGGCATACTGAGAGCGTTTCATTGCTTCGCTCCTTGCACATTGTAGCGATAGGTTTTCACTAAAATACTCATCGCTAATTTAGAACTGTTGCCTGCAGTGACAGGTTTGATCGAGAAGTCATGCAAGGTCACGATGCGCGGCATTCCGGCGATAGCACTAACGAAAGTGGCTAAGTCATGGTAGCTGGCAACAACTTTAATCTGGATCGGCAACTCAATATAGAAAGGCTGTGTCACTTCAGTCAGCAACTTAATCTCTTCAAATTCCAAGCCAGCGCTTAAACCAGCACTGGTAATATCTTCAAGCAATCCAGGCACTTCAGTATCACTGGGCAGCTGCCGCAAGAGCGCTTCAAATGAAGCTTCCATTAGCTTCATCTGTTCTTTATATTCTTCAAGGTTAGCTGCTTGGCGAACTTTGCTAGTGAACTGCTCTTTTAAAGTAACTTCCTCAGCCTTACTACTGTCGAGCATATCTTGCAAGCCAGTTAAGTGCATAAAGTAACCGAGCAGCAAAACCAAAACCAAAACAACTAAGCACACCAGCGCTCGAACCGCAGCAGGCCATGCGCCGATATTATTGACATCCAACTCAGCGAAGTCGACCTTACCTAAGCTCTTAAAGGAGTCCACTAAACTCATTGCTGGCCTCCTTGTTTACTGTGATCGCTCGGCTCTGTTTGTAGCACAGTGAGCTTGAAGGTATTGGCTTGATCTATTTTGTCAGCACTGACCGCTTTCACTTCGATCAAGTTCGGCGCCGTCAACCAATCCGATCCCTCCTGATTACGCATTAAACTGGAGACCAAATTATTTGACTCAGCAGCGCCTTCAATAGCAATAGACGGCCCGACCATTTTTAAGTCAGTAAAATAAACACCATCTGGAAGTGTGCGTACCAACTGGTCAAATACCCGTGCGGCAATCGGCCGGTTACCCTGCAAAGCTTGAATAATCTTCATGCGCTCAACCAGTTGTTGCCGGCGTGTTTTAAGCTCACTGATTTCTTTGATGCGCAAATCAAGTGCTACATTCTCTGCACGAATAAACTCGTTGCGTTGGTTTTGCTTAGCAATAGCGGCGCTCAGATATTGGTCTGCTAAGAAAACAACGCCTCCAGCAATAACCAACACGCCCAGTAACACGACTAGGAACTGCTTTTTGCGCTCTTCGCGCAACTGTTCACGCCATGGAAGTAAGTTGATGCGCGCCATCAGTCAAAACTCCTCATCGCCAAACCACAAGCAATCATCAAGGACGGCGCATCACTCGCTAATGCTCCCGCGTTCACTTTATTGCTTAGGGTCATATTTGCAAATGGGTTGGCCACCAAGGTCGGGGTCCCTATTTTCTCTTGTACCAATTGTTCCAGACCAACGATAGAGGAGGTACCGCCAGCCAAGACAATATAGTCAACTTGGCTGTATTGTCCTGCAGCAAAAAAGAACTGCAATGAGCGTGATACTTGTTGAACAACAGCATCTTTAAAGGGGGTTAAAACTTCGCGATCATAATCATCAGGCAAGCCACCATGCTTTTTAGCTCGACCGGCTTCTTCTACGGGCAAGCCGTAACGGCGCTGGATCTCATCAGTTAACTGTTTACCACCAAACATCTGCTCACGCGTGTAGATGGTTTGACGGTTGTGCAAAACACTTAAGGTCATCATAGTTGCACCAATATCAACAACCGCAACAGTTAAATCTTCTTCGTCATTACCCAACTGCTCAGCCAACAAACCGCACGCGCGCTCCATGGCATAGGCTTCAATTTCAACAACTTTTGCGCTAAGACCTCCTAACGCCAAGGCGGCCTCGCGCACTTCTACGTTTTCTTTACGACAGGCGGCCAAGAGAACATTGACCTTATCACTGCTACGCACAGAAACACCTTGCACCTCAAAATCGATAGCAACTTCTTCAAGCGGATAAGGAATATATTGATCGGCTTCTATTTTCAACTGACTTTCGAGCTCGTCCTCAGTCAGACCAGCATCCATTTCAATCGTCTTAGTAATCACCGCAGCACCCGACACCGCAACAGCTGCCTGCTTAACACTGGTGTGAGCTTTTAGGACGAGCTTAGCAATCGCTTGCCCAACCATTTCTAACTCGGCAATATTTTTTTCTACGATTGCATTAAGAGGAAGCGGCTCAACAGCATAAGCCTCTACTTTATAGCGGCTGCCTGAGCGACTTAATTCAATGAGTTTGACTGAAGTCGAACTGATATCGATCCCCAGCAGCGTATTCGCTTTCTTTTTGAAGATCCCTAGCACGACCGTATTCCTATCAGCACCCGTCATTTATGCACGGTTAAGGTTTCTTTGCACGTTTAAAGAGGATTTAGTAAGAAAGCGCAAATAGCTTCTCTTGATTAAAAACGCTTATAATGTGTTCTGTTTTATTCTATTACGCCGCACTCTTCATATCTCATAATTTTCTTCGGGAATCCAATAGTCTTGATGCGCTTGCTGAAATTCCTCTTTGCAACTCTTACCGCTATCGTTTGTGGACTGACGCTCAGCCTTAGCGGCGCCTATCTCTACTTAAGCCCCAATCTACCGTCTATTGAATCTTTACGCAGTATAGAATTGCAGATTCCATTGCGAGTTTATAGTAGTGATGCAAAGTTAATTGCTGAGTTCGGAGAAATGCGACGCTCTCCTATTTCATTCAGCGAAATCCCCAAGAACTTTATCCACGCCTTGCTGGCCGCTGAAGATGATAATTTTGCCAATCATTATGGCGTAGATCCTGGCAGTTTAGTACGTGCTGCAGCGCAAATTTTAAAAACAGGTCGTATCCAAACCGGCGGCAGCACCATCACCATGCAAGTCGCTAAAAATTACTTTCTCTCCAGTGAACGTAGCTTTTCTCGCAAGGCCAATGAGATTTTATTAGCCTTACAAATTGAGCGCGAATTAAGTAAAGATGAGATTCTAGAGCTTTACATCAACAAAATATACCTTGGCAACCGCGCTTACGGAATTGAAGCCGCGTCACAAGTGTATTACGGCAAATCAATTGGTGAGATCAGCTTAGCAGAAATGGCAATGATTGCTGGATTACCTAAAGCGCCTTCGCGGTTTAACCCTATTGTTAACCCTGAACGCAGTATGGAACGACGTAACTGGATTCTCGGTCGCATGCTTAAACTGGGCCGTATTTCTGAAGACGCCTACCAAGCTGCTGTGGCCGAACCTTTAACTGCACGTTTACATATCACTGCGCCAGACCTGAATGCTCCTTATATCGCAGAAATGGCGCGTGCTGAAATGGTCGGTCGCTTCGGTGGACAAGCCTATACTGATGGCTACAGCGTCACCACCACAGTGCCATCTGACTTACAGTCGCAAGCGCATCTAGCCGTTAAAAGAGGATTGATTGCGTATGACCACCGCCACGGCTATCGCAAACCCGAACGATCTGCGCTACCAGAAAGCCAATGGTCAGAGGCTCTGAGCAAAGCACGCAGTATTAGCCAATTATTACCGGCCATTGTCACCCAAGTCAGCACTGATGGTATTAGCGTTATGCTTGCCAGCGGTGAGCAAGAGCCTGTGGCTTGGTCAACGATGCGCTGGGCTCGTCCGTTTATCAACAACCGCAGTATGGGACCGCCACCGAGAAAGCCTGCTGATATTGTCCAAGTGGGCGACCTGATTCGTGTCAGCCGTCAAGATGATAACGCCTTAAGCTTTGCCCAGATCCCGAAAGCCCAAGCCGCACTGGTCTCTTTAGATCCCAGCAATGGCGCTATCCGCGCTCTTGTCGGCGGGCTGTCTTTTGAGCAAAGTAATTATAATCGCGCCATACAAGCCAAACGCCAGCCCGGCTCAAGCTTTAAACCTTTTATTTATAGCGCAGCGCTGGATGCCGGTTACACCGCCGCCACCATTGTCAATGATGCGCCGCTGGAGATCTTCGAGCCCGGTATGAAAGCGGTGTGGCGTCCGAAAAACGACAACAACACCTTTCTTGGACCGATTCGAGTCCGCGAAGGTTTATACCGCTCACGCAACCTCGTTTCGATTCGAATTTTGCAAGATATTGGCATGCAATACGCTCGTGATTACATCAGCCAATTTGGCTTTAACCTCGACGATCTACCACGTAATCTCTCTTTAGCACTTGGTACAGCAACGCTCACGCCATTAGAAATCACCACGGGCTGGACAGCATTCGCCAATGGCGGCTTTAAAGTAACGCCTTATTTGATAGAGCGTATCGAGAATCGTGATGGCCAAACAATTTTCTTAGCTAATCCAGCACGTACCCCTGCCAGTAAAGCCACGGCGACAGAGGCCACAACAGAACAGCTACTGGCTGACAGTGCAACTGAACCACCAGTAGACGCGCCACGCATCATTGACGAACGCACCAGTTATATTATGACCAGCATGCTGCAGGATGTAATTAAGCGAGGTACCGGACGCCGTGCCCTCAGCTTAAACCGTAGCGACTTGGCCGGAAAAACCGGTACCACCAACGAATCTAAAGACAGCTGGTTTGCAGGTTATAACAGTGACTTTGTCACCACTGTGTGGGCTGGCTTTGATCAACCAGAAAGCCTCGGTCGACATGAATACGGCGGCACAGTAGCCTTACCTATCTGGATTGACTATATGGCGTATGCGCTCAAAGATAAGCCGATACATAGCATGAAAGAACCTGCGGGCATGATGACCTTACGTATCGATCCCGAGAATGGTCGCATTGCTCGGCCCGGCACACCAGACGCCTACTTTGAAATTTTCAAAAGCGAAGATGCACCGCCCACAATGGATGAGTTTGACAACAGCTGGGACACCTCAAACAAATCATACTTTGAGCCCTCTGAAGCAGCGCCCATTGACCTATTCTAAGACGCTGATTAGCACCTAGATGACGCAATAACAGCCAATAAAAAACCCGCACTAAGCGGGTTTTTTATTGGCTGTTTGACGCTTAACCGTCAAACACTTCGTTCACAGACGTCAGCGGATAATGCTTAGGGTACGGCAAGGTGGCCACACCGGTTTCAATCGCAGCTTTAGCAACCGCATCCGATACTAAGGTGATCAGACGTGGATCCATTGGCTTAGGAATGATGTACTCACGACCAAACTCAAGACAATCAATACCATAGGCATCACATACCGCATTAGAAACCGGCAATTTTGCCAAGTCACGTAACGCATGTACTGCAGCAATTTTCATCTCTTCATTAATACGTTTGGCACGCACATCAAGCGCACCACGGAAAATGAATGGGAAGCCCAAGACGTTATTCACTTGGTTTGGATAGTCTGAGCGACCGGTCGCCATAATCACGTCTGGACGTGTTGCATGGGCCAGCTTTGGATCAATCTCTGGATC
>Ga0172382_10011299_pt1 | contig 11834 bp, 12 predicted proteins | sample Leawel138RmetaG_FD_122245 | JGI IMG/M metagenome (GOLD analysis project Ga0172382, IMG submission 122245) | Leachate microbial communities from a municipal landfill in Southern Ontario, Canada - Leachate well 138R metaG | ecosystem: Engineered > Solid waste > Landfill > Unclassified | place...
ACATGGCTGCCCAGCGTGACACCCTCGTTGGTCGCGATGAGCACCCGCGCCAGCGTGGCGGCGGGCACCCGCATCCGGCCGCCGATCTTCTCGATGTGGCTGGTGATGTAGCCGGCCAGCGAGTCCGCCGTCTGCCTGCGCTGCGCGGCGACCCGGGCCCGCGCCTCCGGGTTGCGCACCAGGAACAGCGTGAACTCATACCCGAGGGCCGCCCGGTCCGGGTTGCCGATGGTCAGCTCGCGCCAGCGACCGGCGAGCTTGTCGACGTCCAGTTCCTCCAGCGACTGAAAGGACTCGACGATGTCGGTGAAACCATCGAGAAATCGCTGTAATTGGCGTTCCATCACCGCCAGGAACAGCTCCTCCTTGGTGCCGAAGTGCGAGTAGATCGCGCCCCGGGTGTACCCGGCCGCATCGGCGATGACCTCCAGCGCTGCGGCGCCGAATCCCAGTCGTGCGACGACCTCCTCGGCGGCGTCCAGCAGCAACGTCCGGGTGTGTTCCACCCGTCGCTGCCTGGTCCACCGTTCCGCCACGACGTCATTCTCCCAGCTCTCGGCCGCGTCTGGTCCCGCATCCCCAGGGCAAAGTATTCGCCCTTGTATATCGGATACAACTATGTATATTCAACGCTGGCAGCGTCTTTAGTGCTGCCGCCGATTCACGCTCGCGGGCGAACGGAAAGAAGAGTGACGCAATGGATCTGGTCGATCGCATCGCAAAGCACCGCCGGATGGCCGAGAGCTACCGCGACAAGTACGTGCTGCAGAAGGTGCAGGAAGGCGAGAGCTACGACGAATGGGAGTTCGCCGACGACGCCGTCTACACCTCGCCGTACTTCGTCGCCGACCAGGAACTGGTGCTCAAGGACGTGGCCACCCACTGGGATACCGCCGCCACCATCGAGGCCAAGGCCTACGGCGTGACGTTCCCGGATTGGAGGCCCGTCGACTTCAAGGTGTGGCCGGCAGAAAACGGCTTCGTCCAGCGCTACCGCTGGGAGGGGACCAACGTCAACACCGGCGAGACGATGGGGTTCTACTCCATCAGCTTCGTCGAGACCGACGACGAATGCCGGATCGTGCACTGGTCGACCTACGTCAACGACGACGAGTACGGCCCGTTCCTGGAGGCTGCGATCGGGGCGAGGGGACCGTTCCACGGTGACGAGTACATGCAGGCCCTGGCGCGGCACTTCGAGAAGCACAGCATCACGCTCTGATCTTGGGTCGGCTCCACCGGCCGCCGCCACACTGACGATTGATATTGGGCTGCAACAGAATCGAGGACCCCGAAATGCCAGGACGGGTTGAGGGAAAGGTCGCGTTCGTCACCGGGGCGGCACGCGGCCAAGGGCGCAGTCACGCGATCAAACTCGCGGAGGAGGGCGCGGACATCATCGCCATCGACGTGTGTAAGAACGTCGACAACGTCCAACTCGATCTCGCGACGCCGGGTGACCTGCTGGAGACGAAGGCACGTGTGGAGGCCCTCGGCCGGCGGATCATCGCCGAGGAGGTCGACGTCCGTGACTACGACGCGATGAAAGCGGTCGTCGACCGGGGGGTCGCCGAACTCGGCCGGCTCGACATCATCCTGGCCAATGCCGGTATCGGCAACGGTGGCCAGACGGTCGAGACGCTCGAAGAGGACGTCTGGCAGACCATGATGGACATCAACCTCACCGGTGTCTGGAAGACGGTGAAGGCGGGGATACCGCACATGATCGCCGGGGGCCGCGGCGGATCGATCGTCCTGACCAGTTCGGTGGCGGGACTCAAGGCGTATCCGCAGATGAGTCAGTATGTATCGGCCAAGCACGGGGTCGTCGGCCTGATGCGGTCGTGCGCGACGGAGCTGGGGCAGCACATGATCAGGGTCAACAGCGTGCACCCCACCCACGTCAACTCGCCGATGGTGATGAACGACGAGACGTTCAGGATGTTCCGTCCGGATCTGGAGAATCCCGGTCCGGACGACATCGCCCCGATCTGTCAGATGTTCCACACCATGCCGCGACCGTGGGTGGAGGTCGAGGACATCACCAACGCCGTCATGTTCTTCGCCTCCGACGACTCCCGCTATGTCACGGGTGTCGCGATGCCCATCGATCTCGGAAGCTGTCTGAAGTGAGGCTGACCCCGTTGCCTGCCGGCGAGTAGAACGTCGACGGCAGGCGCGCTCTCGGTGATGATGCCGGTCGAGCGGCGCAACCCGACATGGTGGGCTGCATGTTGGCCGGCTTCGTGCGGCTCCCGCGCCGAGCTCATGAGCAGCAGTTGACGGGCCTGGACAGATCGCATCGGCGGTCTCCCGACCCCCAGTGCGGGACCGCGCTGAATATCAACTACTTGCGATCAAGGTGCCGACGATATACCGTCAGCGATGTCGCCTCCTGCGATATGGCGAAAAGGCAGCTGCGCCTGTGTGTTTGCCTGCGAGTCTGTCCTGTCGCCTTGGGGGCGGCGCCGCGGCAGTGATTGCAGTCAACAGGAGGCGACGATGGCCCGATTCCCCAAACCGCCAGAAGGCAGCTGGACTCAACACTATCCGCAGTTGGGCACCGGTCCGGTGTCCTACCGCGACTCGGTAGACCCGGCGTTCTACGAGCTCGAGCGCAAGGCAGTGTTCAGGCGTGCCTGGCTCAATGTCGGTCGCGTCGAACAGATTCCACGTAAGGGTAGCTACTTCACCAAGGAAATGAAGGTCGTCAACACCTCGATCATCGTGGTGCGCACCACCACCGGTGAGGTGAAGGCGTACCACAACATCTGCCGGCATCGCGGCAACAAGCTGGTGTGGAACGACATGCCGCTGGAAGAGACCAGCGGGGTCTGCCGCCAGTTCACCTGCAAGTACCACGCGTGGCGCTACGACCTCGACGGCAACCTGACGTTCGTGCAGCAGGAGGGGGAGTTCTTCGACCTCGACAAGAGCCGCTACGGCCTGGTTCCCGTTCACTGCGACGTATGGGAGGGCTTCATTTTCGTGAACTTCGCGAAGCAGCCCGAGCAGTCCCTTCGCGACTTTCTCGGTCCGATGATCACCGATCTTGAGGGTTATCCGTTCGATCGGATGACGTCGCGATTCCATTATCGCTCCGAGGTGAAGGCCAACTGGAAGCTCTACATGGACGCTTTCCAGGAGTTCTATCACGCACCTGTGCTGCACGCGAACCAGTCGCCGACGGCGTACTCGAAGGCGGCCGCGGAGGCGGGTTTCGAGGCGCCGCACTACCGGATCGAAGGCCCGCACCGGCTGGTCAGCACCTCAGGTATCCGGGCCTGGGAACTTGCCGACGAGATGCGCAAACCAATCGAGGACATCTGCCAGAGCGGGTTGTTCGGACCCTGGGACAAGCCGGATCTGGGGGAGATGCCGGTCGGACTGAACCCCGCGAAATGCGACCCCTGGGGCCTGGATTCGTTCCAGCTATTCCCGAACTTCGTCATGCTGTTCTGGGGCCAGGGCTGGTACCTGACCTACCACTACTGGCCGACGTCTCACAACACGCACCTGTTCGAGGGCACCGTGTATTTCCCGCAGCCGCGGAGCCCGCGGGAGCGCATCGCGCAGGAACTCGCCGCGGTGTCCTTCAAGGAGTACGGACTGCAGGACGCCAACACGCTCGAGGCCACGCAGTCGATGGTGGAGTCGGAGGTGCTCGACGAGTTCGTGCTCTGCGACCAGGAGGTGCTGATCCGGCATCTGCACACCGAAACGGCGGCCTGGGTCGACGAGTACCGGCGCAAGACGGCGGGGGTGTGAGCATGGCCGCCCAAGCCGCAACCGCGAAGCTGCCGCCGGAGTTCGCCGACCTCGAAGCGTTCTCCGACTGGTGTCTGGGCTCCGAACCGGAGCGCTACGCCAAGCGGCTGAGCAGTTCGATGCCCGAACTTCAGGCCTTCTACGACGCCATCACCGCGCGGGCCGAGGAGGCGATCGCCTACTGCGACAAATTCTCGCTCGACGATATGCCCGAGGACGTGCTCAACCTGATGCACATGCTCTATTCGATGATTCAGGCTTCGTTTCCGGTCGAGTGCTGGAAACAGCCCAAGGTTCCCGACACCGGCGCCACGTCGCTGGACTGCGACGCCGAACCCGTTCCGTGACCGGCACCGTTCTGAAGGCCGCCCGGTGGGCGGATGTCGAGGCCGGAGTGGTTCGCGCTCCCGCCGTCATCGTCGTCGAGGGCAACCGCATCCAGGCGATCAACCCGGCCGGTGAACCGGCCGATTCGCCGACGGTCATCGATCTCGGTGATGTCACCCTGGTGCCCGGGTTGATGGACATGGAACTCAACCTGCTCATCGGCGGTCCGGGTGGTCCGGAGGGGCTGCCCAGCCCGATGCACGGCGTGCAGGATGACCCCGCCTACCGCACGCTGCGCGGGGCGGTCAACGCGCGTACCACCCTCGACGCCGGGTTCACCACCGTGCGGAACCTCGGACTGATGGTCAAAACCGGCGGCTATCTGCTCGACGTGGCGTTGCAGCGCGCCATCGAGCAGGGTTGGCACGTCGGACCCAGGATCTTTCCGGCCGGCCACGCGGTGACCCCGTACGGGGGGCATCTGGATCCCACGGTGTTCCAACGGCTCGCGCCCGGCATCATGCCGCTCTCGGTCGCCGAGGGCATCGCCAACGGCGTCGATGACGTCCGCGCGTGTGTGCGGTACCAGATCCGCCACGGCGCGAAGCTCATCAAGGTGTCCGCATCCGGCGGGGTGATGTCGCACAGCACCGCGCCGGGCGCGCAGCAGTACTCCGACGAAGAGTTCGCCGCCATCGCCGACGAGGCGCATCGGGCCGGTGTCAGGGTGGCCGCGCACGCGGTGGGGGACAGCGCGATTCGTGCGTGTATCCGCGCCGGCATCGACTGCATCGAGCACGGGTTCCTGGCGTCGGACGAGACCATCCAGATGATGGCCGACCACGGCACCTTCCTCGTCTCGACCACCTATCTCACCGAGGCGATGGCGATCGACCGCATCGCACCGGAGCTGCGCAAGAAGGCCGAGGTGGTCTTCCCGCAGGCCCAGGCCATGCTGCCGAAGGCGATCGCGGCCGGCGTTCGGATCGCCTGCGGCACAGACGCTCCCGCGATTCCGCACGGCCAGAACGCCAAGGAATTGCGCGCCCTGGTCTCCCGCGGCATGTCGCCGATGCAGGCGCTGCGAGCGGCGACGATGACCGCGGCGGAGCTCATCGAGGCCGACGACGAACTCGGACGGCTCGCCCCCGGCTATCTCGCCGACATCATCGCCGTGGCCGGGGATCCGTCGAACGACATCGCGACGACACTCGACGTGCGGTTCGTGATGAAGGACGGCGTGGTCCACAAGGGCGCTGAGGGCGGCGGTCGCGAGGGCTAACGTCTAGGCATGGACGCGCGTGACGTGACGGGCATCGAGCTCACCGACAACATCCTGTGGCTGCTCAAGCAGGCCTTCTACTTCTCGCTGACCACTGTGAACGAGGCGATCAGCGAGCATGGGGTGAGCACCGCGCAGATCGGGGTACTGCGTCAGCTGGCCAACGAGCCGGGCCTGTCGGGCGCGGAACTGGCTCGGCGGTTGCTGATCAGCCCGCAGGGCGTGCAACTGGCCCTGACCGCGCTCGAGCGTCAGGGACTGGTCGAGCGCAAGCAGAATCCGGCTCACGGCAGGATCCTGCAGGCCTTCCTGACCGACAAGGGGCGCAAGGTCGCTGCTGCGGTCCTGCACGATGCCATCGCCGCGCACGACAGGGTGTTCGGTGTGCTGTCGAAGGCTGAGCAGCAGACGTTGCGCGAGCTGCTCGGCCGGGTCGTGGAGCAGGGGACCGGGCACGAGCTCTACACCGACCACGTCGACCCCTGATCGCCGAAATTGCATTCCAGCAGGCGCTTTCACGAACTTTCGCTGCTGGAATGCAATTTCGGCGGAAGTGGCGTCAACTACTTGAGATTGATGACAAGTACTTGATATTCTTCGGGGGATGGCCGAGGAACTCACAGACCCTGCCGAAGGGTTCGCGCCGCTTCGCATCAGGCGGGTGGTGCGCGAAACCGCCGATGCGGTTTCGCTGGTGCTCGACGTGCCGGAGTGCTGCTCACACCGCTTCCAGTACAAGGCCGGGCAGTTCCTGACGTTGCGTGTCAGCGTCGGCGGCCGCGACCTGCGTCGCTGCTACTCGATGTCGTCGGCGCCGGTGGAAGACGAGCTGCGCATCACCGTCAAGAGGGATCCGGGCGGGGTGGTGTCCAACTGGATCAACGACACGGCGGCCGCGGGTGACGAACTCCACGCCGCGCCGCCGGAGGGCAGATTCACTCTGAGCGAAAGTGATTCGAGTCCACGGGAATTGGTTGCGTTCGCGGGCGGGAGTGGGATTACCCCGATCATGTCCCTGGTGCGCACCGCGCTGGCCGGTTCCGACCGAACCGTGAAACTGTTCTACGCCAACCGCGGCCGTGATTCGGTGATCTTTTCCGAGCCGCTGGCGCGCCTGGCCGAGCAGCACGCCGACCGGTTGACCGTCGAGCACCACTACGACGAGGACGCGGGTGTGGTCACCGCCTCGGCGGTGGAGTCGTTCGCCGCCCGGGTCGGTGACGCGGACTTCTACGTCTGCGGGCCCACGCCTTTCATGGACACCGTGGAGGCCGCGCTCCTGGGTGCGGGCGTGCCGAAACAGCGACTGCACCTCGAGCGTTTCACCGTCGCCGCGGCGCCGGACACCGTCACCGACGGTGACGCGCAGGCATGCGAGGAAGTCGTGATCGAACTCCAGCGCCAGAAGGTCACCGCGGCCTACCGCCAGGGTGACACCCTCCTGCAGACCGCCCGGCTGCAGGGGCTCAAGGCGCCGTCCTCCTGCGAAACCGGCTCCTGCGGAACGTGTATGGCACGGATCGTCGAGGGCAGTGCCCGGATGCTGAACAACGACGCACTGGAGCCCGACGAAGTTGAGGAAGGGTGGGTCGTCACATGCCAGGCACTGCCCACCAGCAGCAAGGTTCACATGATCTATGAGTAGGAGCGTCAGAACCATGAGCGTCGGGCAGCGCAGATGACACGTGTGGCGGTGGTGACGGGCGGCGCCTCCGGAATGGGCGAGGCCACCTGTCATGAGCTCGGCAGGAGGGGATGCAAGGTCGCCGTGCTCGATCTCGACGGCCAAGCGGCACAACGGGTCGCCGAGGAACTGCGGGCCGACGGGGTGCCGGCCCTCGGTGTCGCGGCCGACGTGACCGACCGCGCGGCGGTCGAGGACGCCTTCGCCAAGGTACGCACCGAACTCGGGCCGGTCCATATCCTGGTGACGAGCGCAGGGCTGGTGGACTTCGCGCCATTCCTGGAGATCTCGCCGGATCGGTGGCAGCGGCTGATCGAGGTGAACCTCAACGGCACCTTCCACTGCGCGCAGGTGGCCATCCCGGACATGCTTGCCGCCGGCTGGGGCCGCATCGTGATGATCTCGTCCTCCAGCGCCCAGCGCGGATCACCCGGTATGGCGCACTACGCCGCGTCCAAGGGTGCGCTCATCTCGTTCACGCGGTCGCTGGCCCGCGAGTACGGGCCGGCCGGCATCACGGTCAACAACGTTCCGCCGTCCGGCATCGAGACACCGATGCAGCACCAGTCCCAGGCGGCCGGCTTCCTGCCGCCCAACGAGCAGATGGCGGCCAGCATCCCGGTCGGCCACCTCGGTACCGGCGACGACATCGCCGCGGCGGTGGGTTTCCTGTGCTCGGAGGAGGCCGGTTTCATCACCGGTCAGACCCTGGGTGTCAACGGCGGGTCGGTGATGGCGTGACCGGGATGAAAAGCGAACTACCACAGGGAGGTTCACATGGCTAAGTGGCCCAAGCCCGTCGAGGGCAGTTGGACGCAGCACTATCCGGACCTCGGCACCGGACCGGTGTCGTTCCGGGACTCGACGTCGCCGGAGTTCTATGAGCTGGAGCGGGAAGCCATCTTCAAACGTGCCTGGCTCAACGTCGCGCGTGTCGAGGAGCTGCCCCGGGCGGGCAGTTACCTGACCAAGGAGATCGAGGTCGCGAAGACGTCGGTCATCGTGGTCAAGGGTCGCGACGAACAGATCCGCGCGTTCCACAACATCTGTCGGCACCGCGGAAACAAGCTGGTGTGGAACGACTATCCGAACGAAGAGGTCAAGGGCACCTGCAGGCAGTTCACCTGCAAGTACCACGGCTGGCGGTACAACCTCACCGGCGATCTGACGTTCGTCCAGCAGCCTGGTGAATTCTTCGGTCTCGACGAGAAGGACTACGGGCTGGCGCCCGTGCACTGTGATGTGTGGAACGGTTTCGTCTTCATCAATTTCGATCGGGAGCCGCGTCAGACACTGCGGGAGTTCCTGGGGCCGATGATCACCGCGCTGGACGACTACCCGTTCGAGTCGATGACCGAGCGCTACGACTTCGTCGCACACAACAACAGCAACTGGAAGATCTTCGCCGACGCGTTCCAGGAGTACTACCACGTACCGTCGCTGCATTCGCAGCAGGTGCCGTCCGCGGTCCGCCAGCCCAACGCGACGTTCGAATGCGGCCATTTCCAGATCGACGGGCCGCACAGGCTGGTCTCCACGGCCGGTACCCGCCGCTGGCTGCTGGCGCCGGAATACATGTATCCCGTCGAAAGGGTCACCCGCAGCGGGTTGGTCGGCCCCTGGCGGACACCGGAGACGCATCAGTCCGCCGGCCTGAACCCGGGCGGCATCGAACCGTGGGGCATCACCAACTTCCAGATCTTCCCGAACCTGGAAATTCTCATCTACCACGGCTGGTACCTTCTGTACCGCTACTGGCCCACGTCGCACAGCACGCACAAGTTCGAGGCGTACAACGCATTCCATCCCGCCCGCACCGTCCGGGAACGTATCGAGCACGAAGTCGCCTCGGTGGTTCTCAAAGAGTTCGCCCTGCAGGACGCGGGCATGCTCGGTGGCACCCAGGCGGCGCTCGAGTACGGCCTGGACGAACCGATAGTCGACGACTACCCACTCAACGACCAGGAGATCCTGGTTCGGCATCTGCACAAGACAGCCGTCGACTGGGTGGAGGAATATCAGAACGAGCGTCGACCGGTGGGGGTGTGACGGTGGCCGAGCCGAAACTGCCCGGTGCGTTCGCCGAGTTCGAGCGGTTTGCCGAGAAGTGGTGCCTGGCAACGGAGCCCGACCGGTGGCAGATGCGCCTGTCGACCCCGATGGGGGAGATCCACGAGTTCTACGACGCGTTCACTCCGCGGTTCGAGGAAGCCATCGACTACTGCGACAAATTCCCTCTCGACGAACTGCCCGAGGATGTGCTGAACCTGCTGCACCTGATCTATTCGATGATCATGGTCTCGATGGCCGTCGAGGTCTTCGGTACCCAGAAACCTGCCGACTCCGCCGACGCGGTCATCGACCGCGTCGGCGCGCCGGTGCCTTGACGGACAGGACGACACAACGATGACACTTCTGACAATCAACAAACTGACCTCGTCGGTGGGCGCCGAGGTCACCGGTCTCGACCCCGGACGGCTCGCCGGCGACGACGCGCTGGGCGCGGCGGTCCTGGATGCCTTGGAAGACAACGGCGTACTGGTGTTTCCGGGTCTGCACCTGGAACCCGAGGTCCAGGTCGAGTTCTGCCGCCGCCTCGGCGAGATCGATTTCTCGTCGGACGGCCACCATCGCGTCGCGGGGATCTACCCCGTGACACTGGACAAGTCGAAGAACTCCTCCGCGGCCTATCTGCGCGCGACGTTCGACTGGCACATCGACGGGTGCACGCCCACCGGTGACGACTACCCGCAGATGGCCACCGTGCTGTCGGCCAAACAGGTCGCCGAATCCGGCGGAGAAACAGAATTCGCGAGTTCCTATGCGGCGTACGACGCCCTCACGGACGCCGAGAAGCAGAGGTTCGCCTCGTTGCGGGTGGTGCACTCGCTTGAGGCGTCGCAGCGCCGGGTGAACCCGGATCCGTCACCGGAGGAGCTGGCCCGGTGGCGGGCCAGGCCCACCCACGAACACCCGCTGGTCTGGACCCACCGCACAGGGCGAAAGTCACTGGTGCTCGGGGCGTCCGCGGACTACATCGTCGGGATGGACCCAGAGGAGGGTCGCGCGCTGCTGAGCGAGCTGCTCGACCGCGCCACCACGGCCGACAAGGTGTACAGCCACCACTGGGCGGTCGGCGACACCGTCATCTGGGACAACCGCGGCGTTCTGCACCGCGCCGCTCGCTACGACGAGAACTCGCCGCGGGAGATGTTGCGCACCACGGTGCTCGGCGACGAGCCGATCCAGTAACCGACGGTGACCGGTCCGCGGTTGTCGCCGCTACCCACCGAGGAGTGGGACGACGAGGTGCTCGACGCGCTCGCCCCGCTGCTGCCCCCGAGTCGCAGCAATCCCCGCGACGCGGGCAACGTCCTGGCCACGCTCGTCCGTCATCCCGCCCTGACCCGCGCCTACCTGCACTTCAACGCGCATCTGCTGCTCGCGTCGACGTTGTCGCCCAGGATCCGGGAGGTGGCGCTGTTGCGGGCCGTGCACGTGCGCCGGTCGGATTACCTGTGGGAGCACCATATTCCGATCGCTCAGCGGGCCGGCATCACGCCCGACGAGATAGACGCCATCCGGCAGGGGCGGCCCGCCGACGAGATCGACCGCCTCGTGGTGGGGGCCGTCGACGAGTTGGACGCCGCCAACACGGTCAGCGACGCGACCTGGTCGGCCCTACGTGACCACTTCGACGAGCGTCAGGTGCTGGACCTGATCTTCACCGTGGGCTGCTACCAACTCCTGGGTGCGGCCGTGAACACGCTGGGTGTGCAACCGGAACCACACTGAGCCCGCTCCTCGTTGACGCCGGGCAGCGGGTATGAAAACCTGATACGCAATAATGAGAATCGCGTTCTCCCAGCCTGAGACCGCTGGAACGGAGTGAGCATGGCCGAAGACCTCACCACGGTCGACTTCTTCAGGGACAGTCGCCTGACGGACGATCCGTACACCTTCTACGAGGCGCTGCGCAACAAGTGTCCGGTCAGCCGGGAGGAGCATTACGGCGTCACGATGGTCACCGGTTGGCAGGAGGCCGTCGACGTCTACAACGACGCCGAGTCGTTCTCGTCCTGTGTCTCGGTCACGGGTCCGTTCCCGGGTTTTCCGGTATCGCTGGAGGGCCGCCAAGACGACGACATCACCGCACTCATCGAGCAGCATCGCGACGAGATTCCGTTCAGCGACCAGCTTCCGACGCTCGACCCGCCGACGCACACCAACCACCGCGCGCTGCTGATGCGCCTGATCACTCCCAAGCGTCTCAAAGAGAACGAGGACGCGATGTGGCAGCTCGCCGACGACATCCTCGACGACTACCTGGCCCAGGGCGAGGGGGAGTTCATCAAGGGGTTCGCCGGGCCGTTCACGCTGCGGGTGATCGCCGACCTGCTCGGCGTCCCCGAGGAGGACCGTCCCGAACTGCTCGAGCGGCTCGCGAAGGGCACGCACGGTAGCGGGCTGGGCAATGCAGACAAGACGCTGACCAAGACGCCGCTGGAGTACCTCTACGAGGTGTTCGCCACCTATGTCGAGGAACGCCGCGCCGAGCCCCGCGACGACGTACTCACCGGACTGGCGACGGCGAACTTCCCGGACGGCACGGTGCCCGAGGTCGGCGACGTCGTGCGGGTGGCGACCAACGTGTTCTCCGCCGGCCAGGAAACCACGGTGCGGTTGTTGAGCACCGCGCTGAAGGTGATCGGCGACCGCCCCGACATCCAGGAGAGGCTGCGGGCCGACCGGAGCCTGCTGCCGAACTTCATC
>Ga0172382_10011302_pt1 | contig 11833 bp, 22 predicted proteins | sample Leawel138RmetaG_FD_122245 | JGI IMG/M metagenome (GOLD analysis project Ga0172382, IMG submission 122245) | Leachate microbial communities from a municipal landfill in Southern Ontario, Canada - Leachate well 138R metaG | ecosystem: Engineered > Solid waste > Landfill > Unclassified | place...
CGAAGAGGACGGATGCGCAGGCCAGATGTGAATGTGCCCCGTGATCGGCTCGAGCGAGACAGGATCGACCCGCAGCAACGCGGCCGCTCTTGCCTTAACTTCAGGCTTATGGGGCCGCAGAAACACCGCGGCGAGCCGAGCGTATTCGGCGACGTGGCGCCTTGACGCAAGCCGCAGAAAAGATTCATCTGGCAAGCGCTTGGGCTCAAGCGAGAACACCCCTCCCGACTGACCTTCCTCACAAAGCGAGAAATAGGGTGAAAGCGTCGATTCGTTGTCCCTCGCCTTTTGAGCGAGAAGCTTGCCGAAGCGCCGCTGGCCATAGAGCGTCCCCATCGCTGAACGAGGATCACTGGCACCCAATGTCGCAAGCGAAGCGACCATCTCGTCTTTCTGCCCTTTTCCCCGCTCGGTGTGCGCCTCCGCGACCTTGAGCCTCATGATCGCACCAGCCAGCGTGCGAAAAACCCGGTCCTGATCGACATACACGTTCTCGAGCTCACCCAGCTTCTTGGCCAGACGAATCGCCGTGTGGGCTGGCGTGTGCGTGCTTTCGACCTCGATCTGCCGTGTCGCCAAAAACCGCTCGAACGCAGGCGTCCAAACCAGCTTCCGCTCGACAAGATCGATCCCAACCTGGACGCAATTGAAATCGAAGGACCTAAGGATCGAGGCTGTCAGCTCAATCGGCTTGTTGCGAGCGTACTCGTCAATCTGAACCAGATTGAGCTTATCCATCCTGGACGAACTCAACACCCTGTACCGCGGCACCACACGAGCATTGATCTGCTCGTAATCGACCTCGCCCACCACGTCGGCCATCTGGACGGTTTTAACCCGACTGCGGACTTCCGTGCTCTCGAAATGATGACCAGCCGCAGGGGCAAAACAATCGACATCGTTGTAGACCCCTCCTCGTCCCCCGAAGAACAGGTCTTGGACAGCGCTGGACACTGCCTGCCCCGCGATACACCCCCCATCCCGATAGCCATCGTGCCTCGAGGCGATATGGAACAACTCCTCCACATCGACAAACTCTCCAAGCGCCGCCAGGATCGGCTCGACGCTCGCACCGGAGAGTGTTCTCCTTACAGCTTGAAGTTTCTTCATTTCGATCTCCATGTGAGGTTGGAACTGCACATAGGAGATGTGCCCAGCCACCTCAGAAAAGCCTATCGAAACGAGAATTTCCGTCAAATCGAAGACCAAAAACAAAGCGACGCCCCAGAGAAGCTGACTCGGACCGGCCAAGAAACCTCCTTCCTCCTGCCCTGCCCATCAAAAAAAGGGCCGCCCTCCTTTCGCGCCTTGGGGGCACTTCAGGAGGGGCTGGATGCGATTCTTAGGCACTTCTGCTCCTGTGGTCGGACGCGGCCTTGCTCCGCGCCGAGGGGGCGCTTCGCAAGGGCAGGAAGTATTGCATTTGTGCAACCCATACCTGTTGCGCGCTGTGTGGCGCGCGCCAGAGCCGGAAGATTGCCTTATTTGCCGGTTTTCCCATGGGATAAGCCCAAAAAGCTGTTTGGCAAAGGGGTGTTGCGGAGCTCGAGCGCACGGCGAGATTGCCTGCTTAGGTGAGGGATGCAATGACGGGTGAAAAGCGTTGCGTTACGGTAACGAGGGTGTAGAATAACCGTTACGGTAACGAATTAAGGGGATGGCGAGGATGACAAGGCCGAGGACCGGGCAAGCCCTGACTGTTGCAGAGCGACAGCGGCGGTTTCGACAAGCGCAAATGGAGCGAAAACGATCTCTCGAGGCTCAAGTTCGTGCCTCAGAGGTCCGGCTCGGCCAGTACAGCACGGCGCAGCTGGGCGAACAGATTGCGGTAATGAGCGATCGCTGGAACCCGGAACACAAGAGCGTTCGGGACAGGGTCCTTGTTTTGGCAAGGCGCCTCAAGGTGATCTGAAAAAAGCCGGCACCAGAACGGGAGGTTCAGGGCCGGCTTTGGTACTCATTGAGTCCTGGCAGTCAGCACTGTCTTCCTTGTGGGAAAAACAGCCTGATGTCACCTTCGTCTCTGCTCATCTGGGCGGCGATCAGGCCGTAGATCATCCAGTACGACTCCAGATTTACGTTCGGGACGATGCTTTCCTCCGGCGCGATGCTTGTTCGGCAGAAATAGCCGTCGCGATCAAGGGAGAAGTGCAAGCGACACGCGACGGGTCGATGGTCATAGATGCTGCAACCCCCGTTCGAAAGGAACGGACACGGTTCGCCAAAGTAGTGCTTCACCAGTGCTTCTCGGTCTCCGTGGCTGCTAACGTTGGTCGCAGGTTCAACGCCGATGGCCCTACCAATGATCTGCGCCTCGGCACCACTGAGACCGACCGAGATGTGACAGCAAGAGGAGCACGCGTGCTTGCATCCGGCGTGGGGTGAGATCGCGGCCGCGATCACATCCGCAAATCGTAAGATTCTCGCGAAGCGGCTCTTGAGCGAAGCGTTCTCGTTAGCGATCTGCAGGAGCTTGTCCTCGATCGTCAGAAAGTCTGGGTTGTCTTCCAGGATGCGCGAGAACGCACGTTCGGCGATAGGCCCAACGGCTTTCTTCCTGTGCAGGTACTCCATCTTGCCGTGGAGCTGAACGGGCTGGTCGGTTGTGGACTCCATGTCTGGATTCTCCTTGTGTGCGGGTTTGGACTGCAAGCAGGAGATGAGCAACAGCCCATGAGAAAACCCCCGTGCCAGCAGGCGACGGGGGTTAATGGGTAAGGATCAGAGCAGGCAGTCGTCAGAAAGCTGCGACCTTCTGGCCACGCAAAGTTCGATCACGCGTTGGCAAGTTGCGACGTCGAAGGCGCCAAGGTGTGTTTCTTCGACGCTCAGCCCTAGGGACTCAGCGAGCCAGGCGTAAGCCTTCCGCCGTGAAAGATCGCCTTCTTGCCAGAACGGGTCGAATGCTGCATGTGCGGCCCTGCGAGCGCGACGCGTCGGCTCATCGGCAAGCGTACCCTTTGGGCGCGTGCCGTTTCCCCAGCCGAGACCGGCCTTGTGCGTCCCAACATAGGCTTTGCAGTGATCGCAAAGCCAGAAGTTGAGATCATGCAGGTCGGGGCGATGTGGGTAGATGACTTGGCCTGTCACCAGCATGGCACGCCGGCTGCAGTACGGGCAGGTCACTGGCTGACGCTCCCAAGGCAAAAATTTAGCCTGTGGCTTGCTGTTCTTCGTTGCCTTCTTCTTGCTGTTTTGCTTCTGTTGAGCGGCGATCCGTTCTCGCACACCCCGCTTCCACTTGGACGACTGATTGCATTTGGGGACAGGCTTCTTTTTCGTGCTGGTCATGGCACATCTCCTTGTTGGTTAGGACTGCACGGAGAGATGTGGCGAGGAGCATGTGAACTACCCAAAGGCCGAAAAAAAACGCCAGACCGGGCTGGCGTTTTTTGGCTCGAACGTATCAGGCGTTCAATGTTCGGATGCGATGAGCAAGGATGTCTCCCAGATCATTCGGCTCCTTGCTTTCTTTAAGACAGATGGCGATACACCGCTCTCTCTCTGCACTCCTACCTTTGTTTCTTTCGACCTGATCAAAAAACGGCTTCAAGTCAGAACGAACGTGAATGCCCATGACGAGCTGCTGAAAATACATCTCGGCGCGGTTTTCAGATTGAGTGAGAGCTCTCTGAAGCCGGTTTATTTCCTCTTGAAGTTCAGCAGTGCTTGGCATGAGGCATCTCCATTTTCGACGGAACCGTCAGGGCAGCAACATCAGCCTGAGCCTTGAGTAGGGCTTCGGTGAAGGTATCTGCCACGACCTTTCGAAAGCGCAGACTGTCAGGAGGTACATCGGCATCGGGTTGAACCCGTTGGCCAACCCTGTCACGCACATCAATGATCCAGGTTGTCATTTACGGAAGTCCTCGATTGCATGGTCTCTTGCGGCCGACTCACGGATGTGGAGGCCGCGGCGACGTGCTGCGATTCGCTCAGCAATGCGCTGACGGGCAGCTGCACGGTCTTCAGCAAAGGTGGGAAACTGCATCAACAGTTGATGGCGCAGTTCTCGTTCTTCGGGCGTCATGAAATCGATGTCGGCACCACCGACGGCCCCTGCGAAGTCGGGCGCTGCGCCCAACCTTCGCTCACGTGCTATTGCGGTAAGTGCGTCGAGCTGGCTTCTGATCGGCGCAAGTTCGGGGGTGTTGGACATGCTCATCTCCTTGTTGGGTTGTGCTGCAAGGAGAGAGATGTGCTCAGGGAGAAGCGAAAAAAAATCGCCCTCGTGATGAGGGCGACGTTGGATCGATGTGCCGGATGGCGACAACGGCTTCAGTCGAAAATACGCTGCGCCTTCGCTTGCAGCGCATCGCCGGCGAGCTCACCGGTTGCCGCTTGTTGCGCCACCTCTACGCACGCAAGCAGGAACGGCATCATTTCGTGGGCACGCGCGATGAACAGCGCGTTACCCAGCGCGGAACCTCCGTGCTCATGGCACAGGCCGTTTTCATCCAGGCGGGCGACGACGGAGCGAAGGCCATTGCCAGTAATCGAGATGGTCGGCTTCGTCATCGAGGCCTCCGCATGCCAGCTGCCCTTGGTCGTAGCATCAAAGGCACAACGGAGGGCGTGGATTGATTCCGGTGTAATCCAGAAAACAGGATCAGAGACAGTATTCATTGCGATTCCTTTGTGTCGGTCAAGACAGGGTGCGAAGCACGGTCTGTGGTGCGATGCCGCGATTGATCATCAGACGGGACACAACACAGCGTTCTAAGGGCGTGAAATTGGCAGCCAGCAGGTGCGCGACCTCGATCTGTCCCTTTTCCACGTACTGAATGAGACGTGTCGTTGTGACCAGTACATCGTTGAAGTGGTGGGCCGGACGCAGACCTGCGCCGTCACCATTGATGAGGGTGAGCACGATCTTCTCCTTGCGTGATGGGTTGAACTGCAAGGGAGAGATGCCCAGGCGGAGAAGGTAAAAGGCCGTAATTTCCTGGTGTCCAGATAAGCGCCTAGCAACGCGCAGACAAGCGGCTGTTTCTTTCTTCTGAAATGAAAAACCCCTGCGAATCCATCAAGGAAACGCAGGGGAGCAAAGGTCAAGACCACATCATCGGTAGAAGACGTGACTCCCGATCTGGGCGACCTGACTGAAGGTCGAAGCCCATCGTGGTGCGACGTAGTCGGCATGGTAGTGGGTAGCGCCGCCAACCACGTTCCGCCCTCTTCCTTGGAGTGTTCGGCGAGCGATCTTCTTCGCCAACTCCCATGCCTGTGCTTCTCTCGGCATGTAATTCTCTGCCCGAGCTCGACGAATCTCGGGCGTAGGCGCTTCAACCAAGGGGTTTGTCCACGAGAATTGCCGTGGCTTGAACACGGTGTCACACACTTTGGCCGGATCATGCTCGGCCCGGTTCATCGTCACCTGGGCAACGGCCCATTGGCCGATCTCCGGTTCGCCCCTCGCCTCATGGTAGAGGTTCAGTGCAAGGCATGTGATTGCCATCTCGATCATGTCGATCTCCTTGTGGGTTAGGTCTGCCCCGTGGAGATGGCTTTGCGAGAAAGGGAAAACGGCCTGTGTTTTTGTGCCGATTACATGAGCGATACTCCGCGCGCAGATGAGTTGGCGATTTTTTCCGCTGCGTAGCGCCTGAGACGGAAAAATCCCCCGACAGCCAAGCTGTGCGGGGGAGGGGTGCTTGATGACGGATCAGGACTCAGGGCACTCGGACTTCAGTTCGCTGGCCAGTGCGCACATCGCGTTCTGCCAGGCTGCTTCGTACGAATCGAACACACTTTCGCTGGTTTCGACCTCAACCCAATCCTCACGGTAGAGCGACCACCAATACTTGCCTTCCAGTTCGGCGCCGTCGACTTCGTGCCCTCGGTGGACTCGATAGCCGAACTCTGCAGCGGCTTTCCAGAATGGAGCTTCGCGCAAGCCCAACACTTCAAGCGTTGGGCGCCCTTGGCCAAGGAGAAGGTCGGTAATGCTATCGACGGCATCGACGCCACCGATCTCCTCATCGCGGTCGATCGCTTCTCCAAACTGGGCTTCTAGTGAGAGAACAACCTTCGCGGCCGAATCGAGCTTGATCAAATCCTGACGAAAATCGACAGAGCCAAGCTCGGTGAGCTCACTCTCGATCTGCTGGGCTTGTTGCTGCAGCGAGTGCAGAGACAGGCTGTGAGAGCTGGTCTGTCCATCATGCTCGATGATCTTGCGTTGCGCTTCGATAGCGGCATAGCAACTGGCGCGAAGGTCCAGCAAGTGCGTGTAGCGGATCAACCGCGTTGCGATGATGGTGACGGGTTCTTGCTGCATGAGAATTCTCCTTGAAGGGTAGATGATTGAACTGCCCTGTGGAGATACGCACCGGTTGATGCGAATTGGCGTTACTGGAAGTCATAAAAGCAATTCAAGCGCGCTTAAATAGGCGAGCCGAAACGATCAGCTAATCGTCTAGTTCTCGCGCAAGCCAACAAAAATGACCGTCACACCCGCGAGGGAAGTGACGGTCTGGATGGCTTACGCGGCAACAGAGATCGTGTCGATCGTCGTCACCTCGATAGGCGTCACCTTGAAGTAGGACTTCACGATGCCGTACACCTTGTTGATGCTCCAGTGCCAGCGCGCTTCACCGGCAAAGCCCGTCGCGTTGGCGGGTACCACCAGGTAACCATCGTAGGCATCCATGTAGCCCGCGCCGTTGAGCACACCGTCGTGCAGACCAATGTGAACCTTGCCCTGGGCTGTGCTCCAGAACATCGGCTTGGTGCAATCGTGCTCGAAAAGCGCCCGCACGTTGATCTGTGCGTGCGCCATCGGGACGGCCCAGGTGTAGCCGTTCTCGATGATTGACACCACCTCTTCGGGCGAAAGCACCGTTGGACGCTGAGGATCAGCTTCGACTTTCCAGCGCAGATCCGCGGTGTGCTCAACGAAAATCCGTCCCTCAGCGCCATGCGCCATGCAATACGCGCGAAGCGACTCACTCGAGCAGTTGCCCAGCTTGAGCAACTCGATCAACCAACGGCCAGGCTGCACCTCTTCGATGTAGTTCGAGTTATAGCGCTGGCTGCGCTGCCCGAACTCCTCCATCAGTTCATCGAGACTGACCCCGTTCCATCCCGGCACCCAGCACAATTCGCCATGCAGGCCGTTTGGGATGAGATCGAAGGCCCGCTCCCGGTGGGCCTGGATGTAGGCCTGGTGCATCTGCTCTTGCACCTCGTAAGAGACACAATCAAAGGTCATCCCTTCCTGGCGTGCAGCCTCCAGGAACTCGGCTTCCCATCCCTCGCTGAGTTCGATCACCAGATCGATCAGGGCGTCACGGAAACGAGCGTTGTCCCATTTGCTCTCGACCTGCACCCGCTTGAGCGAGATCCATCCGGCGATGAGCTTGTCGGCCCACGCATCCGAGAAGTGATAATCGTCGGGGTAGATGCAATACGCGGGCAGTGCCTTTGCGGTTTCGATGTACTTGCGGTGTTTCTTGCTGTTCATGGTGCTCTCCTTGTAGGCAATGGGTTAGTGCTGCCTGAAGGAGATGCACAGGGCGTGCTGAGAATCTGGCGACGTTGTCTGAAAAGGGCGTGTTTTCTAGCGCACAAAAGAGCGCGTACAAGCAAGCAAAAGCGCGGCGTTCTTCACAAAAGAAGCACCAAGCCAGCGCTCATTGACGTGCCACTCCTGGTGACCTAGAGTTCTGCTCAACACGGCCCCTCTCGGTGACCCTGCTTCGGCGGGGACGCTGCTGAGGGGTTTTTTTATAGATTCTTCCATCGGAATCCAGCCGCCAAGATGAGCGTTGGCGAACGTGCAGATGCACGGTGATTTCTAGCCGAAAAAATCAGCGGATAAACAGGATAAGAAGACGTTGAGTGCAGCAAGGGCGACGATCGCTGGCGCATGCGAGACCGGGATCTCGAGGGTTGCCCACCCCAAGGCTCACCACCCCGGGTAGAGCGCATACAGCCGGGCCCAGTCCTGTAACGCGCCGTTGGTCTTGAGGATCTCGATGCCTTCAGCGGCATGCCATTTTTTCGGCACGCGTACCATCCAGTAACGGTCATCGGACTGAAAGTAGAGCTGCAGGATCGTTGCCACCAGTAGTTGGCGGTACGTCGGCAGCTTCCGATAATCGGATCGCCACTGATCCAGTGCTCCAGGGATCTCTGGATTGTCTGCGTTACTCCAGTCGAAACCGCGGGGGCGCATGTAGTAGTGCTCACCGCGGCTGCCGTAGGGTCGATCGACGCGTTGGAAGAACGCCCCAAGGTCGAAGCGCTCGATCATCGACCACAGGTGGGTGCCGAACGGTTCGGGGTTGCTCCAAGAGCCAGGTTCGAGATCGAGCCCGCAGACCGCAGCCAGTGCCCGAGCCTCGATCTCGTCCATCGAAGGCCGCTTGTGAATGAGGTCGATGAAGGTGAATTTCGGAAACCGTCCCGTGGCGAATGTGGGGGATACCTGTGCGTAGCCAACAACTGCCACTGGAACGAGTGAGTGATGGATGTATGCCGTCTCAGCCTGATGGATGTCGACGAGCTCGACCTGGTAGGTACCAAGTGCTAGGCCGAGGCTATCGAGGAGTTGGGCAACAGGGGGCGTGGGTTGCATGGCGATCTCTTTTCAGTGGGCCAATTCGTAAGCGATCCCGAGCCGGGCAGTTGCGCTGCCGAGGCGTCGATCGCGCGTCCAGAGCCGGGTACCTGGTGATAGCTTGGTAGCTGCCAGCAGGTGCGCATCGGTATAGCCGACGCCCAGCCCGAAGAGGGCGTGATGGTCGATGAAGCGAAAGACTTCGTCGTCGGTGGCCACGATCGCAGGCGGCAGATTCTGCATGGCCTCGAGCACGACTGCCCGATGCTTGAGACTGCCGAGTGCGATCTCGCCCAGCACATGGGGATGCATGCACACCCGTCCTTCGTTCAAGAGTTCGGACAAGTGCGCTTCGGTGCTACGCAAGTGGTCGATCCAGACCGAGGTGTCCACCAGGATCATTCGTCGTGTTCCGGCCGGCGTCGCGGGATGTCGGTCAGCTGTGGTTCTGAGCCGCCCAGCAGGGCCAGCCGGCGGGCGCTTTCGCGTTGGATGAGCGCTCGCAAAGCCTCCTTCACCAAGGCAGATTTTTCGGTCATGCCGGTCAGCGCCTGGGCCTTGGCTAAAAGTTCATCGTCGAGCGCGAGCGTGGTGCGCATACCGTATCTCCCAACAAAAGGCACGCCCTACTATAGCATCATCAAGTGATGCGCTTTTTCGTGCAGGGGAGGGCTTCTGTGACGTCCCCCAATGTGGATAACCAATTATCCGGATGACCGCACAAACCCCGCGCGCACGACCGCCTCTGCCACCCGGAATCCCGTTCGGGTCACTGCCGACCTCGAGGCTGTCTTCGCCTCCCCCTGCAGCCTCCGTGGACGTGAAAAACCCCCGGCAGCCAATGAGACTGCGCGGGGGTTGAAGTTTGATCGGGATTAGGCCGCGAGAGGCAGCAAATCCTTGGCGTTCTCCAGAGGCCAGTAGCCCGATGCCTTGGCGTCAAGGATCGTTATCTCAGCGATTCCGTTTGCCGCGTAGCCGATATTGACGTTCCAGCCATGCGAAACATCCCTGACGATAGGTTCCTTGGAGAACTCAATGAATAGGATGTCGTCCTGGTCATCGTACTTGATTCTCATGCTTCGTCCTCCAGTTCCCAGCCAACATAAGCTCTTTGAGAAGAGAGTAGGAACTCACAACAAAGTGGGTGCAAGAGATTTCTGCTGCACCTGAGGCTAACCCGTTATCCATCCTCCTCGCTTTACCCCCCTGTTGCGGCCTCCTGCCCGGAAGGTGTCCTCCCGAGCGGAAGGCTGCCTGATGCCGATCCGTTGCCGCGTCGCCCTGACCAGACGGATCGCCTCCCCTCCCCCTGCATCCTCCGGCGTCCTGCGTCCTGAGGGCCAGTTCCTGTTCTCCTGGGTCGCCGTCGCCCTCTGCTGGCTAATTGGTTATCCACCCTATACGGCTGAACCCCGCGCCTTCGGCCCTCTGGACCCGAGGCCACACCGCCTGCCGCCTTCCACTTGAATCGGAGGCAGCTTGCGCACCACACCGAGATCGAGGTCTTCCTCCCCCTTGCCGCCTCCGACATCTCAGCGCCCTGGAGCACCACCCGGTTCTCATCGGCCGCCGTCCTGCCGCCTCGCCTCCTGGCTAGTGGCTAAACAGTTATCCACCCTTGCCCGAGGAACCCCTCCGCCTGCGGCCCTCTGACCCGAAGGCCAGACCTCGCCCCTCCAACGCCAACGCACACACCGCCTGCCTCCCATCCAGATCGAGGGAGCGACTCGACCCCGCCTGCCTGGCTGCATCACTCGCCCCTCCTGCCTCCTCCAGCCCAAAGCCCAGACCCGAGATCGCGCATCCCACTGCTCGCACCCCACTACCCCGAACAGGAAGCCGCAACCGTTCTTCCTCCAAACCCGAGGCCACCGCCCGCCTTCCTCCGACCACACGGACACGCGCTAACCCCTCCAGCCCCAAGGCCGAACTTCGCCCTCCCCCTGCCTCGGCCGTCCCGATGCCCATCACCCGGCCCGACCTCAACCTGGCCAACGTGGCTATTAGTTATCCACCCCTGCCACGGTAAACCCCGCCGGAGACAGCCTGACACCGGGACGCACCACCCGGCCTTCATCCAGCCAAGAGGACGAACGACGGACAGCAGCAGACAACAACAGGAGGCCGCGCCCGCCGCTTTTTGGTTTGCGGCAGGCGCATCCGTTTGGACAGAAGGGCAGAACCCGGCCTCCCCCTGCCCGTTTCCGAACTCCGTGGCATCGCCCGACCGCCGATCGTTCATGCCACTCAGCTCACTCAGCTCCACCGCCTGTTCCCCACCGAGCGCAGTGCCCGACTCAACCTCCGTCGTGTTGGGCAGAAAAGCGGAAAGGGGTTTCGGCCGACCACGCTGCTGTGCCTCCCCCATCGCCTGGCTTCCGAGCTCGAGGCTGCACACCGCTCCCTCGTTGGCGCCTCCGGCCAGACTGCCTTCCCGCCCGCCTCACCGCCTGCGCCTGGGCCGCTCCCCGCAGGCCTCCAGACCGGCTGCGTCGTCCGCTGAGCCTCCGGCCCAAGCCCGAGCCTGTTTGCCCGCTGCTGCGCCTCCTCCCGCCCTCTGGACGCCTTCCTGCCTCACATCCGAACCGAGGGCTGCACACCGCCCCTCCATGCGGCCTCCAAGACGAAGGTTGATTGCCCGCAGCCGCCAGCCTGATGCCCGGTCCCGGATGGCCACCTGACACACAGCGGCTGCTTCGTCCTGCCTCCAGCACAAAGGCCTGCCCGTGGTGGACTGCCGCCGCCCCATCCTGCCCTCATCCGACCGCCCCCCAGCCACAAGGCCGGACGCCATCCCCTCTGCAGCCTGACACCCCAGGGCTTGCCGGCGTGTCGCCCTGATCCACATCGGCAACACCCGGCCTGCCCAGACCTGGAGAGGATCACCCGCTTCATCCGACCCAAAGGAAGGACTCGCCACCGCCCTCCGCACCAAACGGCAGACCGCCCTTCCCCCTGCGGCCACCGACCTGGATGCAGGCGCAGGCAGACACCCATCCATCGTCAGAGGCAAAAGGCACGACCCGATTCATCGTCCGAGGCAAAGGGATGGACTCAGCCTGGGCAGCCCAACCTGAGCCGTCCTCCGGCCCTTCCCGCACCCCACCGGCCGGCTCCAGACCGCGGCACCGTCACCGATCCGGCTCCACCACCCCACCACCCCACCACCCCACCGCCGCGCACCCGCCGTCCACCGCCACCCCGGCCCGCAGTGCCCGCTCAGGCGCAGACCGGTCTGGCAGAAAAGGCAGGGGCTTCCGAGCTCGA
>Ga0172382_10011304_pt1 | contig 11832 bp, 6 predicted proteins | sample Leawel138RmetaG_FD_122245 | JGI IMG/M metagenome (GOLD analysis project Ga0172382, IMG submission 122245) | Leachate microbial communities from a municipal landfill in Southern Ontario, Canada - Leachate well 138R metaG | ecosystem: Engineered > Solid waste > Landfill > Unclassified | place...
GGGAGAATTGGCAGACTCTTGATTACCCTCTATTTAATGGAGGCCGGGGTATTATCAACCCCTGCTCTGTATGTCTCCTACTTTTTGAAAAGGAATCGCCTTGAATACTATGACAGAATGGGTGAAGTGCGAGTCAGAGGCGATTACGAGCAATGGATAAAATTCTTTTTACAGGCTTTATTGGAGTCTGCCCGTGACGCCATCCGGACTACCGAGATGCTCTCTGACCTCCATGACAAAAATTGGGATATTCTGTCAGCCGTACCTCGCAGTGCTAATCTTTTTGCGCTTTTATCCTATTTGGAACAGCACCCCATCATTGAGATACAAAAGACAGCTGACGCCTTGGGACTTGCCTTCAATACAGTCTCAAAAGCAGTCGAAACAATGATTGGAAAAGGCATTCTGGTCGCTAATGAAAAACCTGTCAAGCCAGGCAGGACAACAAGATCGCGAACATTCTCATATGCTCAATACATCGAAATACTGAGCGAGGGAACCTAAATCTCTGTTCCAGGCACCATATTTATTACTTATGACCAAGCGTAAGCCTCTGTCCGGATGCTACGTATACCCCTCTCCGCCTACATCCGTCATAAGGTTTCATTGGCAAACAGACAATGGGGCATGAAGGGTTTTCGGAACCCTGTAATTGATCGACCCGGACAGCAAAACCCCCGGGCTGTCCGGGGGATCACATGATAACTTGGTCACTTAGGTTCCTGGCACCGTTTCGATTTTCACTTGCCATTCTCCTTTCAGAAGTTAATTATCCTCGAATAAAATTTAGTTTTCCTTACGCAGCAAATCCGCCCAAAATCTCGCGAACTCTTTCCTGCCAATCCGCAATTTCCAGTAATTCTTCAGCACTGAAAATTATCTCCAAGATTTTCTCATCCCACTCAATATTGGTAAAGGGATATCCCGCTCTTGTTGTTTTATTTCTGTGTTCTCCAAGTAAACTTCCTGCTTCTGTAAGTGAATAACCCTCATGGGGTAGTTTCGTAGCCAGCCCAGCCGCAACAATTCTCTTGTTGATGGTCTGTGCAGAACACGAAGTCTTGTCCCCCAATTTCGTAGCCGTCAACATGTTTCCTGTAAGGTTATCCGTAATATCGCTGGGAATCACTGGAACAATTGCTTTCTCAACCACAGCTTTGTTGTTTATAGTCGGAGATGAAATGGACTTGGAATTAGGGGATTTGAAAACACCCTTAAATAAGTCCCAGTTTTTCACAACCAGAACCGTTCCAACAGCGGTCACACCTATAATAATCAGTTCTGTTTTGTGTTCTTTAACCCACTTGATAAATATATTCTTTCCCTTTTCAAATTTATGGCTAACTTCTGATTTTTTAAAATACTCTCCCATCTGTTACCCTCCATTTTCCAATGCTTCGCCCTAATTTTTGTTCTTTTATCTGTCTGACGCGCCTCTTGATATGTTCCCATTATAGGTTTCATCTTTATGTTGTACAAGTAATAAACGTGGGTTATAATATCGAATAAAGGAGTAATATTACCCCATGAACGACATAACAGGTAAAAAACAGAGTTGCTGGAATAAGCGGCTAAAGAAATGTATGCAAGATGCTGGATATACTCAAGAGTCATTCGCGCGTAATTTGAATGCGAAATACGGTACTCAGTTCACTCAAAAAACCATAAGCAGATGGGTTAATTTAGGGGATGCCAAAAATGGCATAAAGGGTTTCCCGGACTTTGATAACATGATCTGTATCGCGGATTTTTTAGGGATAGATGTTGGCTACCTCATTGGCGAAACCGATGGAGATACGTTTTCATTAGAAAAAGCGAGTTCTTACATAGGTTTGAATAGTGAAGCAACTAAAGCCATTAGAAAGCTTACAAATCCTGAAAGTGAGGTTAGCGTGATGAGGAAAGATATGCGAGCTGCTTTTAACAGCTTCCTTTCAGCAGAAGGATTTCCTCATTTTTTCCATAGCCTTTTTGACCTTTATCTTACTTCCCTATCGACGCAGCGGATTGGGGACCGTGTATTTGAAGATTTTGATGAAACAATTGATTTCATACGTGGCAGGGAGTATTCCGGGAAAATAGAACGGTATGAATTGAACGAAGCTCTGATATTGTTAATTAATGAAATCTATCCCATACCCTCTTTATCAGATCTGCCCATTCAAGAATAGAAAACAGAAAGATAATCCTGCGATTCCAGTTCCAAATAAAAACAACCGGCAATCCCGGATAAAAGCTCAACCCCCTTAGGAAGTCTTCCCCTTTTCCTCCAATTGGATTTCCACCGCAGCCCCATTTGAAAAATCTAGATTAGCAGTCACAAATATCTACTCATACTTTCGATACATATGCTTGCCCGAAACAAAAAACACGCTTGTAATCGTACTGAGTAATTTGTAAATCAGATTGAGTAATTTGTTTCCCCACAAGGAAAGCGAGGAGATTTCCATGTACGAAAGACAGCTGGTTTCCCAATTAACTTAGCGTTTATCTTGGCCCAGAAGATTCCTGCAGCTAGTCACTGGCCCACGACAGACAGGGAAAACAACAGCCCTCACACAGGCGCTGGCAAAACATCATGCATATACACATTTCATCAGCTCAGATGACCCCAACCTTTCAACGCAGGAGTGGCTGAGAAATGAATGGGAGCTGGCACGTCATCACGCCAGAAGCAAAGAAGTGATCCTGGCGATTGATGAAGTGCAAAAAATCAAAGACTGGTCTGCCATCGTCAAGCTGCTGTGGGATGAGGATAGCAGGATGTAAGTCCCTCTTAAAGTCGTTTTGACCGGATCTTCTTCTTTAATGATCCAGAAGGGAACATCAAAGTCTCTTATGGGAAGGTTCGAAGTCTTGTATTCTTCTCATTGGAGTTATCCTGAATGCAAAGAAGCCTTCAATTTTTCATTGAATGATTTCTTATTTTTTGGGGGTTATCCCTGTGCCGTCTCTTTGATTTCTGATGAAAAGCGCTGGGCAAGATATATGGGATCTTCCATTGTTGAACCCACGATTTCCCAAGATATCCTGATGATGGAAGAGATCAGGAAACCCGCCCTTTTACGGTCACTTTTTTTTATTGGGGGCGTCGTACAGTGGTCAGGAAGTTTCTTATACCAAAATGCTGGGGCAACTGCAAGATTCCGGTAATACAGTTACACTGGCCCATTACTTGGACGTATTGGGGAAAGCCAATATTCTAACGGGGTTACAGAAATTCGCCGGCAACAAAATCAGCATCAGGAAAGTTCACACAAGCTCATGTTCAACAATACTGCACTTATGTCTGCTCAGCAGGAGTAAGGAAGAAGGCTTTGAACTTGTCTGGTGGCGTGATCGGGATAAGGAAGTTGACTTTTTGATTCAAAAAGGAAATCTTTTAACCGCAATTGAAGTCAAAAGCGGAAAGATCAAGAATATTGGAGGAAGTCTTGAGTTCAAGAAACGATATCCCAAAGCTTTTTCGCTGATTGTTGGAGGTTCGAATTTCGGTCTGGAAGATTTCTTGTCAGACAAGGTACCTCTTTTTTTGTAATCTTGACGGTTGAAAAGTTGGAAGCAACTAATGAATACTTCGCATCGAGTGATAGGAAATGACAGAGGATCGGGCCGCTGTGTGTTTGGCAGAACAGAAACCAACCACCGCCGCAACGACCACAAAAGAACCGATAGTGTCAGTAATGATGCCTTACTTTCCGGCAGAATTTTGTGAAACAAAACGTGGTGCTTGATGGAGAGAAAACAAGAGCGGCCTCTGATGGAGAACTTTATGCCAACGCCGGTCCGGTTGGATTTAGTTGGAAACTTACCGAAAACGGAATTATCATAAGAAGGAAAGGAAAGATTCTACGGCAAGAAAGTTGGAGACCAATGGAATACCATCCCACGCATTCAGTATGTACCTGAGGGCAATTATCGGCTAGAAATCGGAGATGTGGAAATCAACAATTAACTGATGAATGGTGGAGATACTTCAGTGCCTGGCGCCGGCCCCCCTGGGTTGCGCCACTCAATACAATCGGCGGATTTTCCCCGGCGAAGCGGCAGGTTTGTAGCGGACGTCGCCGATTGAGAAGCCGTTTTCTAACGCGGCAATGGGAAAGGAATGGTGGCCATGCGCTTTTCAAGACAAGTCCCCAATCACCACGGCGGTTTGTTCACGCCAGACCCGAAAGGGCCCGCTCAGGACAGCATGCGGGACGAAACCGGAAACAAGGCTGCGAATACCTTGGAGCAAGCGATGTTCAACGTCCACAAAGGTCCGAAGGGCAAGTATTACTGGCTGCACGAAACCAACCTGTACCGAAACCCTACCTTCCTTTTTCTGATGTGGAAGATCTTCTTTTTCATCTGGCTTGCCGTGGCAACGTTTATCATGATACTCACGGCCTGGGGCGACGACCTGATTGAGGCACTCCGTAATATAGGCCTCCCCCTACTCTATGTCCTGATTTTTGTGCTTGTGTTGATCACTTTCTCCTACTGGGTCTATGCCCTTATTATGGGAGGAAAATACAGCGTGCTGTTTGAGATGGATGAAAAGGGCGTGACCCACACTCAACTGCCAAAGCAGTTCAAAAAAGCTCAAAAGCTGGCAGCCTTGACCACGTTGACAGGCGTGGCCGCGAAGAACCCCGGCACCGTGGGCGCTGGGCTCTTGGTCGCGGATGGGCAGTCGATGCGCACGGACTTCAAAAGGCTGCGCGCTATCAAGGCGAGCCGCAGGAAATGCACGATCAAGCTGCGATCCAGCGACCTGATGCACAATCAGGTTTACACTGCGCCCGAGGATTTTGATTTTGTGCTGGACTTCATCCAGGCGCGGAACAGTCAGGCTCGATTTCAGAAGCCTGATCCATCCCAATAGAGGCGCTACGTCGCAAACAGTGCGTGACGGATATGCGTAAAAATAATTTGTTGGCTGTGGATGGCGTTGATCTTGATTCCGGAATGCTGCGCCCTTCTGGCTTCGGCTATGCAGGCGGAATTCGAGGGATACTGGATTTGCAGGATGCTAGCTCCTACGCCTGCGTGATGGCGCCAACGGACAAGGGAATTTACGTGGATCTGCCCTCCCAAGCGCATCAGGGTGAGGTGGAGATCTCGGTGCCCAGCGGTGGCACCATCTACCGCGGCGACGTCCGCGCCCTGCGGCAACGGATGGACGGGACTTAGGGGCAGTCAGTCCCTCTGGGCCCGGAATAAAAAGATATATTCGGAACCAGATACCTTAAAAACTAAGGTTAACCGTCCCCCCCTCCTTCTGACAGAACAATCACGATCGTATAGGTGACCGAATCGCCACCACCTGAGGGTGTCAGCGTCAAGCTGATTTCTGCCGGATCTTCTGTAAGCTCGACGTCAAAGGAGAAGCAGCTCTCCAACAACTCAATGTTTTCCAAGGCTATTTCACTCACCGCATATTCACGGCGCAGTTCACCGACCGGACCATCATTTAATTCAGCTTCAATGACTGCTCCATACGGATTGTCGAAGCGTAATATGACTTGGTCGCTGTACGCTGTTAAGTAGAGAGGGACATCGTGGTCTGGCAGCCAGGAAAAATCACCCTGATAAGCATGTTCGCCAAAAATCTCCCAAATGGAAACATTGCTTACGGTTGCTATGGAAGAAGTCTTACGTGTGATCTTGATCTCATACGTACATTTTGTTTTCTTGTCTTGTGCCACAACCTCAATGGAGATGGTATTCTCCCCAACACCCAAACTGACCCATGTTCCATTTTGCAAGTCGCCCTCCACACTTGCACCATGAGGGAGTTCCCAGAAAACGAATGTTCCGTCCCGGTAGGTTTCAAATTGAAGGGTGTGGCCGTTGATATCTTCTTCTTTCATGTCAAAAATGCCGAAGAACTTAAGTTTTTCAAATCTGGCTTTCTCTTGGATCGTTTTTCTTGTCAATTTCAAGGTGTATACTTTTGGATCTCCTGTTGCATGGACGGAAGTGATGGTGATTATCTTCTCCTCATCCTGGTTAAGTGGAATAATTTTCCCTATTTCGTATGATTGATCATCCGCCGTTATTGTCACCTGGGCGCCATAGTTTTGCTCGAATTGCAGCACCACATGCTCTTGGAATACGTCCAAAACGTACTCATCCTCCGGTTCAGCTACCTTCAAGACGCCTGGAATTTCTAGATTCTCAATCTCCGTCCTGTCTGATGCTATTCTCGTGACAGTAACTGTGTAGGTGGCCTCTGTGCCATCTTCAGCCGTCGCTTCAACAACAAATACGTTTTCAGAACCCAAGTCCAGGTCGACTCGCTCCTCCATTTCAACACCTGTTTGACCATTAAAGCTGATCGAGTAGTCGACGTTATGAGGGTTGGAAAAAGCCAGCGATGTATTTGTTCTATCTGTCTCAGCTGTAAATGAAAGCGGAGAACCTTCTACCGGCTCAAGATCTTCGATCCCCTCAAGGCGCAAATCGGTGATTTCGGTTATGTTCGAAAGCGGTTCATGTATGATCTCAATGCGATAACTTTGACCCTCACCCTGATAATCCGGAACAGAGGGTATGACATCAATGACCAGCACATTAGTGCCTTCAAAAAGTTCCCAGTTCTCCAGCCCCAAAAAATACGCTTGCCCATCCGGGTGTTGGATGGGAAAGGCAAGTTCAGCTGGAACTGGCTCATCATCAATATAGATTTGGGCTGTAATTTCGGCACCGTAAGGGTTATCAAATAGGACTGAAACCGAGCTCTGTTTGGTCGTAATTGTTGTATACAGATCTGGATATAATTCGTACAGGTCAAGTTCTGGGATGTACAGCCTTCCAATTTCTGCCCCTTGCGATGCTTTTCTTGTCACCTCGATTCGATGGATCAGGCGTCGGGTTTCATCGGCCGACTCGACCTCGAACTCAAACACATTCAAGCCATCGTTATCAAGGGACAAATCGACAACTCCATAATGACCGTATTCGGTTAACTCAAGGGGGTCATCATTGAACTTACACCACAGTATCTTGGCCCCATCTATGGAGAAAGCATACAAGGCCGTATCCTTACGAGTTGTTTCCAGTGTATACAATTCCTGCTCTGGGTGTTCCTCCATAAAATCGAGATATACTAACCCAAGCTGGTAAAGCAGCGCGCCCGGCGGTGGGAATCTTCTAATAATGATCAAATAGTCAGTGAATTGGCCGCTGGATGATTTGACCCGGATAAAAAGCTCATTGTCACCGACATTCAGGTTAAAAGAGCAACCATAATCCTGGTACTCCCAAGTATTAAGTGTTCTTTCGTTCAGTTTGACTTCTTCGATTTGTGCTTCTTGTGAAACGCCCCAACTGACACATATCGAACGCAAATCGGTGGTTAATACCAGAGGGTCGGGCAAGGGAGGCGACGATCCGCGCTCGTATTGGAACAAGTATTCCTGATTCCAGTTATGAATCGATACAAACTCCAACAGGGCCTTGTCTTCGAGAGTTCGCAGATTGAGCTCACAGGAAAACTCAATCGAGTCTGTTTCGTCTGCCGAAATGATTTTAACGTCAATACAACGGGTCGTCCACTCCTCGAAGTCGCCCTTTTCGAATTCAGTCTCTTCTTGCCAATTGCCTTCTCCTTGTCTTAGCTGAAGGCGGGTTCCGTGGAGGTTGTCGTAAGCGATAAGTTGTCTATCCTCAAAATCATCCTCATAAACATCCCGTTGGTAGGTTTCACCATTGGCGATTGGTTCGATCCAGTCCGTGCCAAACAAACTTAGCTTTTCGACTATCGCTTCATCTGAAAGTGTTCTGCTGATGGTGAACCTGTAGACATTCGAGCTGTACCCTTTGGCCGGTTTCACCTCGATCTCAAGAACTGAATCTCCTCCGCCCAAAGGAACCAAACCCCTGCGTGCGTATTCGGATTCAACTTGTTCAGTGTCCCGGAATCTCATCGCAATGTCTGCGCCGTAAGGATTATCGAAATCAAACCATGTTTCAGGACGCTCGGTATAATATGTCTTTTCAAGTTCCGGAATATGCTCTGCTCCATCGCTGATCCGGTACACCTCAAAATCCGTTATAAGAGCTTTGCGCGACAGCTCCCGCCTGATGGTGAGAAAGTAATGGACGCTGGTTCCCGTCCCGACAAGTGGCTCGACGACGATCTCAAGCTCATGATCGCCTTCGCCGAGAGTAATGTCCCCATTTTCTTCAATGAGGGTTTCACCAAGGAACGCTTGGACCTTGGTGCCCTCGCTCCCGGCCCAAGAAATTTCTATTTGTTCCCGTGTAGTTGTGACGGTCTGATTTGTTTCCCAAGGCATTAGACTGTCGTAGTAGAAAATTTCAGGAGAAATCCACAAAGCTTCGAGCCTGATTATGTCAATCTGGTCATGATGGATCAGTTCAATCACATAGCTTTTCGAGTACGTTTCATCATTTGAAACCACCGTGATCTCAAAAGTATTGGAAGCTCCTAGGTTCACATAGGCCGAATCTCCCTGGATGTATTCGCCACCATTAAATTTTATGGTTACCGTCGCGCCATAGCTTTCGTACAGGTTGTCACAGGTCAAAGATACAACAGTTGCATAAATATCAATACTGTAGGAAGCGCTTGGCCTGCCCGCAGCTAAAATGTCAGGTATCTCAAGATTCGAGATCGCAGCTCTGGAATATCTAGAGTTTACCAATTCCAGGTCTGCAATATCCAGTTCATCTTCAAGGCTAACCAGATCGTTTCCTACCATGCCTTCCAGTTGCGCACCATACCATTCCGAACCTTCAAATTCACCGAAAGATCCATTCATGCCCATTAGGCCAATGACGGCAAACATCTGGAATGGTTGTTGAGGAGACTCCGGTTCACTGTAGGAGTATTCCCCGTAAATCGCTTGAAGTTCCTCAAGCAAGATCCGCACTGCCTCAATATCGTCTTCAGTGACATCCTCTCTTAATTGCTTTTGGCCATAGTCTTCATAGAGTGATTCAAGAGCTTGCTGGACAGGATAGAAATCGGATGCCAGTCTGATCACTTCGCTGATGAAAGTTCCAAAGTCCAGAAAGTCCTCGATGTCATCCGATTCCTCCAAATAAGCCATAATCTCGTCGAGATAGCCTGCAAGGAGCTCCTGGGCCTTTTGGAAGCCCCTTATCTGCGCTTCTTCTTCAATGTGCTGAAAGGAAAGAAGATCTATGTTAATCGACCCTCCGTGCTCCTCGTAGGCATCAAATAAATCGTCCAAGGCGGCTTCTTCTCCTTGGAAGGCTCCGGCGATCGCCTGTGCCGCCGCCCTCGCTCCCGCGAGAGCGGCATCATCCCCATCGACCCAAGCACCCTTCATTGGCTTATCGATTGTAACTGTTTCAGTTACCCACTTGTGGAAGTTACTGCCGACCAGGATATCCGGATCAAAGTCATCTGCGGTTGAATTCTTGGCATAAGTCATGGTATAGCTCTCAAGGATCCACCCATCTCCTCCGTCAGTTGCGTAGGTATGTCCGGCTTCCAAATCAACCAGCGTGCCCGTGCTCTTGTCATAGATACGGCCATTTAGGGCAAACTTGGAAGTGTTCACATCGTAACCCGTCTTGCCACCATCTACGACCTCAGGGTTAATCACAGTCGCCCCATTCTCAACAACGATGGTCCCTGTACCATTGGTTTGTACGATACCGCCAAAGATGGCTCCAGCCTTGACAAGAAGGGTTCCGTCAACGATCAATTCCCCTGAAGGACTGAATCCTCCGGCTTCCAGCATGCCTGTTGTCGGATAGGACTTCCCGCTCATATCGGACTGGATGAGCCCGTCGTAAACGTAGAGCCCTTCGTTAACCTGAAGGGTCGCATCGTTCTTGACCCAGATGGAGGCACCCGGCATCAGCTTGTAACCGTAGTTGATGTTGTAGGTACCATCCTCAAGGATCAAACTGAAGTTGTAGGGGATGGAGAAGTAGACTCCGGCTGTATTGATCCCCAAGGGGAATTGCAAGAAGCCGGCGTCTGCACCACCCTTGATGGTCAGGCTAACTTTCCCGACGTCTTCATTGAGGTTGTTGCCGGCAAGGCCATCCACAACATAGTGGCTTCCGTCATATTCAGAGGTCAGGACCGCATTGGGCGCCAGCCTGATCAAACCATTGGGTCCGACAATTTCCTGCGTATGCGTGGTGGTTGAGCTCCAGAAGTACAAGCTCGTGTGCCCCATCATGACGGCACCGTAGTGCATTTCAAATGAGTTCTGAATGTTCACCATGGCATAGCGCTTGAAGGGGGTCTGGTTGAGGGCAAACAAACCATCGGTATTAGTCCCTCCAGCGTAGTCCGCAATCAGGAAGGGCTGGTAGACCGTCGAACCGGCAAAGGCTGTCAGCTTCCCTTCCCCCTTCATGAGACCGTGCAAGTCGAGCTCCCCTCCCGACAGAACTTTGATCTTCCCGTCATTAATGATCTGGGAGTAGGCCCCGGAGGTGTGCCCCTGGTAGTACTGGCCGGGGTAATGCTGGATGGCACCGACCACCAGCCTGCCTTGGATCTCAAGGGTGACTTCCTCCGGAACGGTCAGGGTCAAGTAGAGGTACTTGCTCTCGTTTTGCCAGGAAACCCTGGGCGAGGCGTTCGAAGTGGTCCCAATGTCCACCTCCTTCTCGGCGCTGATGTTGTAGGGCAGGAAGAGGGTGACCCCATCCGGTACAATGGTGTCTTCAGCCAGGCTGTAGTCTCTCATCAGGACTACCGTGTCCCCGGTTTCTGCCGCATCCAAGGCCTCCTCAACGGACCCATACAGGGTGCCCTTGATCCGGGCAAAGATGCTTCCTGCTTCGTGGAAGGCGGGCCTGATGGTGGTATCCTCGGTCAGGTGGAAGCTGTAGCTCGTCTCCCAACTGATGATGTCCCCATCCTCCGTGAACCAGCCATAGAACTCATAACCGTCTTGCGGTTGGGCTGCGAGAACCAGGGACGCCCCAACCGGCAACTCATTTCCGGTCTCGCCTGCTACAAAGTTTGCAGATTCTCCGCTAACCGATCCTACGACACTCCCCTGGGAAGCCTCATGGGTCAGGTAGAGCATTCTGGTCGAGGTGTCAAGCCTCATGTTGGACAACCAGACGGAATCGTCATAATAATTGTAGGAGGAGTAGGTGTAACCTCGGTAGTAGCCGATGTAGAGATCATGTGTCCCCTGGGGCAGGCTCAGATCGAAAGTATTCCAGCCTTGGACGCCCGTATAGTCAGCCCTGATCTCCTCTGCGTAGGTCAAGGAATCCCCGTAACCCATACCCGTATCTGAACCCTCGTAGACCACCAGGAATCCTATGCTTGGGTTATCGCAGGTGGATATCTTGTGGTCAAAACTGAAGAGGGCACTCTCCCCAGGCACGGTCACCCTGACCTTGACCAGGCCCGTCGTGTAGTCGTGACCACCGTTGGTTGATTTGTAAGCGATCCTGTCACTGACAGAAGCATCCAGGACGAAGGGGTAATCCAGGTCATTGGAGACTGTGATATGGTCCAAGGAATCCTGGTCCACCAGCCCGTCCAGGGGTTTATGGACCTTGATGTCGAACTCCAGCCTCTGGGTCAGATAACCGGCCTTGGAAGCTGTCACAACCAGCTGGGTGTTGGAAGTTACGGAGAAGTTATAGTCCCCGTTCTCATCCGCCAACAAGAGCGCCCCGTTGGCTGTCACCGAGATGGTCGTTTCGAGAGGGTCCGCGCCAAGGTTCAAACAATACTGGGCACTGTCATCGGGTTCCATCCTCAAAAGGATGTCCCCATTTTCAACCTGTGCCGAAGCATTGGTCTCTGACCCGACAAAAACATCCGGGACATAGGCGATGGGTTTGAAGACGCCTTCGATGCTGGTA
>Ga0172382_10011305_pt1 | contig 11831 bp, 9 predicted proteins | sample Leawel138RmetaG_FD_122245 | JGI IMG/M metagenome (GOLD analysis project Ga0172382, IMG submission 122245) | Leachate microbial communities from a municipal landfill in Southern Ontario, Canada - Leachate well 138R metaG | ecosystem: Engineered > Solid waste > Landfill > Unclassified | place...
CGATGGCGATCATCACCCGCTGGCGCATTCCGCCGGAAAACTGGTGCGGATACTGGTCCAGCCTGCGCTCGGGGTCGGGGATGCCCACCATCTTCAGTAGCTCGACGGCGCGGGCGCGCGCCGCCTCCTTGCTGATCTTCTGGTGCATGAACAGGGTTTCGGTCAGCTGGAAGCCGATCTTCAGCACCGGGTTGAGGCTGGTCATCGGCTCCTGGAAGATCATCGAGATGTCCTTGCCGCGCACGTTGCGCATCTCGGACTCCGACAGGTCGAGCAGGTTGCGGCCATCGAACATGATCCGGCCGCCGACGATCCTTGCGGTGAGTTTCGGCAGCAGCCGCATGATCGACAGGGCCGAGACCGACTTGCCGCAGCCGGATTCGCCGACGATCGCCACCATTTCGCCGGGGTGGACATCGTAGGAGATGCCCTCGACCGCCTTCACCACGCCCCTTGAGGTGACGAAATGCAGATGCAGATCCTGCACCGAAAGCAGGGGTTGACCCGCCGCCGGTTGCGCCTGCGGGCCGGATCCGGCCACGTCCTTCGCTTCGGCAAGCATGGTCATGCCGGCCCGTCCTCCCTGCTTGCGCGCCGGACGCCTCGCCCCACCCCTGCGGGTGTTGCGGACATTCTGGGGCGGGCGGGGTTTTCCCCTGCGGCCGCCATCGGCTTGCTTGTCCTCCGGGGTTCAGGTCAGCATGTTATGTATGCCCTGTCAATGGTCTTGTATACAGATCACGCCGCCATCCGCCCCTTGTGCAACCGGCCCGGAACGGGGAAGGGGGTGCCCGCGTGCCACCCGTTTTCCGCCGTTTCCCTCTTGCCCAGCCGCGCCCGGCGGTGCTAGACCCCGCTCGGGCGCGGGTATGGTGAAATGGTATCACACGAGCCTTCCAAGCTCTTGGTGCGGGTTCGATTCCCGCTACCCGCTCCAGCCCCCTCCACGACAGATTCGCGCGGCCCTGCCCGGAACCCATGCGGTTTGCGTGAAGCGGCCCGTCCGCCTCCACCGGATCAGGCGGCGTCGTTCATGCCGCGCTGACGGCGCGCGCCGGGCGCGTCATCGTCCCTGTCGCCGCCGGGCCGGGCGTGTGGCGGGTCAAGCTCGGTGTCGGGCAGACCCTCGCGCGACAGGAGCACCGCGACCGGGCGGAACCCGGGAATATGCGAGCAGACGATCATCAGCGCCACCATGATCGGCACCGACAGGAACATCCCCGGCACGCCCCAGACCGCGCCCCAGAACGCCAGCGACAGCAGGATTCCGAAGGACGACAGCCGCAGCGCCTTGCCCATCAGCATCGGGTCGATGATCGAGCCGTTGCCGAACTGCACCACCGTCACCACCGCCAGCAGCGCCAGCGTCAGCGCGACATCCCCGGTCTGCACATAGGCGATCAGCGCGGCGATGATCGTCGCCACGATCGAGCCCACGTTGGGGATGTAGTTCAGCAGGAAGGTGATGATCCCGGTCGCCGTCGCCAGTTCCAGCCCGAAGGCGGACATCACCGCGAACACCATCAGCCCGGTCACCGCGCTGACCACCGTCTTGACCAGCAGATAGCGGTTGATGCGCCGGATGATCGAACCGATGATCAGCTCTGCCCGCTCGGCGCTTTCGGAGTCGCCCATCAGGCTGGTCAGCTTGGTCGAGAACCAGATCCGCTCGACGAACAGAAAGCCCACGAACAGGATCACCATGATCGTGGCCGAGATCAGATCCCCCGCCTGCGCCGCCAGCGCGCGGGCGTATTCGCCCACCGGCACCTGCTGGATCGAGGCCAGGACCGCGGCCTCGACATCCGCGCCCATCCACGAGAACAGTTCGGCCATCGCCCGCTGCGCCGGTTCGGCATATTGCACCACCGTCACCACGACGGTGTTCAGTTCGGACAGCACGATCCCCGAAAGCGTCAGCAGCCCGCTGGCGATCAGCAGAAGCGCCACCACGCTGGCCAGCCCCGGCGGGATGCGGAACGCGCCCACCCTGAACCGCGCCACCCAGTTGATCGCGTCGCTGGTCAGGCTGAACAGGATGATCGCGATCACCAGCGTGATCAGCAGGAACCGTGCCTGCACCAGCAGGAACATGATGATGCCGAAGGCGATGGTGCCCAGAAGGATGGTTTGCAGCCGGGTGTGGTCCACGGGCTTGTGATCGGCGGGGTTATGGTCTGCGGGCGCGCGTTCGGCGGGCACCTGTTCGGACGGATCGGGGGGGGATGCGCTCTGCATGGGTCTCTCGCTTTCACCTCTCCGGCCCGGGGGGCTGAAAAGGTTCCGGGGCCTGAAGATCGGCCGCCGCCCGATCGCGCAGCGCGCGCAGGTCGTGGATCGCGGCCTCAAGCCCGGCCCGCTGCACCTCCAGCGCGTCCAGTTGCCGGTCGGCCATCTCCACCCAGGCCCGCATCTGCGCCGCTGTGCCCTTCTGCTGGTAGATCTCCAGCCATTGCCGGATTTCCTCCAGCGAGAAGCCGAACCGCCGCCCGCGCAGGATCAGCGTCATCCGCGCCACCTCGCGCGGGCCGTAGAAGCGGGCGCGGCCTTCCTTTTCCGGGCGCAGCAACTCGATATACTCGTAATAGCGCAGCGTGCGCGGCGTGACCCCGAACTTCGCGCACATCTCCTTGAAACCGAGGCGGCTGTCAGTCATCGCGGGCTCCTTCGCGCGACAGATTATGGCCAAGACCCGGCGGTTGCAATCTGCCGTGGCGGAAAACGGCCCCTGGGCGGGCAGGGGCAGGGCAGGGCAGGGGGGCCGCCCGCCCGGGTGCTGCCCGGCAGGGGATCAGGCGGGGAATGGCGGGCAGGTTGCCCATCCTGCCACAGGCGCGGCCGGGGTGCGGGGCGCGCGGGCAAGGCGGCTTCCGCCCCCGGCCTTCCGTCCCCCCCGCTCCCCCGGTCCCTACGACTCCTTCCCGGCGGGTTGCTTCAGGCCGGGGATCATGCTTGCCAGTTCCATCGGGAAGGGGAAGACCACGGTCGAGTTCTTCTCGCCTGCGATGAAGTTCAGCGTGCTGAGGTAGCGCAACTGCATCGCCTCGGGCTGCCGGGCGAGGATCTGCGCCGCCTCCAGCAGCTTTGCCGCCGCCTGCTGCTCGCCCTCGGCGTTGATGATCTTGGCCCGCCGCTCGCGCTCGGCCTCGGCCTGGCGGGCGATGGCGCGGATCATGCTTTCGTTGATGTCCACATGCTTGATCTCGACATTCGCGACCTTGATCCCCCAGGCGTCGGTCTGCTTGTCGAGGATCTCCTGCACATCGGCGTTGAGCTTGTCGCGCTCGGCCAGCATCTCGTCCAGCTCGTGCTTGCCCAGAACCGAGCGCTGCGTGGTCTGCGCCAGTTCGCTGGTGGCCTGCATGAAGTTCTCGACCTGGATCGTGGCGCGTTCCGGGTCGATCACCCGGAAATAGACCACGGCGCTGACCCGCACCGACACGTTGTCGCGGCTGATCACGTCCTGACTGGGCACGTCGAGCACGATCATCCGCAGATCGACCCGCACCATCTGCTGCACGAAAGGGATGAGCAGAATGAGCCCCGGCCCCTTGGTGCCGGTGTATCGCCCGAGGGTGAAGACCACCCCGCGCTCGTATTCGCGCAGGATGCGGATGGCCGAGCCGACAAGGCCCAGCAGGATCGCCACCAGCGCGATATAGAAGGCAAGGTCGGTGAACATCTCGATCTCCCAGATCATGCGGTTTTCCCTGTCGTTCCGGAGGGGTCATCGGCGGCGATCCGAAGGGTAAGCCCGTCGCGCCCGGTCACCCGCACCCGCTGGCCCGGCCGCAGCACCGCCCCCGGCGCGGCCGCCGCGCGCCAGCGTTCGCCCTGCACCATCACGTGACCGGCGCCGCCGTCCCATTCCAGCACTTCGGCGGGGGCGCCAAGCAGATATTCCTGCCCGCTCACCACCCGGCTGCGGCGCGAGGTCAGCGCCAGCCGCCCGACCAGCACGGAAAACATGAGCGCCGAGACCGCGATCGCCGCCAGCAGCGGCCAGGAGACCGCAAGCCCCGGCATGTCGCCGTCGAACAGCATCGCCGCCCCCAGCACCAGCGCCACCGCCCCGCCCGCGCCCAGCACCCCGAAGGAGGGCGTGAGCGCCTCGGCCACGATCAGCACCGCCCCGAGCAGCAACAGCGCCACCCCGGCGAAGGTGACCGGCAGCACGGCAAGCGCGTATAGCCCCATCACCAGGCTGACGCCGCCCAGGGTGCCGGGCACCAGCGCGCCGGGGTTCATGAACTCGAAGATCAGCCCGTAGAAGCCGACCATCATCAGGATGATCGCCACGTTCGGATTGGTGACCACCGCCAGAAGCCGGGTGCGCCAGTCGGGGTCCAGTTCCTCGGCCGCAAGCCCGGCGGTCTCCAGCACCAGATCCGCATCGCCCACGCGCACCGTGCGGCCGTCGGCCTGTGCCAGCAGATCGTTCATGGATGTGGCGGTGAAGTCGATCACCCCCTCGCGGGCGGCGTCGGTGGCGGTCAGGCTTTCGGCCCGGCGCACCGCGCGTTCGGCCCAGTCGGCGTTGCGGCCGCGGATCTCGGCCAGCCCGCGGATATAGGCGACGGCATCGTTCACCGCCTTGGCTTCCATGGCGGAACCGGCAAGGGGTGCGGCCTCTGTCCCGGTGTCGTCCCTGTCGTTTTCATCCGGTGCGGCGCCGGGCAGCACCCCGCCGCCGCCGATGGCGACGGGCGTCGCCGCACCCAGGTTGGTGCCTGGGGTCATGGCGGCGATATGGCTGGCGTAAAGGATATAGGTTCCGGCGCTTGCCGCCCGTGCGCCCGAAGGGGTGACCCAACTGGCGACCGGCACCGGCGAGGCAAGGATCCCCCGGATCACGTCGCGCATGGAGGAATCGAGCCCGCCCGGCGTGTCGATCCGCAGCACGACCAACGCCGCGCCCCGCGCCCCGGCCTGTTCCAGCCCGCGCAGGATGTAATCGGCATTCGCGGGCCCCAGCGCGCCGTCCAGCGTCAGCACCAGCGCGACGCGCGCATCCTGCTGGGCCGGGGCGCTCAGCCCGAACGCACCCGCAAGCGCCAGCAGCGCCAGCGCCAGAACCCGCAAGAGACCGGGGCGGCCCGGCACCCTGCGCGCCGATGTCCTTCCGCCATCCATGCCTTTCGATATAGGGCGCGAAGGCGCGAAGGTAAGGGCGGGGCGAGGGGCGACACTGTCGCAGAAGAGGACAAGGGGTGGTGCGCTGAAGCGCACCCTACGGGTCGCACCCGGCCGATCATGGCTTTACTGTAGGGTGCCGCTTCAGCGCACCACCCACGGTCGGCCGCTGCCCGGCGGCGCGTGCCGCGCCTTGTTCCGGGCGAGGGCAGAAAAGGATGTCCGGGCAAGCGCCCCCCTCACGCAGCGCGGGCTTCGGCGGCCGGGTAGAGCCAGGCCATGGTCAGCCCGCGCGCGGTGTTCAGCACCATCAGCGCGGCCCAGAGCCCGTGGTTGCCGAACACCGGCACAAGCAGCAGGATCGCGCCGACATAGACCGCCACCGACAGGAACATGGCGTTGCGCATCTCGCGCGTCAGCGTGGCGCCGATGAAGATCCCGTCGAACATCCAGCTCGCGACCCCGATCACCGGCGCGGCCGCCACCCAGGGCAGATAAAGCCGGGCCGCCGCGCGCACCTCTTCCGAGGTGGTCATCACGTCGATCACCGCCGGGCCGCCCAGTGCGAACCCCGCCGCCAGCAGCGCAGCCCCCCCCACCCCCCAGCGGGCCGACAGCACCGAGGCCCGCCGCACCAGGCGGGCGTTGCGTGCGCCCACCGCCTGACCGACCAGCGCCTCGGCCGAAAAGGCGAAACCGTCGAGCGCATAGGCGGTGATCTCAAGGAATTGCAGCAGCACCTGGTTGGCCGCCAGCGTCACGTCGCCCTGCCCGGCGCCGATGAACAGGAAGGTGGTGAAGCTGCCCTGAAGCAGGATGGAGCGGATCATGATGTCGCGGTTGACCGCCATCATGCGGCGCACCTTCGCGGCGTCGAAGATGCGCGGCCAGTCGCGCCAGGCCCGCCCGGCGAAGGCGGCGCGGCAGAGCCAGAGCCCGAGCGCAAGCCCGCTCCACTCGGCGATCAGCGTCGCCACCGCCACCCCCTCGACCCCCCAGCCGAGGCCGAGCACGAACCACACATCCAGCACGATGTTCAGCCCGTTCATCCAGACCTGCAACACCAGCACCGCGCGGGTGCGTTCCAGCGCGATCAGCCAGCCGGTCACGGCGTAAAGCCCGATGGTGGCGGGCGCGCCCCAGATGCGGATCGAAAGGTAGGACCGCGCCAGCCCCTCGACCTCGGCGGAGGCGGGCGCCAGCCGGAACGCGCCCCAGACCAGCGGCCCCTGAAGCGCGATCATCATCAGCCCGGCGGCGGCGGCGATCATCAGCGCCCGCACCAGCAGCGCGCCGGTTTCGGCCAGATCGCCCGCGCCATGCGCCTGCGCCACCAGCCCCGAGGTGCCCATGCGCAGGAAGCCGAAGATCCAGTAGACCGAGGCGAGGATCACCGCCCCCATCCCCACCGCGCCGATGGGGGCCGCCAGCCCCATCTGCCCGACCACGGCGGTATTCACGGCCCCCAGCATCGGGATGGTGGCGTTCGACAGCACGATCGGCAGCGCGATCCGCAGGACGCGCCGGTTGGTGATCTCTCCCGCGCCGGGGGGGGCGGTCACACTTCGGGGGCGGGCAGCAGGAAATGCCCGGTGCCCTGCGCGAACAGCCGGGCGCGGTTGTCCTGCCACGCCTCGACATGCACCGAGGCGTAGCGGCGGCCCGAGCGGTTCACCCGCGCCCGCGCATAGGCGTCGCGCGGCAGGCCCGAGCGCAGGTAATCCACCGTCAGGTCGATGGTCTTCGGCAGGCGCGGCAACCGGCCGGGGCCGAGCGCGGCAGGATCGAGACGGCCGCTCTCCATCTGTTCCCACAGCCGCGACCACGACAGTTCGATGATCGCCGTCACTTCGAGGAAGGCCGCCGTCGCGCCGCCGTGCAGCGCGGGCAGCAGCGGGTTGCCGATCAGCTTTTCGTCGAAGCGCATCACCGCGGTCAACTCGTCCCCGCAGCGGTCGAAGCCGATGCCGAGAAAGCGGATATAGGGCACCCCCTGTACCAGTGCGTCGAGCGCCCCGTCGCGGCGCTGCTTGACGACCTGCACGGGTTCGGGCCTGCGCCGGGTCACGGGCGGGCCTCCGGCATCGGCTCGACGGTGAAGGCCCCGGCGGCGGTGGCGACCGGGCGGGTGTCGTCGTCGTCCATGGCCGTGGCGCGCACGAAGGCCACCGAACGGGTCATGTTGTAGCAGACGGCCTCGGCCCGGATGCGCTGGCCGGGGGTGGCCGGGCGCATGTAGTCGATCCGCAGGTCGAGCGTCGCGGTCTGGCCCGGGCTGGAAGGATGCAGCAGCACCGCCGCCCCCGCCGCGGTATCGAGCAGCGCCGAGACCGCGCCGCCGTGGATCACCCCGGTCGCGGGGTCGCCGACAAAGCGTTCGTCATAGGCCATCGACAGCACGACCCGCCCGGAGCCGGTCTCGTCGATCTGCATCCCCAGCGCGTGCGCATGGGGAATCGCCCCGATGAACTGCACTGCGATATCGGTTCTGGCCGGCCGGTCGGTGGTGGTCATGGCTCATTCTCTCCTTGCGCCCCCGTTATTCGCGGCTTTGCCCGCCCCCGCAAGCCCCTGGGGCACCATGGCGCGGATTCCGTTCCGTCGCTTCCGGTTTTCGGGGCTTCCGGTTTTCGGGGATTCCGGTTTCCGGGGCCGCTGCCTGCGCGGCCGCTCCGGCCGGTGCAGGTCGTTTCAGGGTGGCCCGTATCCGGCGTTCCGCCCCCTTTTCCACCCTGCGGCGTGCGTGCGGATTGACGGACCCCGCCCCGGCGGGTGAACATCTGCATATGGGGAACGCTGGTCAAACGGGGGAAGAACAATGCGCTGCTTCACGGTTCTGGGACCATCGCAATCGGGCAAGAGCACTCTTGTCGAGCGGCTGGCGGCGCTTGAAGGCGCCGGCGCGCCCGCGCGCGAGACGCTCGGGCATCTGACCCTTTCGACCTTCCGTTTCATGGATGACGACTGGTGTGCCATCGACATGCCCGGCGGGGCCGAGTTCGCGGCGCTGGCGGACGGGGCGCTCATGGCCTCGGACGCCGCGGTGCTGTGCGTCCCGCCCGAACCCGAGGCGGCGATGCTTGCCGCGCCCTGGCTGCGGGCGGTCGAGGCATCCGGCACGCCCTGTTTCATCTTCATCAACCGGATGGACAGCACCACCGCGCGGGTGCGCGACATCGTGGCGGCGTTGCAGGACTATTCCGGCCACGCCATCGTGCTGCGCCAGATCCCGATCCGCGAGGGCGATACGGTCGTGGGCGCGGTCGATCTGATCTCGGAACGCGCCTGGCGCTACCGCGAGGGGCAGCACTCGACGCTGGTCGAACTGCCCGGCGCGCTGGCGGAGCGCGAGGCCGAGGCGCGCGGCGAGCTGCTCGAACACATGTCGGATTTCGACGACGGGCTGCTGGAACAGCTGATCGAGGACCGCACGCCCGCTTCGGGCGCGCTCTACAACATCGCCAGCCGGGAGTTGCGCGAGAACGTGCTGATTCCCGCCTTTCTCGGTTCGGCCGAACACAGCAACGGCATGATGCGGCTGATGAAGGCGCTGCGGCACGAGGCCCCCGGGGTGGGCGCGCTGCGCGAGCGGCTGGGGGCGGATTCGCCCCGCGCCGTGGGGTTCGGCGCGCAGATCCGCAAACACCTGGGCAAGGTGGTGGCGCTGCGGGCGCTCGGCCCCGGGGTGGCGGCGGGAAACCGGCTTGGCGGCGGCAATCTCGGCGGGCTCACGCGGCCCGGCAGCACCGCCCCGGTGACGGGTGAACTGGCCCCGGGCGAGGTGGCGCTGGCGATCAAGTCCGACCAGCTGGGCGCCGGGCAGGTGCTGATGGCCGACGGGCTGGTGCCCCGGCCCGGATGGGCGATGGCGCGGCCGCCGATGCTGGCGCAGGTGCTGCTGCCGCAAAGCGAGCGGGACGAGGCCCGGCTGTCGGGCGCGCTGGCCTGGTTGCAGGAGACCGACCCCTCGCTGCTGGTCGAGACCGAGGACGAGACCGGCCAGCCGGTGCTGCGGGTGCAGGGGCCCTTGCACCTGCGCCGGGTGCTGGCCGTGCTGACCGACGACATCGGCGTGCCGGTCGAGACCCGCGCGCCGCAGGCCACGTGGCGCGAGACCATCTCGAACCGGGCCGAACTGCGCTACCGCCACCGCAAGCAGTCGGGCGGTGCCGGGCAGTTCGCCGAGGTGGTGCTGGTGCTGACCCCGCGCAGCCGGGGCGAGGGCTTCGCCTTCGACGAGGTGGTCAAAGGGGGCGCGGTGCCGCGCAACTACATCCCCTCGGTCGAGATCGGCGCGCAGGAGGCGATGGGCAAGGGGCCGCTCGGCTTTCCGGTGATCGACGTGGGCGTGACGCTGACCGACGGCAAGCATCATGCGGTGGACAGTTCCGACCACGCCTTCCGCACCGCGGGCCGGATGGCGGTGCGCGAGGGGCTGGCGCAGGCGGGGCCCTTGCTGCTCAAGAGCATCGACCGGGTGGAGATCCACGTGCCCTCGGCCTGTTCCGGCGCGCTGGTGCAGCTTGTCAGCGGGATGAAGGGCCAGGTGCTGGGCTTCGACCGCGACCCGCAGGGCCGGGGCTGGGATCTGTTCCGCGCCACGCTTCCCGCCGCCGCGCGCGAGGACCTGCTGCACGCGCTTGCCGCCGCGGCCCAGGGCACCGCCTGGTTCGAGGCCGGGTTCGACCATTTCGAGGAGGTCTACGGCCGCGAGGCCGATACGGTGAGCAAGGCGCGGCTGGCGGCCGCGGGCTGAACGGTCCGGCCGGGGGCCGGTGGAGAGGGGGGCAGGGGGGCTGTCTGCCCCCCTCTTGGTCGCGTTCCGCGCCCAATTCACCCCCCGAGAGTATTTCCGGCAAGATGAAGATCATCCAGGGTTTTTCGACTTCATCTTGCCGGAAATACTCCGCCGGAGGGTGAGCGGCGTTCCGGAAACAGTGAGGCGGATCAGGAAAGGCGCCAGTGGCGCCTTTCCCCGCCGAACGGGGACCGTTTCAGCCGCGAACGGGCGCCCCGTGGGCGCCCCGGAGAATGTGACGCAGGCCGAACGCCGGAGGGGGGGGGCGGCGGTCAGCGAGAGGGAAGGGGAGAGCGATGGCGGACGCCGGGCGGGCCTTTGTCAAGATGCACGGGCTGCGCAATCATTTCGTGCTGTTCGACGCGCGCGAGGGCGGTTTCGTCCCCGCGTCGGCCTTGGTGGCGGCGATCTGCGACCCCGAGACCGGGGTGGGGGCCGAGCAGGTCTTGCTGGCCTGTCCGCCCGTGGCCGGGGGCGATCTGCGGCTGCGCATCTTCAATATCGACGGGCGCGAGGTCGGGGCCTGCGGCAATGCCACCCGCTGCGTCGCGCGCTGGTGGATGGATGCGACCGGCCATGAGGCGGTGCGGATCGAGACCGGGGGCGGGCTGCTTGCCTGCGCCCGCGCCGGGGAGGGGGTGCGGGTGGCGATGGGGCGGCCCGAGACCCGGCCCGCGCATCTGCCCTTTGCCCGGCCGCGGGACAGCGCCGGGGTGCGGCTTACCGATGCCGGGCCGCTCGCCGGGGGCACGGCGATCACCATGGGGGCGCCGCATGTGGTGTTCTTCACCCCCGACGCCGATGCGGTCGATCTGCCGCGCGACGCGGCGCGGGTGGCGGCCGATCCGGTCTGGCGCGATGGGATCAACGTCTGCGTGGCCTCGGTCCTCGGCCCTTCCGCGCTGCGGTTGCGGGTCTGGGAACGGCCGGGCATCGCCACCAAAGCCTGCGGCACCGGCGCCTGTGCGGCGGCATATGAGGCGCGGCGGCAGGGGCTGGTCGTGGGCGACCGCATCGCCGTCGATATGCCCGGCGGCAGGCTGGTGATCGGTCTCGATCCCGGCAGTGAGGTTGCGATGACCGGCCCGGCGGAATATTGCTTCGCCGGTGTCTGGCGGGGGTGAGCATCCGCTGTATCGACGCAGTTTAGGTGGATTTCCCGGCGTATCGCCGGTTCGGATCGCATCTTGCCGCTGGCAATCCGTCACATGATCGCCAAAGATGACCCAAGGGCAGGGGCGGGAACAGGCCCGATGCGGCTTCGGCCGCGATCCGGCAAGGGGGACAGGCGCGAATGGCCAGGACGGTGCTGATCGCCGAATTCATGCACGAGACCAATACGTTCAGCGTCCGCCCCACCGGCCACGCCGAATTCGCGGCGACCGGCTGGCATACCGGCGAGGCGGTGGCGGAAGCCTTCCGCGGCACCCGCACGGCCATGGGCGCCGCCTTCGAGGCGGGGGAAAGATACGGCTGGGATCTGCGGCATCCGGTCTCGGCCCATGCCAACCCTTCGGGCCGGGTGACCGATGCGGCCTTCGAGGCGGTGGCCGGGCAGATCCTCGCCGCCTGCGACGAGGGTGTCGAGGGGGTGCTGCTGCACCTGCACGGTGCCATGGCCACGGAAGGCAGCGACGACGGCGAGGGGATGCTGCTTTCCCGGCTGCGGCAGCGGCTGGGGGCGGATGTGCCCATCGTCGCCATTCTCGACCTGCACGCCACGGTGACAGAGGAGATGGCCCGCAACGCCAGCGCGCTGATTTCCTACCGCACCTACCCGCATATCGACATGTATGAGCGCATGTGGCAGGGCGCCGACCTGCTGGAGCGCGCCATGGCGGGCGAGATCGCACCCAGGGTGGTGCTGGCGCGGCCGCCGGTGCTCTATGCGCTCGACGGC
>Ga0172382_10011306_pt1 | contig 11831 bp, 10 predicted proteins | sample Leawel138RmetaG_FD_122245 | JGI IMG/M metagenome (GOLD analysis project Ga0172382, IMG submission 122245) | Leachate microbial communities from a municipal landfill in Southern Ontario, Canada - Leachate well 138R metaG | ecosystem: Engineered > Solid waste > Landfill > Unclassified | place...
CGCGCCAGCGCCGCCTCGCCGTCGACGCCGCCATCGACATAGTCGAAGGCGATCCTCGACAGCCGCGCGGATCGTGCGGGCGATCTCCAGCGATCCGGGCGTGTCGCTATGGACGAGGATGGAATCGAATTCCATCTCGATGGTCCCGCCGTCGGCGGTGTCGAGCAGGCCGTGGCGCATCAGCCTGACGATGCGCGCCCGTATCATCCCCGCATCCTTGACCAGCGCACCCGGCGCGGCGCGGGAAACCAGCCTGCCCTCCTTCGTATAGCCGCGGTCGGCGAGGAAGGAGCGGACGAGCGGGATACCTTGCGCCTCGGCCTCGCTGCCGGTGACGCCGACGAAGCGGAGCGAGGGGTCGAAGCTTTTCACGGCGGACAGCAGCACCCTTGCCGCCTCGCGGTCGCCTATGGCGAGGTTGCCGAGCGCGCCGTGGAAATTCGCGTGGGTGAGCCGGGTGCCGGCGGCGGAAGCCAGCGCCGAGATCGCGCCGAGCTGGGTCAGGGCCAGCAGCTCCAGCTCGCGCCCCGACATGCGCATCGGCCGCCGGCCGAAGCCCTGGAGGTCGGGATAGCCGATATGGGCGCCAGGCGAGACGCCGCGCGCGATCGCCAGCGCGATGGTGTCGGCCATCACCACGGGGTCGCCGGCATGGGCGCCGCAGGCGATGTTCGCCGACGAGACGATGTCGAGCATGGTCGCGTCGTCGGCCATCCGCCACGCGCCGTAGCCTTCGCCGAGGTCGGAATTCAGGTCGATCGTCCGTTCAGCCATTCTTTCCTCCTTCGCTCGCACCCGCCCGGCGCATGAGCGGCGTGCCGTAGCCGACCACCGCGCCGGCGGCGGCCAGCGGCTCGTCCCCCTCGCCGCCCGCAACCGGGAACAGGAAGTCGCCGGCTTCGATGCACGGCGGGACCGTACCGCTGTCCGGGTGGCGGGGGTGGAACAGGCCCGGTCCCTGCGCCGTGACGATTTTTGCCGGCGGCGGTGGCGGTGCGGCCGTGGCGGGGCGCAAGCCGATCTCCAGCGCCTCCTCGCCCGCGTGAACCGAAAGCCAGACCACGCCGCGCCGCGCCAGATGGTCGATCAGGTCGCGCAGCTCTGCCGCATGGGGATCAGTCATGGCCCGCGCTCCGCATCGAATAGTCGCGCGCCAGCGCGATCCGCTCCGGCAGCCGGTCGAGGAAGGCAGCCCGTTCGGCCAGCGCGGCAAGGGCCTCGGCGCGGTCGACGGCGCGGAAGCGGATATGGTCGCCGAGGCGCACCTGCGCCAACGTTGCCAGATCGGCCTCGATCACCACGCCGAGCTTGGGGTAGCCGCCGCAGGTATTGGCGTCGTTGAGCTGGATCACCGGCTGGCCCGCCGGGGGAAGCTGGATCGTGCCGGGAATGATGCCGTGCGACAGAAGCTCCAGCGGCGTCTCGCGCCGCAGCTCCGGCCCCGACAGGCGATAGCCCATGCGGTTGCTGTCCGGCAGCAGCTTCCATGACGAAGCGAGGAAACGCTCCCGGATCGCCGGACCGTGGACCTGCCATTCGGCGGCGGGAACGAAGCGGATTTCCGCCTCGCCCTGCGGCGGCAGCAGGCCGAGGCGGCCGGCGGCGAGGCCGAAGCCGCGCTCGCCCATGGCCGGCGCTTCGGCCGGGCCGGTCTCCAGCCTGTCGCCGGCTCGCAAAAGCCGCCCCTCATGGCCGCCGAAGCCGCCCTTGAGATCGGTCGAGCGCGAGCCCATCAGGTCCGGCACGGCGATGCCGCCGCTGACGGCAAGCACGCTGCGCATGCCGCGCCCGGCCATGCCCGCCGTCAGCGTCTGTCCGGCGCGCGCCCGGCGCACCCACCAGGCCGGCACCGGCTCGCCGTCGAGGCGCGCGCCGGCGTCGGCCCCGGTCAGGGCGAAGACGGTGTCCGCATGGAAGCGCAGGCTGAAGCCGCCGAGGGTGAACTCGACGCCGGCCGTGCCCGGCTCGTTGCCGGCGAGAAGGTTGGCGATATGGAGCGCGCGCGCGTCCATCGCGCCCGTGCTGCCGACGCCGAGATTGCGCAGGCCCGGACGGCCCATGTCCTGCACCGAGGCCATGACGCCGGGGGAAAGGATCTCGATCACGCCAGCACCTCGACCGCCCTGAACCGCACCCGGTCGCCGGGCTTCAACAGGCAGGGCGGATCGCGCAGCGGATCGAAGAACACCGTTTCGGTCCTGCCGATCATGTGCCAGCCCGAAGGCGTGGTGCGCGACTGCACCGCCGTCTGCGCCCCGCCGATCATGACGGTGCCCGCCTCGATGCGCGGGTGGACGACATCGCGCCGCGCCGCCGCCAGCCGCGGGTCGAGCCCGCCGAGATAGCCGAAGCCCGGCTGCGAGCCGAGCGCATAGACCGTGTATTCGCCCGCCGCGTGAAGCGCGGCGAAGGCGGCCGGGTCGAGGCCGGCGCGTGTCGCGAGCGGAACGAGGTCCACACCCCCTTCACCGCCATAGACGACGGGAATCTCGATCGTCCGCCCCTCGTGCCGCTCGGGCACCGGGGCCTGCCACAGCGCCTCGATCTCGGCCGACAGGTCATCGGGCGCGAACGCGAGCGGGTCGTAGAGCACGACGAGATTGTTCATGCCCGGAATGACCTCGCGGATGCCGGGCCGGGCGCCGATGGCATCGGCCACGGCCCAGATGCGGCGCTGGCGCGCGAGGTCGAGCGGCCCCGGCGCGTGCTCGCACAAAAGCCCCGCCTCGCCGAGATGGGAAAAGACCACGCCTTCCTGCGCCGCCGCGTTCATCGTGCCATCCTGCCTTCCAGATAGTCGATTCCCGTCCCGCCGGCGCGGAAGGCCGCGTCCCGCATCAGGTCGCGGTGCAGCGGGATGTTGGTGGATATGCCCTCGATCCGCGCCCCGGCCAGCGCCTTTTCCATGCGGGCGATTGCCGCGGCCCGGTCGGGGCCGTGGGCGATGAACTTGGCGATCAGCGAATCATAGTGCGGCGGCACGACATAGGCGGCGTGGATGTGGGTGTCGACCCGCACCCCCTCGCCTTCGGGCGGCTGCCACAGGCTGACCTCGCCCGGCGAGGGCAGCATGGTCTCGGGGCCCTCGGCGTTGATGCGGCATTCGACGGCATGGCCCTCGAAACGCATGTCGGCCTGCGTGAAGCCGAGCGGCTCGCCCATGGCGATGCGAAGCTGCGCCTCGACGATGTCGATGCCGGTGATCATCTCGGTCACCGGGTGCTCGACCTGAAGCCGGGTGTTCATCTCGATGAAGAACAGCTCGCCGCCCTCATAGAGGAATTCGAAGGTGCCGGCCCCGCGATAGCCCATCGTCCGGCAGGCGGCGAGGCAGCGCGCCGCCACCCGCTCGATCAGCGCGGGCGCGACGCCGGGGGGAGGCGCTTCCTCGATCACCTTCTGGTGCCGGCGCTGCATCGAGCAGTCGCGGCCGCCGAGATGGATGCCGTTGCCGTGGCCGTCGCACAGGATCTGGATCTCGACATGGCGCGGCGCGGTCAGGAACCGCTCCATGTAGAGCTCGGGATTGCCGAAGGCGGCGCGCGCCTCCTCGCGGGTCAGCGCCACGGCCTCAGTGAGCTCGGCTTCGGTTCTGACCACGCGCATGCCCCGGCCGCCGCCGCCTCCGGCCGCCTTGACGATCACCGGATAGCCGATCTCGCGCGCGATACCACGGACTGCCTCGGCGTCCTGCGGCAGCGGGCCGGGCGAGCCGGGAATGCAGGGGACGCCTGCCGCGATCATCACCTCGCGGGCGCGGATCTTGTTGCCCATCGCCTCGATCGCCGTGGCGGGCGGGCCGACGAAGATCAGTCCCTCGGCCTCGACGGCGGCGGCGAAGGCGGCGTTCTCCGACAGGAAGCCGTAGCCGGGGTGAACCATCGTCGCCCCGGTCGCCCGCGCGGCATAGACCAGCGCGGCGATGTCGAGATAGCTGTCGCGCGCCCGCGCCGGGCCGAGGCAGATCGCGGCATCGGCCTCCTGAACGTAGCGGGCGGGCAGGTCCGCCTCGGAGCAGGCCTGGACATGAGGAATGGCGAGCTTGCGGCAGGCGCGCTGGATGCGGGCCGCGACCTCGCCGCGATTGGCGATGAGCAGCCGATGAGTCATGCCGATACCGGGCGAATGCGCACGAGGACCTGCCCGGCGGCGACGGCCTCCTCGTCGGCGGCCAGCACCGTCTCGACCGTGCCGTCGACCGGCGTGCGGACGGGCAGCATCGACTTCATCGCCTCGATCAGCAGCACCGTGTCGCCGGCCGCGACGCGCGCGCCCGCCTCGACGAAACGCGGGGCCGAGGGCGCGGGCGCCAGATAGACGAGGCCGGGCATCGGCGCGGCCACATCGACGAGATCCTCCCGCGCGGCGGCTCCATGTGCGGTTGCGGAAACCGGAGCGGCGGCGACGGCCTGCTCAGGCGCGAAGCGCACATGCAGGTCCATCCCGTCGGTCCTGATGCGGACCTCCGTGGCGGCCGAGCCGGCGAGGCTGTCCACGACCGATCTGATGCGAGCGAAATCCATCTCCATCCCATCCCCGGCGCGAGGCGGATCGCGGTCCGCCGCCCGTCTCCATCCTTCCTTTCTGTACCAGCCCGCTTCTTGATAAAAAGCGATTTGATTTTATGGGAAACCATTCCGCCTAAGACTATTTCTGGAACTGGCTGGTGAAGTCGCAGGCGCTCATCGCCAGCCGCGCCACCGATTCCGCGATCGCCGAGGGGCGGTCGTTGCGATACATCGCGACATAGGGAACGGTCGGCAGCGTCGGCTCGGCGGCCACGATCTCCAGCTTGCCCTCGGCCACCAGCGGCCGGAAGCAGTCGCTGGGCATGTAGGAGACGCCGAGGCCGGCGATGGTCAGGCTCAAGAGCGCCGTCATGCTGTCGCTGGAGATCTGGCGCGGGAAGACGATGCCCTGATTGCGCATCCATTTGTTGAAATAGAGCCCCGAGCCCGAGCGCCCGCCCTGCGACAGGATCGGATATTGGGCGAGGTCGGCGAGGCGCAGGACGCCTCCGGGCGCGTCGCCCCGATCGACAAGGCCGGGTCGCGCCATCCAGTCGTTCCTCACCTGCGCCAGCGGCAGCGCCGTGACCTCGGGCGCCGAGAAGGTCTCGGGGATGATGATCAGGTCGATGCTGCCGTCGAGAAGCCCTTCGTAAAGGTCGCGGCTCATGTCCACCTCTGGTTCGAGCGTGACGTTGGGATAATGCTCGCGCAGCAGCGAGACCATGCGCGGCAGCCAGGTCATCGCGGTCAGCTCGGTCACGCCGAAGCGTATCTTGCGCACGGGCGCGGCGCCGCCGTCGCGGATGTCGCCGATGCGGGCGTGAAGCGCCAGCATCTCCTCGGCGATGCCGACGAGATACTCGCCCTTCTCGGTCAGCCGCGCCCCGCGCAGGCTGCGGTCGAAAAGCTCGGCCCCCACCGCCATCTCCAGCTCCTGGATGCGCTTGGAAATCGCCGACTGCGTGGTGTTGAGCTTGAGCGCGGCGCGCTCGAACGTGCCCAGATTGGCGATCCAGTAGATCGTTTCCAGCTGCTTGAGCGTCGTCGGAACCGACATCGCCCGTCCTCCCGTCCCATTCTCTGAAGGAATACCCAATGATGATCATTTATCGGTTTTTTTAATGCTAGGTCAAACTAGATTGCCGGGGCGCAGCAAATGCCGCCCTGCTCCACCCGAGGGGACGGCCGCACAATCGACAGGCAGTCCGATGAAAATAACCTTGTCCGAGCGCGTCACCCGTCTCAAGCCGTCGGCAAGCATCGCCGCCAAGGCGATCGTCAACGAGTTGCGCGCGCAGGGGCGCAGCATCGTCGACTTCACCATCGGCGAGCCCGACCTCGACACGCCGCCGCACATCGTCGAAGCCGCGATCGCGGCGATGCGCGCCGGCGACACGCACTACACCGCCACCAACGGCACCCCGGCCCTGCGCCAGGCGATAGCGGCCAAGCTCAAGCGCGAGAACGGCCTTGCCTTCGATCCGGCCGACATCGTGGTCGGCGTCGGCGCCAAGCAGCTCATCTTCGAGGCGTTCGCCGCGACGCTGAATTCCGGCGACGAGGTGATCGTGCCGGCGCCCTACTGGGTGTCCTATCCCGACATCGTCGCCCTCAACGGCGGCAGCCCGGTGATCGTGCCCTGCGGCCGCGACACCGATTTCAAGCTGACCGGCCCGGTGCTGGAGGCCGCGATCACCCCGCGCACCCGCTGGCTGATCCTGTGCGCGCCCTCCAACCCGACCGGCGCGGTCTATTCGCGCGAGGAGCTGACCGCGCTCGCCGCCGTGCTCTCACGCCACCCGGACGTCGCGGTGCTGACCGACGACATCTACGAGCACCTCGTCTATGACGGCGCCGCCGCCCACAGCCTGCTCGCCGTCGAGCCGGCGCTCGCGGGCCGGGTGCTGCTGGTCAACGGTCTTTCCAAGGCCTATGCGATGACCGGATGGCGCATCGGCTACGCCGCCGGCCCGTCCGAGGTGATCGCGGCAATCGTCAAGCTGCTCGGCCAGAGCACCACCTGCGCTTCCTCGATCAGCCAGGCGGCGGCGGTCGCGGCGCTGAACGGCGACCAGACCCCGGTGCGCGAGATGGTCGCGCTCTACCAGCGCCGCCGCGACGTCATGCACGAAGGCCTGAGCGCGGTCCCCGGCGTCGTCTGCGCCCGCCCGGCCGGCGCGTTCTACATCTATCCCGACGTGTCGGGGCTGATCGGGCGGCGCACGCCCGAGGGCAAGCGCATCGAAAGTGACCTTGACCTGTCGCTTTATCTGCTTCAGTCCGTCGGCGTGGCGGTGATGGACGGCGCCGCCTACGGCATGTCGCCCTGCCTGCGCCTGTCCTTCGCCACGTCCGAGGAAACCATCGCCGAAGGGTGCGCGCTGATCCGCGAAGCCTGCGCCGCGCTCAACTGAACCGGGAGGAAAAAGGATGCTCGACGAACGCCGCAACGCCATGCCGCCCCAGGCCGACCCGGCCCTGATCGCCGCTTTCCGCGACCTGCCGGTCGCCAACATCAGCGACAATCTGCACCGGCTTGCCGGCGCGGTGGGCCTGCGCCCCTTCCATGACGGCACGCCGATGGCGGGAACCGCGCTGACGGTGCGCACGCGCGCCGGCGACAACAAGGTCATCCACGAGGCGCTGGAACTTATCCGCCCCGGCGACGTGATCGTGGTCGATGGCGGCGGCGACCTGTCGCGGGCGCTGATCGGCGAGATCATGACCTCGGTGGCCAATATGCGCGGGGCCGCCGGCTTCGTGCTCGACGGCGCGGTGCGCGACATCGCCGCCATCGGCAAGTCGAGCTTCCCCTGCTTCGCGCGCGCCGGCATCCATCTCGGCCCCTACAAGAACGGCCCGGGCGAGATCAACGTGCCGGTCTCGATCGGCGGGCTGACGGTCAATCCCGGCGACATCGTCGTTGGCGACGCCGACGGCGTCGTCGCCTTCCCGCAGGCCATCGCCGCAGCCCTGCTCGAGGCGACCCGCGCGCAGTCGGCACGGGAAGAGGCGCTCCTGCAAGAGATCGCCGCCGGCCGCTATGCCGGCGCCTACGGCGCACCCGCCAAGGGCTGAGCCTTTCCCGAGGCCGTTATCATGATGACCCGCGAATCCCTGCGCGCGGCCCGCGAGGCCGCGCTCGACGCCACGCGCGCCGGTCCTCCCGCGCCGCCCTCCAGCCCGTTCTTCGGCGTCGGCCCGATCAGCGACGGCTCGACCGACGAGGTCGACCGCCGCCTGCGCCGCCTCGCCTTCGAGCGCTGGCTTGGCGCGACCTATCGCAAGCGCGACGACCGCGGCCGCGACATCGGCGGCTATACCGCGACCGAGCTTGCCCGCTCGATGCATCGCGGCGAGCCGGCCGACAGCGTCCTCCTCGACATGATGCGCGCCATCCACCGCTATTTCGGCCTGCCGGCGCAGAACCGCCTCGCCGTCGGTCTCGGCGGCGGCCATAGCGGCTTCACCGTCGCCGTCCAGCACCTGATGACGCTGAACGACCCCGGCCAGCATGTCTATATCGACACGCCCCGCCCCGAGGGCGGCAGCAACGCGGCGGCCGGGTTCTTCCGGCAGTCCTGGGCGACGCAGATCATAGACCTGTGCCGCCTGTCGCGGGGCGGCACGACCGAGCGGCTGCACTTCGCTGCTGAGGAAGGCGCGATCCCGCCGGCGGCAAGGCTGGCGGAAACGGGCATCCGCCTCTTCGTCGGCGTCGGCCACGAGACCACGGGCGCCAGCACCTACAGCGCCGCCGAAGTGGCCGGCCTGCTGGAATGGCTCGACGGCGACCCGCAAAACCGCCACGCCATCATCGACGCCACGTCGCTGCTCGGCGCGATGCCGTGGCCGGACGCGCTGATTGCCGGCCTGATGGCGAAATGCTGCCTGTTCATGCCGCTGCAAAAGGCCATCGGCGGCGTCGCCGGCTATTTCGTCGCCAGCTTCACGCCCGAGGCGCTGGCGGCCATCGACCGCAACATGGCCGACCCTTCCTGGGCGATCCCGCGCCAGCTCAGCCTCGCCGTGCCGGTCGATCCGGCCCGGCCGGTCAGTGGCCCGCGCTCCGTCGCCAAGGGACCGTTCTACGACGCGGCGCAGGATCGGATGCTGGGCGGCGTCATCAACACCTACAGCCTGCTCGCCTTCGCCGAGACCACGTTCGGCCTGCGCGAGATCGAGCGCGCCATCGGCCCCGCCGGGACGCTCAACGCGCGCTCCAGCGCCAACCGCGCCGCGGTCGAGGCGTGGACGGCCGCCAATCCTCTGCTCAGGCCCCTGCTCAGGCTCGTGGTCGCCGACCCCGAAAAGCGTGGCTCGGCGGTGACGCTGTTGCGCGTGGACGATCCCGAAATCGCGCCCCTGCACGGACGCATCCTCGCCCGCGCCAAGCAGCTTCTCGGCCATGAGGGGCTGACGCACCCGGACGGCCGCCACGAGCCGGGGCTGGGCGCCGCGCTCTATCTCAATGCGTTCCCCGGCATGCCCGGCGATTTCCGCGCCTGGATCGGCGGCGTGCGCGAGACCGGCGACATCCTCGCCCTGCTCGAGAACATCCGCTACGCCTGGCTGCGGGCCAAGGCGCTGGTGATCGAGGAGGAACTTGCGCCGGCGGCGCATCCGGCCGAGCCTGTGGCGGAGCAGGCGCAAGCTACGGAGACGCTGGCTCCCCTCGCCGCCGGCTGCGAGGACCTGGCGGCGATCCTTTCCGGCATCCTTGCCATTCCCGCCGGGCCGGCCCGCGACGCCGCCAGAGAGCGCAACGCCGCCACGATCCGCGACCTGCTGGCGCGCCAGCGCGAGCTTCTGGCGGTCCTCGACGCCGACCCGGCCTGCCGCGTATCGCCCTGAGCCTCAGCCTGGCCCGGCGGGTTTTTCGCTGTCGGGATCGAATTCCGGCTGATCGGCCTCGCCTGTCGGCTGGCGCGGAAAGCCGTTGAGGCCGGACACCTCCTCGATGTCACGGGCGATCTCCAGCGGGCTTGCGGCATAGAGCGCCGCCAGCCGCGCCACCGAGGTCAGCGCATGGGCGTGGATGCGCTCATAGCCGTGCGAGGCGTCGATGCCGAAGGTGAGGAGCGCGGTGCGCACGTCGTGGCCGGCCTCGATCGCGGAGGCCGAATCCGAGCGATAGTAGCGGAACACGTCCTTCTGGAACGGGATGTCGTGCGCGCGGCACAGATCGACGAGCTTTCTGGTCAGGTGGTAGTCGAACGGCCCCGACTGGTCGGCCATGGCCACGGTCGCGCCGAACTCGGACGAGTTCTGGCCCGGCGCGGTGGTGCCGTTGTCGATCGTCACCATCGAGGCGATCTCGGGCGTGACGATCGCGGCCGCGCCGACCCCTACCTCCTCCGCGATCGTGAACAGGAAATGGACGTCGACCGGCATTGCCGCGCCTTCGCGCTCCAGCGCCTCGACGGTCGCGAGCGCGATCGCCACGCCTGCCTTGTCGTCGAGATGGCGGGCGTTGATGAAGCCATTGTCGAGGAACTCGGCATTGGTGTCGAAGGCGACGAAGTCGCCGACGTCGATGCCGAGCGCCAGCGTCTCGGCCTTCGAGCGCGTCACCGCGTCGATGCGCAATTCGACGAAGGGCCAGCCGACGGGCAGCATGTCGACCTCGTCGTTGAAGGTGTGGCCCGAGGCCTTCAGCGGCAGGACGCTGCCGCGGAAGCTGCCCCGCTCGCTGTAGAGGGTGACGCGGGCGCCCTCGGCGAAGCGGGCCGACCAGTGGCCGATCGGCACCAGCTCCAGCCGGCCGTTCTCCTTGACCAGCTTGACCTGCGCGCCGAGCGTGTCGAGATGGGCGACGATGGCGCGCGCGCCCTTGCGCCTGCGGCCGCGGCGCACGGCGCGGATGGCGCCGCGCCGCGTCAGCTGCGGCGTCAGGCCGAGGCGCGAAAGCTCCTTCGAGCAATGGCGCACGATCTGGTCGGTGTAGCCGGTCGGACTGTCGATGGCGAGCAGCGCCTTCAGCTGCGCCAGCAGATAGGCCTCATCGATGTCCATCTCACGGCCTGCCCAGCGCCATGGAGGCGGTGCGATGACCGGAGAGCGGGAACAGCAGGTCCAGGAACCGCTCCGCCGTCGGCTGCGGCTCGTGATTGGCCAGCCCCGGCCGCTCGTTGGCCTCGATGAAGACATAGTCGGGCTCGCTCGGCGCCCTGACCATGAAGTCGATGCCGACGACCGGGATGTCGATCGCCCGGGCCGCCTTGACGGCGGCCTCGACCAGACGGGGATGGACGATGCCGGTGACGTCGTGGATGGAGCCGCCCGTGTGCAGGTTAGCGGTCTTGCGCACCACCACCTCCCGGCCCTGTTCCGGTATCGAGTCCAGCGTGAGGCCGGCGGCGGCGAGGCATCGCTTCGTCTCGGCGTCGACCGGGATGCGGCTTTCGCCCCCGGTGGCGGCGGCGCGCCGGCGCGACTGGCTCTCGATAAGGCTCTTAATCTTGCGCCGTCCGTCGCCGACAATGCGCGGCGGGCGGCGCACCGCCGCGGCCACCAGCTTGAAGTCGATCACCACGAGGCGCAGGTCCTCGCCCTCGAAGCAGGCTTCCACCAGCACCCGGTCGCACACCTCGCGCGCGGCCGCGACGGCGCGCCGCATGTCCTCGGCGGTGTCGAGGCCGACGGCGACGCCCCGGCCCTGCTCGCCGCGCGCCGGCTTGACGACGACGCGCCCGTGCTTCTTGCGGAACGCCTCCAGCGCGCCGGCGTCGTCGCCCGCCGCCATCTGCTCCGGCACGGCCAGCCCGGCATTCGCGACAACGCGGCGCGTCACCGCCTTGTCGTCGCAGATCGACATCGCCACCGCCGAGGTCAGCTCGGAAAGGCTCTCGCGGCAATGGACCGAGCGGCCGCCATGCGACAGGCGGAAGAAGCCGCCTTCCGCGTCGGTGATCTCGGCATGGACGCCGCGCCGGTGCGCCTCGTCGACGATGAGCCGGGCGTAAGGATTGAGCGCGCCGTAATCGTCGAGCGGGCGGGCGAACAGCTTCTCGTTGATCGGGTTCTTGCGCTTCACCGCAAAGACCGGCACGCGGCGAAAGCCGAGCTTTTCATAAAGTGCGATCGCCTGCTCATTGTCGTGAAGCACGGAAAGGTCGAGGAAAGCCGCACCTCTTGCGGCGAAATGCTCGGCCAGCCGCCGCACCAGCATCTCGCCGATGCCGGGATGGCGGGCCTGCGGATCGACCGCCAGGCACCACAGGGAGCTGCCGCGACTGGGATCGCCGAATGCATGGACGTGGTCGACGCCCATGACGGTCCCGAGTATCTCGCCGTTGGCCGCATCCTCTGCGACCAGCA
>Ga0172382_10011307_pt1 | contig 11830 bp, 23 predicted proteins | sample Leawel138RmetaG_FD_122245 | JGI IMG/M metagenome (GOLD analysis project Ga0172382, IMG submission 122245) | Leachate microbial communities from a municipal landfill in Southern Ontario, Canada - Leachate well 138R metaG | ecosystem: Engineered > Solid waste > Landfill > Unclassified | place...
TGCCGGAGGAGGGACTCGAACCCTCATGGACACTAGATCCGAGGCCTTTTGAGGACCTTGTGTATACCGATTCCACCACTCCGGCACTACATTAATCCCATATTTCTTTACCCACTTTTTCCCTTCACTCTATTATACCAGACTTAATTCATTTTCTTTATCACCCTAATTCCGATTCTATGCCCATATTTACATGCAGCTCTTCCATATTCTTTCGCACAAAATTCAAATTCTTTTATATCAAATCTGAAATTATCAAGAAATTCATCATACTCGCTTTTGTTTTCTTGAGTATTAATATAGCTTTTAAATTCTTTCTTAATTCCTAAATGATCTAAAACAAAATTTGTAGTTTTTTTAATAGAATGGAAAAGTACCACTCTATTATCAATATATTCATCTTTTGAAATTTCTGTTGGGCATACTGTTAGAGCAAACATTTTTATTCCTTTCAATAAATGACAGATTCAGAGAGGGAGAAAATTTCTCCCTCTCTGAATCTTTTCTTAGCTTAGCTTAGGATAGCCCTAAACTTTTTGCCTTATTTAGAATTTCATTAAAACCATCCATATTTCCATACTTCTGTGCATCATTTTGTAGCCTTGCCTTCAGATTGATTTTCGTGGCCAATCTTGTGAATTGCTCAGGAGGCAATTCAAGCAGGATTTTATGCAGCTCAATCAAAGTAGTCGTCCAAATTTTGCCACTTGAAAGATCTTTTACAATAAGAGCGGCCACTTTTTGCCTCTGCTCCTCATCCCGAAGTTGTTTAATGTATTTCTCAGGATTATTTCGCAGATCTTCTCTATTAATTTTCCCTATAGTTTCTCCTGCAATAGCTTGCTTTAGATAAACTGTGGGAATACTATTCGCAGCAGTCCAAGGCAAAACATCATCAATGAGTTCAGGATCTCTTTCTGCAATATCAATTATATATTCAAGTCGCCTTGGGGTAATAACCTCTCTCATATCATCATTCAGATTATTTTTCCACCAACTATAGGCTTTATCTATGATATCCTTGTCATACCCTTGGTCAACTAAATATTTTGTGCTAATACAGGCAGGAACTTGAAGCTGGACATGAAACCTGTCCCTTAGAGCTGCGTCCATATCTGTAACATTATAGCCATCATTGGGTGGATTAATGGCCGCCCAACACATTTTAAGGTTAGGCAGCGGCTCACCATTAATTGAGTGATATTGAATAATCTCTAATACCGCATCTTGAACCTTAGCATGAGCCCTATTCAATTCATCAAAAAAGATTATTTCTGCATAAGTAATATCTTCGGGGCGAACAAATTTAAGCTCATCCCTATTTTCGGTCGGGACAGGAATCCCCACAAGATCTGCCCAAGGATCAAGAGTAGCCGCAGAATAATACTTGAGCTTTAGCCCTAATTCCTCCGCAACCATTTTAACCATTGTAGTCTTTCCAACCCCTGCCCCTCCAACAAGCAGAACATTACGCTCCCATTCTGCATATCTTAGCAGGTTGTCATAAATCATTTCACTCTTTACTTTTGCCATTTTACTTCTCCTTCATTATTATGTTAGTTGTCATTACTCTATACCAGAGCTAAGTTTTTTTTAGGTTATAGCCCCCCCCCTTATTACATTTACATAATATTATTAATTTTGATAATTTTGCCACCACTTTTTTTAATATAATATTCCCTTCCTGTCCGAGTAAGTATCCACACCCACCTCTCTTGTTTTTCTTTCGGGATACTAATATTATAAGCATCGCCATCTGTAAAAACAAGAACTTCATCAGGATATTGTGCCATAGTATTTAGTTTACTCAAAATAGCATTAAATGCTGTCCCTCCACGACCTTGAATATTAATTTTTCCTTTTTTGAATTCATCCCAATCGCCATCATAATATTGAGTATCAAAGTAAATAACTTCTACCTCTGTTCTATCATCAGGGACAGCGGCAACAACATTAATAAATCCCTGAAGCTGTTTATTACTAATGCTTCCTGAAGTATCAATAGCCACCAATATTTTAATGATTTTCTTTCCAATTTCTCTGTGTTCAACAGGAAGCAATACATTAGGATAGAAAGATTGAAGTCTACGATTAGCAGGAGCCCATTTCTCCTCAATTTGGGGAGGACCGCCTACTTTGCTAGCTAAGTGATCAAAGAGAACTTGATCCCAATCTACACTTTTATTAATTTTTCCAAACTTGAAAATTTCTCCTGCCGCTAAATTACCCCAAGTATCTGAGGTGGAAGCATCAGAATAATCCCCAAAGACTTCATTGTTTCGGGCATCTACAACTTCTGAATTTACATTATCAGCGATTTCATCCCAATTATCATGATTTCCTGTCTTAGCTTGCTTTTCTTCTCTATCACCATTTTCACCATTTTCACCATTTTCACTACCCCCACTACCCCCACTTTCGCTTTGATCACTACTCTCGCCTTGACCACTTTGATTAGTGTCATACCCCTGAGAAATTAGGTAGTTATATACCTCTTCTGCACTCATTTCAAGAACTTGCTTAGTAGTAAGCCCGAATTGATTAGCCCGTAAAATTTCTTTAGGCATATCTACCCCATCAGTATAAGTGGCATAATGTAATCCCCAAGAACGATGTGTCATAGCAAATAATGCCTCATTAATCACAATATCACAGGCATAATTCCACAATTTAGAATTTTTACCTTCTCCACGGAAAATATGCCCTAAGACAATATGGAGTGCTTCATGCAACGCAACAAAATATAATGACGGCAAATTGTGACTATAATAAGAGTCATAGTCTTTAATGAGCTTGTCAAAAAAAGATGGATTCCACAAGTAAATAACTTCTCCATTTTCATCAATGCTCACACAGGCGGTAGGAATATTTTCTACAAACTGTGGAACCCCAAGAAAAAATAACTCTTCTGCAATCGGCAATAACCTTTGAGTAGTCTTAAAAGCTCTAGTGCCATTAATCAGATTGTAATATTTCGAGATTCTCTGCTGATCTGTCATTTGGACTTCTACTTCTGCCATTTTAAACAACCTTTCAGATTTTTTTCTTTGCTCATACCACAATACCAGACCTGCTGATTTTTTAAAACAGGTTATTTTTGCTTCTCCTGTTTTCTCGATGAGCTTCTCGAATATGATGATAAAATCTTATCCTCATTTTTGCAGAATCATTTTTAACTATTTTACCCAGCATTGACCTAAGTTTACCTATGGGCATTATAGCCAGAACCCAATAAGAATTTTTAATTTTTGATAGGAAAACATATTTCATTGTATTTTCCTCAGATAAAAACATAAAACTTCCAAATTGATTTATAAAAAACCTCTCCCCCTCGATAGTAGTTCCAATCCAAAGAAAGTTGTTGTTTTTTGAATGTATTTTCGGAAAAATCATAAAATTATACTTCCTTCCCGCATCTTATGTTTATAATTTTTCAAAATCATTGTAGCTTCTAATGACATTTGTTCATAAATCCACTTATTATATTTTTCTTGTATAAACCTATTTAACTGCAATGAAAAAATATTTACTGTTAAAATTTCATTTATCCAAGTAAATGTTAACATTAATTGTATTTTATATAAATCATTCTGCCCAAAAATATCCTGATCAATATTCGCCATTACACGTAATACTTTGCAAAACTTTCTCTTTATTATTTGAGATAAAATTAAGACAATAATTGGAATTATAGTCGCAATAATTCCAATAACTTCATCCAAAATATTATCTCCAGGCCATGTTAATAGAACAAAAGATAAATTTCCAAAAGAAAAAATTACAAATAAATGAAAAAGTAAATTTAAAATTTCCACTAATCTACAAAGTTGCAATATATCTTTTTTGTCAAAAAATCCATATATATTATTTTTTAAAAATGGAAAGTTAATCTGGAGATTTTTTGCTATCTCTGAAACTTTCTCTGAATAAGTCTCCCAATTCATTTTTAACTCCTTTACCTATAATACCAGAAAGGATGATTTTCTGTACACAATTACCCTTCCCAAAAAATCAAGAAGGGTAATTTAAAATATTTAAAAATTTTATTAGATTAATTAATTTATCTTTAAAACTTCAAGACATATATCAAAAAATAACTTTTCGGAATTATCACCAATATTAATTCTTTTTAATTTTTTCATCATCTCTTTTTCTTGCCATTCCTGCTCTTCTTTCCAATAATCATCCGCCCACATAAACAAAATTGTAGATTCACCCTCTGTAATTTCATCACTTGTAAAAACATAATATTCATAATCATCTTTATTTATGGGGATAGGTGTACAGTAATACATTCCATTTCTTTCTGCTTTCTTCATTTTTTCTGGATTTAGTGACTCTTTTTTGTGAATAGCAAATACCCAAAATTTCATTCCTACTTCAATCATTTTTATCTTTCCCTATTAAAAAAAATAAAACAAAATTAAGCTTGTGAATTTTTATTAAGAATCATTTTTTCAACTTTTTTACTAGAAACTAAATAAGGTCCTCTGCCAGGATAAAATTCATAAAATCTATTGGACTTAGTTTTTTGGTAATAATTTAAAGCATCATCCAAATTATTAAATAATCTTATTGAACTAACTATAATTCTTTCCCTGTACACCTTGCATACTAAAAATTGTAACATTTAGAGATCTACCTTTCTTAAATATCTTACAATATAATAATATATTTCTGCCAAGTCTTACTTTTATAATAATCAAGCCTTTTATAATCAGACATAAAACTTCGCAATACATCATCTTTAATTATATCCATTGCATTCAAATTAGAAATTTTATAAAGACAATCTTGTATATTCATAAAATAATCATCAGGTAAAACAATAAAATTTGAATAATTTCCTAATATATCCAAATAATATATGCCTAACTTAATTTTTTGGATATATTTTTTTTTCCTTCTTTTATTTTTAATAATCTCTATGACAGCTATTGTACCAAGTATGACAATAAACACCAAAAATAAAATCAATCCAACAAATATCATAATAATTTCCTTAATATTTTTTGGTACTGGGAATAGGATTCGAACCTACACTGTACAGGGCCTAAGCCTGTTGCCTCTTCCATTGGGCTATCCCAGCACTTATAATGCTTTGAAAAAAGAAAGCTGCTGCGCTTCAGCTTAGGAATGTCACAAAACTGTTGTATTAAAAACAAATCCTAATATATTCCTAAGAGTTTTCGACTCTGAGTAGTTTGTATCATCTAAATCCCATACATCTTGTATATAATATACCTCATCAGAAGAGGAGGAATTTTCCATAGCTCTATCAAACTCGTTTGTGACACCCTCTACTGTGTTGAAAAAACAAATATCATGGAAGTCTCCTGCATAGAATATCATAAAACGACCAATGCTTTCTTCTCCATCACATTTTAAAATATCTTCCATACTTACTTCATTTTCTTCGAACAATTTTGCTTTCCAACAATCTTCATTTAAATCTTTGATACAGCATGCGTTAATTATAGACAAAGCTTTTTCTGCTCGAATTTGTTTAATATCTTTTTCCATAGTTTTTTTATCTTTCTAATATAATTTGGCACAATCCAACAATTTTATATCACTCATTATGTATTACCAGACATTTCAAAAATATCTTTCCATTCTCTCTCTGCAATTTTAGAAACTTCTTTTACAATAATTTCTACATCACATCTGTACAGCCCAGAGCAACTAAATGAGCCTATCTCTAATAATTTAAAATCCCCATCTTTTAATTTACAAATATCCATCGTCCAAACTGAATCTGGCTTATAATCTATGGCACAAATTTCATTCCCTAAATCTATTACTTTTTGAGGTATTTCTTCTTTTTGCTCAGGAGAATATTCACTACCTGTAATTATTTTAGAATCTGCAACTACCAATCTCCATTCTCTTTCTATATTTCGAGGCTCACTCACAACACACAAATCATAAGGCTCGACATCGTAAAATCCTAATAAATCAATGTCTTTTTCCCGATTCTCTTTTTTCACTACAGTTCCAGTAAATATTTTATCTCCTCTGTTTGGACGAATAAATATACAATCATTATTTCCTAATGTTTCATATAGAAAATTCTTTTGTCTATTCAATTCTCCAAAAGGAAGCATAATATATCTATCTGCTAATAAATAATTTCCAAAAACAGGATAGTAGTGTGTACAGGAGTAGTTTTCTAATGTGCAATAATGTCCAGGAATCCAAGGAGCTTTATTTCTCACGTTTTTTATGAAATTTAAAGAACCATAGCAAATTACACATTCGTTTTCATCATAATAATCTGAAAAATCTTCTGCACTATAATATGAGGAGTAGTTTGTAATAGTCACACTCATATTTTGATTACAGATTTCATCTATCATTTTATCTACAAATTCTTCCTCAAAAACATTATTTTCTAATATCCAATTTGTTTTCATAATATCACCATAGAATATATTAAATCAGAATAAACAAGAAGCTCAGTTTTATTTGTCATAAGTTTTTCAAAAAAGGTTTTAAAAGAAATAATATAAAAATCATTTATTGTAACATTTTGACAAAATCCCCATGGCAGCATACCTTTTTCATATTTTTTTGATTGCATATCAAAATATTCTTCTTCATATTCCACATGTCTTTCTATAAGCATTTTAACTCCTTTGGCACCCTTGACAGGACTCGAACCTGTAACCTTTGGGGTCGAAACCCAATATTCTATCCAATTGAACTACAAGGGTATAATCTTTATTATTTTATTAAATTACCGTTAGGAAAAACCAATTCGATTTCTCTCATTGCACTTTCACTTGAATCAGAGGCGTGTACAGCATTCCTTCTAAAATCAGTAGCATAATCTCCCCTTATAGTGCCAGGCTTTTCATTTGGAGGAGAGTCACCAACCAAAGCTCTTGCAATTTCTACACCGTTTTTTTCTTTATGACCAAGCCAAATAAAGCAAACTTTGTCCTCACAAATATACTCTACCAGTTTAGGAAAGAATTCTTTTTCACTATGTTCTTCATAAATTTTCTCTATTAAATTACTTGAGGGGATTCCACATCTCATTGCCAAAATTTCAAATCCCTCATTTTCAAATCTGGAAATTATTTCTCCTACTAAATTTTTTCCCATTGCGTCTGGCTTAATAATTACAAAAACAAAAGACCCAAATCCACCCATCATTTTAATCACCAATTATTTGAATTTATCCTTCTGTACACCAAGTTATTAAACCTCTTTATGCATTATACAACCCATTGGTATATGAACTTCATAATAATCTACTACTTCATCAGAAAAAAATAAGGTTGACCAAATTCCACCTATAGTCTTAGTGTGGAGGATTATATGATTGGCTTCATCCTCAATTATTTCTACCTTACATTCTTTTGCTAAAAACATAAATCCTTCATTAGTCTTAACGATATATCCTATTGCTTCATCTTCATATGCCATAGCCAAATATATTTCTCTATCTCCTATAACAATTTTTTCTAATTCCATTTTATCTTTTATACATGACTGAATATTCCCATCCGTGTAGACAATACAATAGCTTAGTCCGACAAATATAAGGAAGCAAAATGTAAAAACAAAGATGAAAGTATCCCAAGAAAAATCTTTTTTCTCTCCAGAGATTAACCCTGCCAAAAATGCTGCCAAAAATATCACCAAAACAATTATCATTTTATCCGATCACTTTATGCCTTAATATTTTACTGTTTTGTGGTATATGTATTTTATATGGCTTTACTATTACATATGGTACGATTGTTGTCCAAAAACTACCCGTTGTCTCAACAATAACTTCTAATTTAAGCTCTCCATCTTCAAATATTTCATAGTCATATTCTTTTCCTAAATGAATAGGAGTAATTATGCCATTTTTATCTTTAATATTTAAAAATAAACCGTCTACCGTATTTCCACTATAAGTCTCTACAATAGATCCTTTTCTATCCAATATTTGTAAAGGAACAATTTCATAAACTCCTTCTTCTGCTATAGCATCATGACACTTCCCCATATCTTCTAAAAATTTTCCTGTCATAAATGCAGTAATTATAAAACATATTAAAAAAGTTATAAAAGCTGAAAACCAACTAAATTTGCTATTTGGCTCCCGCAAAGCAAATCCTACTAAAATAATAAGAATTAAACTAACCAAAATCAATATCACTATCTTTACCTTCTCCCTTTAGTTTTTTTAAATATTTTTTTGTTTTTATTTTAATCATCCATAAATTTTTTGAGTTATTTCCACCTTTTGCTACCACTCCTTCAAAAACATTATATTCTCCGTTTTCTACAGCTTCTATAAGTTCTTGATTAAAATTCCCCTCATAAATAATTTCTGGAATTTCTAAATGACCAAATAGCTTGACAAATTTTCTTGGTGGAATTAGACCCTGTTTATATACATAAATATCAAAAAGAGTTAAACTCATTTTATTTTTCAATATATCTTGTTCATTATGCCAACCAGCGAAAGAAGAGGGACCATAATATTCTAAAAATACCACAGCCCTTTGTATTTGTTCTTTTTTTAAAATTTTAGCTATATCTTTTGCCCATTGATTATAAAAAATAGCAATGGCCGGAGCAAATATGGGATGGCTTTCATCAAATAATTGAGTTCTTGTGCCATATTTTTCTAACCATTTATTTCTCCACTCAAAACGCAAATTACTCCCATCTAGTTTTTCAAAGACTGTACAGTTAGATGGTGAAGGCATTCCTACTTCTTTATATTTTGGTATACTAGGATATGATTTCATTTAATTCTACTTTCATTTAACTTATTAAAAATGGTGGAGGTGGTGGGAATTGAACCCACGTCCAAAAGGTAATCATTTGAAAGTTCTACAGGTTTAGCTTTTTGTTAATTTAACTAAATAAACCCAAAAAGCAAAATTCATTTAGCTTTTCTGACTTGTTACCCACTCTGTTTGTGTCAGAAAACAAATAGAGTTTGCTCAATTTTAATAATGCCCCAAATCCAATCCAATTGAGAAAAATTTGGTGGGACAGCTACTTTTAATTAAGCAGCAAGTAGTTGTGTATTGCCATTTATAGGCTTTTCCATGTTTTACAAGAAATGGAAATCTTGACCTGCTATTCCAAACAACCATCCCTCTGTCGAATCCAGTCACCCCCAAAAATTTTAAACATCATCATCAATAATATAATTAGGTGATTCAATTACAAATGCTTTGTTTTTATCAGGTAATTTATCAAAATCTTCTTGAGATAGAATGTGCCCGCCTTCCGCCCAAACGTTACCTAAACCAAAATCTTCTACCCATCCCCCCTCAAATATATTCACAACTATGGACAAATCATCATAAGATTCATCTAAATTATTTAAAAAATCTTTTAAATCTTTCACTGTTTTTACATCAATATCTTTTTTAGATTTAAATGCCATTTTTTATCACCTATTATATAACCAGAAAAAATAAATTTTTTGGTACCCTGGGCTGGATTTGAACCAGCGACAACCTGCTTAGGAGGCGGGTGCTCTATCCACTGAGCTACCAGGGCATAAATCTAATCAAACATAGATGGTATCCAATTTAATCCCACCTCTTTTAATTCTTCCACAAATTTATTAAATTTATCATCAGTTATATCTCTATTATACAAAAGAAAATCAGCAATTTCTCTCAATTTATCTTCTTGTTTTTCTTCCAGAATTTTCTTCTCATTTATTGTCTGTACTATTGATGGCTCTAATATTGTAGCTAAGTACCAACTATTTCTTGTTTCATGATTATAAGCTTGGCTAAAACGTATTTTATTTCTTACTAATCTTAATTTATTTTTCGCATCTTCAGTATAATTTATTATTTCCATTTTTATTCCTTTAATCTCTGTTCAATAGTTGAAAACTGATCATTTTGGATTTTGTAAAGAAATTTATCATTTATCATTATTCTCAAAACTAGTTTTGAGATATCATCCCACTCTTTATAAGCCAAATAATGTGGGTTAATATACTCATCACCTCTTCTAATCTCATTCTCCCCATAATCCCCCACAAATCTTATTCTATCTCCTGCCCATCTCCCGACCACCTGACCCCCTTCATCATCAAATTTTTCCTTTAGTTCTCCATCTTCTAAAAGAATAGTAAGAGCAGTTAATATTCCCATAGAACTGCAACTAAATTCCATTATTTTAGCCCCGTCACCAAACATATGGGGTCTAATAAATTCCTCTTTTGTTTCATTAATGCAAATCCAATATTGTCCCATCAGCCGTTCACTCTCTCTTCTATGCTGATTAACCCTTTTTCTTGCCTTTCTCGTATCCATGGGTTATCTTCTGTAATGTCCTGTAAAACCATCGAAGAAATATCAACCCAATTTTTTAAAACTTCTTCAAATAATTCTCTGCTCGCTTGATCTCCAATGATTCTTATTCTATCCCTCGCCCATCTTCCCATTATAATTCCATTATTGGTTTTCCAATCTCCTCCTCCGAGCCCATTATTTTGATGATAAGTTAATAAAAAAGCAAGCCCAGTAAGAGTCGCATTATGCCCATATCCAAAACCCTCAAACATTGCTCCATCATCAAAAGTATAGGGATGAATATACTCTCTTTTATCTTCATTAATAATTATATAATTTTGAGGCATGATTCTCCTCTTCCATAGTTTCTTTTAAAAATTCTTCCAAATCACCATGCAACCCTTTTTCATCCAAAAAACGTATTAATAAAACAAGTTGGGTGGGTAAATTCCACCCTTGTTTTATAGAATATTCATCCAAAATATTATCTATTGTTTTAGGCATTATTTTCCCTTTCTTTGAAAATAAGTAACTCCATCAACATTTACCTCTTCAAATGCATCATATGGATCTTCAGCTAGAAAAAGATAATCGTAAAGAAAGGCAGCATCTTGATCTTCAATCTCCTCTTTGGTCATAACAACAATTGGAAATGTTTGACCATAATCTAACTCAATCCAATTCACAAAACCTGCCTTTATTTCATTTTAAATATCCTCTGCTTTTAATTTATATCCCTCTTCAATAACTATACACACTTCTTTAATATGCTTTACAATGATTTCCATTATTTTTCTCCTTTTTTTGTTTTTAAAAAATTTTATTCAGTTGCATATATTAAAAAATCACTAAAAGACTCTGAATTATCTGTATCTTCAATAAATTCAAGGGCAAGCTCCAACTGATATTCTAAACTCCATGAATTCTCTTCTGCCATTTCTGCTATTCTTTCTTTAATATCCATTTTTACTCTCCTTTCATTTATTTATACCAGAATGGAATAGATCTTTTTTTCCAAGAGGCCAAATGTCTTTTTTCTTTTCTATAATATTCTCTATAAGCCTCTACTGAATTTTTATTTTTACAATTTTCAGGCATAGCTTGGGCTGGTTGAGTAAAACCAATATGGGGAATATGTGGTGGAAAATTATCCATTAAAAAAACAACTGTATCCTCTCTACTGTGTTTCTTGCCATATCTGTACGTATATTCTTTACATAACTCCCAACCTAATTCTGCCAACCAAAAATAGTTTTCTAATGATTTTCTAACCCAAAGGTTGCAGGGATGATTAATATAAGAGGGTTTCATAATATTTTTTATATTACAAGGTTTAATGTTAGATTCTGGAAGTGATTCAGAAACTACTTGATGGGCAGTAGATAATAATTGACAAGTTTCCAATATCATTTTTATTACATGTTTATCATTATGATATCGGGCACATAATTCTGGATTCTCATCTAAATAAAATATATTCATTTTTATGCTCTCCATATAAAATATTCAATATTCATAATATTAATAAATTCATTCCTAATATAGATTCATATAAA
>Ga0172382_10011308_pt1 | contig 11827 bp, 12 predicted proteins | sample Leawel138RmetaG_FD_122245 | JGI IMG/M metagenome (GOLD analysis project Ga0172382, IMG submission 122245) | Leachate microbial communities from a municipal landfill in Southern Ontario, Canada - Leachate well 138R metaG | ecosystem: Engineered > Solid waste > Landfill > Unclassified | place...
AACCCGCCGAGAAACAAAAAGATGATGGGATGGGCAAAATTGACCATGGCCGCAGGCAGGTCTAGCAGACCGAATGCCACTGCCAGCACTGGTATAAGCAATGCGGTGACTGTGATATGGAACGTTTCTGTCACCCAGAGGTAGGCAATAATCCACAGAAGGGAAAGCGCTTTCACCACATTGGGCTGTGCATCCACAAATGTGTGGATGCACAGCACACCTAGGCTTACGAGGCCAGCCGCGATCGCCCTTTTCATTGTTTTCGCCCCATGTGCGGTAATGGTTTCTACTGGAAAAACGACGCGGGGAGTCTACCAGAGACCAGGTGTCAATAATAAAGCGGTGCGATACTGCAGCGTTTTCGGTTGCGCGATGGCGCAAAAGCAAAATCCGTCACAGCGATTGATTGGCATACGTGTGGACTATGCCGGTAAACGCGAGATGACGTGGCTCGCCCAATGACGAAATCTGGAAGGTCGCTGGTCGATGCATATATATCAAAAAAATTTGATATAGCTGTGATTGGTGGTAGTATGCCAAGCCATGAACGCGCACTCCCGGAAAGCTTCCAACGCTTATCCCTCCGCCGGCGAGGCTGGTTTGGAAGAGTCATTGGCTGCCCTACTCAAGGCGGCGGGTGACCCGCTGCGTCTGCAGGTTTTGCGCGTGTTGAGCAACAATGCCTTCGGGGCGCTGGAACTCTCCGATATCTTCGCCATGCGTCAGAATGCCATGAGTCATCATCTCAAGCTAATGTCGAAGGCTGGCTTGGTAAGCCCACGGCGGGAGGGTACGCATATCTTCTATCGCCGTAACGCCCGGCCGGGGCAGCACTGGGAACTGTGTGAGGCCATTTACAACGCTGCCGATACCATTGTGTTGCCCGCAGACGTGGCACGTCGCTTCGACGACGTGCAGGACAGCCGCGCCGCCGCGTCGCGGGCATTTTTCCGCACCAATGCCGGGAAATTTCGCGAGCAGCAGGACTTGATTGCGAGCTACCCGCAGTACGGTGAGATGGTTTTAGCCACGCTCGATCGTTACGGCCCGTTGGGCGACAAGGTGGTGCTGGAGGTCGGCCCGGGCGAAGGCGAGTTGTTGCCAGGGCTGTCCCGTCGTTTTGGGAGAGTGATCGCTTTGGACAACTCAGCCGAAATGTTGACGCGGGCGAAAACACTTGCAGAGCAGCACCAGCTGGCAGGCATACATTTTATTCTCGGCGATACCTCTAGCCCTCAGTTGCAGGCGCTGCGTGCAGACGCCATCACCCTCAACATGGTGCTGCACCATACCCCTGCGCCGGCGGCTATCATCCGAGATCTCGCCGTCTGTCTCACTGATGGGGGGGTGCTGGTGGTGACAGAACTGTGCAACCACGATCAAGACTGGGTGCGTGAAGCCTGCGGCGACCTGTGGCTCGGTTTTGAGCCAGAGGAGCTCGGCCGCTGGGCCCTGGCCGCAGGATTGGCTGAGAGCGGCAGCGAGTTCCTTGCCCTGAAAAACGGCTTTTCCATTCAGGTTCGTCAATTTCTTAAAGCGCCAGTAGGCGCCGGTCCTCACTGACAAGAGTATATAACCCATGAGCCAATACAGTATTTTCACGTCAGAATCCGTATCTGAAGGCCATCCGGATAAGATGGCGGATCAAATCTCCGACGCGGTACTCGACGCTATTCTCGCCCGCGACAAGTATGCGCGTGTGGCTGTAGAAACATTGGTGAAAACCGGTATGGCCGTGGTCGCCGGTGAGGTCACCACTACCTGTTATGTAGATCTGGAAGATATTATTCGTGAGGTCATCACTGGGATCGGTTACGACAGCTCTGCGGTAGGTTTTGACGGGGCATCTTGTGCCGTGCTCAACGCCATCGGCAAGCAGTCACCGGATATCAACCAAGGGGTTGACCGTGCCAAGCCCGAAGACCAGGGCGCAGGAGACCAGGGCTTGATGTTCGGTTACGCCACCAACGAAACCGACATGCTGATGCCCGCGGCCATCTACTATTCGCACCGTTTGGTGGAGCGCCAGTCCCAGGTTCGTCGCGATGGGTCGTTGCCCTGGCTGCGTCCTGACGCCAAGAGCCAGGTAACACTGCGCTACGAGAACGGTAAACCGGTGGCGGTGGACGCGGTGGTACTGTCCACCCAACACTCTGAGGACATCGGCCTCAAGGAACTGCAAGAGGCCGTGCGTGAGGAAATTATCTACAAGGTGCTGCCCGCCGAGTGGCTGCACGCTGGCACGCGCTACCACATTAATCCGACAGGCAAGTTCGTGATCGGCGGCCCCATGGGCGACTGCGGTCTCACGGGGCGCAAGATTATTGTCGACACCTACGGCGGCATGGCGCACCACGGCGGTGGTGCTTTCTCTGGTAAGGATCCGTCGAAAGTCGACCGTTCAGCGGCCTATGCCGGGCGCTACGTGGCCAAGAACGTGGTGGCGGCCGGCCTGGCGGACAAGTGCGAGATCCAGGTCTCTTACGCTATTGGTGTGGCCGAGCCCACCTCAATTTCCATCAATACCTTCGGCACCGGTAAGGTGAGCGACGACAAGCTGGTGGCGGCAATTCGCGAAGTGTTCGACCTGCGCCCCTACGCCATCACCCGCATGCTTGACCTACTTCACCCTATCTACCAACCCACCGCCACCTACGGCCATTTCGGACGTGATCCTTTTGAATATACCTATCGCTGGAAGGACAACGGCACCTGGAAGGAAGAGACGGCAACGGCGTTTACCTGGGAGAGGATGGATAGGGTTGAAGATCTCAAAGCTGTGCTTTGAGTGGGGTCGGACGTCTGACGCCAAAGACGGTGCCAGGGAGGGCATATGGAGATTGATCGCAGACATCAGCGGATGATGGTTTGGCGGAAGGCCATGGAGCTTGTCATCGAGGTGTATTGGGTGACGAGGTCTTTTCCGGATACAGAAAAATTCGGATTAATGACGCAAATGCGCCGTACCGCTGTTAGTTTGCCGTCAAACATTGCCGAAGGCGCGGGGAGAGGATCTGACAAGGAGTTCATTCGTTTTTTTGCGGATCGCCCGATGCTCCTTGTTTGAACTGGAAACGCAGATCGAAATTGCGCAACGACTGGGATTTATCGGCCAGTCAGATACATTGACCGAGCAGATCGAACACCTGTTCGCCATGCTCAACAATTTGATACAGAAATTGAAACCCTGAGCGCCCAAGGCGCTCTGATCAGGCTCTGACCCTGCAACGTCCGCCGCCTTTAGCGTCCGACGTCCAGCGTCAGACGTCTGACCACTTACTACCGGAGCACGATCATGAACGTCAGCACCAAGCCAGCTACCGCAAGCGACTACAAAGTCGCTGACATCTCTCTCGCCCCGTGGGGGCGCAAAGAAATCGAGATCGCTGAGACCGAGATGCCCGCTTTGATGGCGCTGCGCGAGCGCTACCGCGCAGAACAGCCTCTCAAAGGGGCGAAGATTCTCGGCTGTATCCATATGACCATTCAGACCGCGGTATTGATCGAAACTCTGGTGGCGCTTGGCGCCGAGGTGCGCTGGTCATCCTGCAATATCTTCTCCACCCAAGACCACGCCGCGGCTGCCATTGCCGCCGCCGGTATTGCCGTGTACGCCTGGAAGGGCGAGACGGAGGAGGAATACAACTGGTGCATCGAGCAGACCATCCTCAAGGACGGCAAGCCCTGGGATGCCAACATGGTGCTCGACGACGGCGGTGATCTGACACTGATGCTTCACCAGAAATACCCGCAGATGCTTGACAGAATTCACGGTATCACCGAGGAAACCACCACGGGCGTCCATCGCCTGCAAGAGATGCTTGCCAAGGGTGAATTGAAAGTGCCAGCCATTAACGTCAACGACTCGGTGACAAAGTCGAAAAACGACAACAAATACGGCTGCCGCCACAGCCTGAACGATGCCATCAAGCGCGCCACCGACCACCTGCTGGCTGGCAAGCGTGCCTTGGTGATCGGCTACGGTGATGTGGGTAAGGGGTCGGCGCAGTCGTTGCGTCAAGAAGGTATGATCGTGCGGGTCAGTGAGATCGATCCCATCTGCGCGATGCAAGCCTGCATGGACGGCTATGAAGTGGTCTCGCCCTACGTCGATGGCGATCCGGACAAGGGTGTCGATAAGGGACTCCTGGGCCAGATCGACCTGGTGGTGACTTGCACAGGCAACTACAACGTATGCGACGCCGAAATGCTCAAGGCGCTGAAAAGTGGCTGTGTGGTGAGCAACATCGGCCACTTCGACAATGAGGTGGACACCGCTTTCATGCGAAAGAACTGGGCATGGGAGGAGGTTAAACCTCAGGTACATCTCATACACCGCGCGGCCAGCAAGGAGCAGGCCAAGGGCGATCACCTGTTGCTGCTCTCCGAAGGGCGCCTGGTGAATCTGGGCAACGCCACCGGCCACCCGTCGCGGGTTATGGACGGTTCGTTTGCCAACCAGGTGTTGGCGCAGATCCATCTTTACGGAGAGCGCTTTGCCGACCTACCCGCCAGCGAAAAACCCGGCAGAATCCGCGTCGAAGTGTTGCCACGCAAACTGGATGAAGAGGTAGCAGCTCATATGGTGCGCGGTTTCAACGGTGTGGTGACGAAGCTCAAACCCGAGCAGGCGCGCTATATCGGCGTGGCGTTGGACGGGCCGTTTAAACCGGAAACGTATCGCTATTGAGGTGCGTTTTTAGAGATTGGAGCTTTGTTCGAGAGGTCTGACGTTAGACGTCCGGCATCAGGCCTCTCATAAACAACCTCGGACCACCATCAACGACGAACAGCCAAGGTACCACCCGACATGCCAACCCCCCAAATCAGCTTCGAATTTTTCCCCCCAAAGACTCCCGAGGGCAGAGAGAAGCTGCTTGCCGTGCGCGATCGCCTCGCGGCGCTCGGCCCCGAGTATTTTTCCGTCACTTACGGTGCTGGCGGTTCGACCCGCGACAACACCAAGGAAATCGTCGAACAAATTCATCGCGATGGCTATCAAGTAGCACCTCATCTTTCTGTGGGTGCCGATAGTGAAGAGGCGATACTGGCTTTGTTGCATCGCTACCAAGAGGTAGGTGTGCGGCGAGTCGTAGCGTTGCGCGGTGACGTGCCATCGGGGATGGGCGTCCACAAACTGGTTAATGCCAACGAGTTGGTCGCTCTTATTCGCGACCACTTTGCAGATCAGTTCATCATCAGTGTGGCGGCCTATCCGGAAATTCACCCCGATGCGCAGAGTTATGACAAAGATGTGTATTGGCTGGGCGAAAAATTCCGTGCCGGCGCCGACAATGCCATTACCCAGTATTTCTACAACGCCGACGCCTACTTTTACTTCATGGACGAATGCGCACGTCAGGGTATCGAAAAGCCAGTGATTCCGGGCATTATGCCCATTACCAACTTCCAGAGTCTGGTTCGTTTTTCGGACAACTGTGGTGCTGAGATTCCACGGTGGCTCCGTTGGAAACTCAATAGCTTCGGTGACGATGCCAATGGATTGAAAGCTTATGGTGAAGAGGTGGTGACTCGCCTTTGTGAAAAGCTAATTGCTGGCGGCGCGCCTGGCTTTCACTTTTATACCATGAACCAAGCAGAGGCCACCTTGGCAATTCTCGCCAATCTTGGTGTCGATTGAGCAATCATATGTCTGGACGCCAGGCGCAGAGCCGCAGCACATTGGGACCAAACGTGTCTGTGCAGCCGCGAGCTATAGGTGTAAGGACTAGGCAGAAATGGTAGGCCGTGCTTTGCCAGAGGCTAGTTTCGAGCCTACCGAGTATGATTCAACCGCAGTCGGCAGCCTAAACACGCGATGTGTGAGGAAGGAAAGGGGGCTCATCTCAAGACCTGCGGCGAGATCCAATTGAGGCCTGCAACCTGAAAGTTCAAAAGCATGCGTATAACCCGAATCTATTCCCCGCAGCCTTTGACCGCGAACGCGACCATTGAGCTTGGAGCTGAGGCAGCGCGCCATCTGGTTACAGTGTTGCGCCTGCGTGCGGGAGACGCTCTGTCGTTGTTTAATGGCGAGGGAGGGGAATACTCAGCTGAAATTCTTGTCGCCAGCTCTAAATCCGTGACCGTGCGCACCCATGAACACAGTCCTGTGGACCGTGAGTCGCCGTTGAAGACGTCGCTCGGCATTGGTATATCGCGTGGCGAGCGTTTCGACTGGGTATTACAAAAGGCCACTGAACTTGGCGTGACGGAGATATTTCCTCTTTATACCGAGCGCACAGAAGTGAAGCTCAAGGGCGACAGAGAAGACAAGAAGCAAATGCGGTGGAGGCAGGTGATCGCCAGCGCCTGCGAGCAATGTGGCCGCAATCGGCTTCCTGTCCTGCATGAGCCACGCGTGCTGGGGAAATGGCTATCCGTGGCGGCGAGCCTCAAACTGGTATTGCACCACAGGTCGGATCTGGATCTGCAGTCTCTCTCGCGACAAAAGGCCAACGACATCGCGTTGCTCATAGGTCCCGAAGGGGGCCTGTCTCCTGCAGAGATTGCGCAAGCTCAAGACCATGACTTTCGCGCGCTTACCTTGGGGCCACGAGTATTTCGCACGGAAACTGCGCCGATCGTGGCGCTGAGTTTGCTGCAAGGCTTGTGGGGAGATTTTTGGAATGGCAGCGATGAGAACTGAAACATGGCGCTGAAATTGTCACTTATAGCGGCACACGCCCGAAACGGCGTCATCGGCAATGGCCCCGATATTCCGTGGCATGCCAAGGGCGAGCAGCTGCTCTTTAAAGCCATGACCTATAATCAGTGGTTGCTGGTGGGTCGCAAAACGTTCGAATCCATGGGACTGCTGCCGAATCGCAAGTATGCAGTCGTCAGCCGCTCGGGCCTAGTGGCCGCTGGCGAGGGCGTCTTAGTGTTTAATTCGATCGAACAGGCGCTGACGGGGCTGGGCGAGTACACGGATCACGCCATGGTCGCCGGCGGTGGAGAAATTTACGCAAGCCTGATTGATCGCGCACAAACACTGCACCTGTCGGTGGTGGATACGGACGTAGATGGCGACGTGCATTTTCCGGATGTTCCGGTCAGTTTTGAACAGGTCTTCGAGCAGAGGTTTGAGTCCAACATCAATTACCGCTATCAAATCTGGCAGCGGCGTTAAGCCCTTTGGGCGCAGACAGTAAGCGAAAGTTGCGACCGTAGTTGCCGAGGGTAAGCGTGGTGACTTACGCGAGCGGACGTATGGCCCATGAAAGACGAAATCGACCCCAAGGATCAGGTGTATCAAGTCATCAGCCAGATCCCTCCTGGTAGGCTGTGTAGCTACGGAGCGGTTGCGGCGTTGGCCGGATTGCCTGGACGCGCTCGCTGGGTGGGTACATTACTTGGCAAACTACCCGAGGCAAGCGCGCTGCCATGGCATCGGGTCGTGAACAGCAGTGGTCGCATCAGCTTCCCCGAGGGGTCGCAGGACTACGCGCGTCAGCTGCAAAAATTGATCGCGGAGGGCAGCGCTGATGCATCCGGCAAGGTTCTTTGGCGCCGCTGTCGCTGGCCTGATGCAACTTCTGAGGTCTGAGAGAGATGTGGGAACTGGTGGTGATTTGCCGACACACGGCGCTTCACTAATAATGGAGGGGTGTTTCTCTTGTTAGGCGCAGCCCATCTGTGAATACACCGCACGCCGTTTTCTTCGATCTCGATGAAACGCTCATTACCAATACCAGGGAAGCCGACGCATTGTTCGCGGAGGTATTTCGCCAACAATTCGCCGCGTTAGACGCCACGCTGTTCGAGCCTTTCATGGATGTGCTACGCAAGCATGCGGCCCATGTATGGGACAACATGTTCGATCACCCAACTTCTCCCAGCGACCAGTTGAGGCAGGCGATGGCAAGCGCTATCGAAGCCGTGGGAGGAGGTGCCGGACGCGGTGGTGCGTTCTTTGAGGCATTTACGGCGGCGGCAGCTGCCAATTGCAGACTCAATCCCAATGCGCGCGAAGTCCTGGAAACATTACGTGGCAATGGCCTTAGGCTGGGGATTATTACCAATGGATTCGAGGCTTTGCAGATAGCCAAAATACGGCGCCATGGCCTTGATGAGATCATGGATGCTGTGATTGTCAGCGAGCAGGCTGGCGCGCACAAACCCAGCCCCAAGGTGTTTGAGTTCGCGCTGCGCAAATTAGGCATGACCGCAGCGTGCGCATGGCACGTGGGGGACCATGTGATAAACGACGTGGCCGGGGCAGCCGGTGTCGGTCTGGGGACGGTCTACTATAACCCCGCGCTTGCTGTGGACGAGGCCGCCAGTGCCTTCCCCGCCTCCGGCGAATTTCCCACCCACGTGATCACAGATCTCGCTGAGCTTTCTGAGCTGCTAGCTGTACCCGGTGTTGGTGGCCGAATATCCCGTTCTACGCTATGCTGAATTCGCTGACATTGAGCGTTTCCACGTCAACACGTCGAAGAACATCCCAGTTTTGTAACCCGGAGGAGTATCTCATGAAGAAGGCGTTGTCGTTCATTCTTGCTACTAGTACGCTGTTTTTTGCAGGCCACACGTTTGCAAAAACCTGTGAACTGGAAATTTCCGCAAATGACCAGCTCCAGTTCGACAAGCAGGAGCTTGTGGTCGCCGCCGATTGTGAAAAGGTCACATTGACACTCACCCACACGGGGCAGCTCAAAGTAGAGCAAATGGGGCATAACTGGGTGGTCGCGTCCAGTGCAGATTGGCAGGCGGTTGCGCAGGAGGGCATGCAGCACGGACTGGGCAACAATTACCTGCCGCCTAACGATGAACGGGTCATCGTTCACACGGACATGATTGGGGGTGGCGAAAGCACCAGCGTGACGTTTGACGTCGAAAAGTTTGAGAAGGGCGGCGATTACATGTTCTTTTGTTCATTCCCCGGTCACTGGGCAGTGATGAAGGGCAAACTGATCATCGAGTAATTCGCAGCGCGCCTTCTCCTTATAGCTAGGCCTCCGCCGGAGGCCCACCATTCCAGGGCCGCTGGTGTTGCTCAATTGTCGGAGCAGTAAGACTGGAGTAGTTCGATAACCCGGCGAGAGTCCGCCGAAAATAATAGCAAAGCAAAGAGGTGATTTTTTCATGGTGGCACAATTTCGCAACCTTGTTTTCGAGGGCGGCGGGGTAAAGGGTATTGCCTATGTGGGTGCCATGCAGATTTTGTCGCAGCGAGGAATGCTGGCCAGCATTCAAAGGGTAGGGGGGACCAGTGCAGGAGCCATTAACGCGCTAATTTTCTCACTGGGTTACGACGTTCGCAGCCAACGGGAAATCCTCGATTCGACGGATTTCCGTAAATTCATGGATGATTCCTTCGGATTAATTCGCGACGTACGTAGGCTGTCAAAAGACTTCGGTTGGCATAAAGGAGACTTTTTCACCAGCTGGATTGGTCAGCTGGTGAAGGATCGCTTAGGCCGCGCCGATGCCACCTTTGCCGATCTGCAAAAAGCAAAGCTTCCCGCACTCTATGTGCTGGGTACGAACTTGTCGACCGGCTATGCGGAGACGTTTTCCCATGAGCGCCACGCCGACATGCCGTTGGTAACTGCAGTGCGCATCAGCATGTCCATTCCATTATTTTTTGCCGCCATGCGCTACGGCACGCGTAATGATGTGTACGTGGATGGCGGGGTAATGCTCAACTATCCCATTAAACTTTTTGACCGAGAGCGCTATATCGATATGGTAAATGAGAGCGTTGCCGCTCGATCCGTCGCCTATTACAACCAGGAGAATGCTCGGTTTTTGCTCGATCGTCCCGACCGCAGCCCGTATGTGTACAATCGTCAAACGTTAGGCCTGCGTTTGGATACGCAAGAGGAGATCGCCCTGTTTCGCTACGACGAACCGCCACAGGGCAAAGGTATTAAAACGTTCACCGACTACGCACGCGCACTGGTCGCGGCCATCATGCAGGTGCAGGAAAATCAGCACTTGCACAGCGACGACTGGCAGCGCACCCTGTACATCAGTACGCTAGATGTAAAAACTACCGACTTCGATATCAGTGCTGAGAAAAAAGCCTCGCTTATCCAGGAAGGCATTCGCGGCGCGGAAAATTATTTCTGTTGGTTTGAAAATCCCGATGAAGCGCCGGTAAATCGCCTGCCTGTATGACCAACTGCCAAAAGCCGAAGGCGGGGGGCAGGGGTTGCTACTAGGAGCGAACGCGGAAATGACATGACGGCCAAATGAGGGTAAATTGTAAACAGTCCAGCCGCCTCCCGGCCATAACCACAAGTGTGCCCAACACTATCACAGGAGTAAGCCGACAGTGACTGTCACCCGTGATTACAGCCGCCCCGTCTACATCGTCGATGGTGCTCGCACGCCTTTTCTTAAGGCAGGTACTGCACCTGGCCCTTTTACGCCGGTCGACCTGGCAGTGCAGTGCGGTCGCCCTCTCCTGTTGCGTCAGCCTTTTGCTGCAAATACTTTTGATCGCGTGATCCTGGGATGCGTCAATGTACTCGCTGACGAAATGAATCCAGCGCGAATCGCAGCGCTGCGCCTGGGAATGGGTGACGCCATGCCCGCCTATACTGTGCAGATTAATTGCGGTTCTGGGATGATGTCGATCGATGCGGGCTGCCGTGCCATCCGCGAGGGCGAGGCTAATCTCATCCTGGCGGGCGGCGCCGAGGCGTTAAGCCACGCGCCCTTGTATTTCGGTCATCGCGGGGTGCGCTGGTTTGGAGCGTTGACCGCAGCGAAAAGTCCGATGGCAAAACTGAAAGTGCTCGCGCAGGCGCGTCCCCCCTACTTTAAGCCAGTGGTTGGCCTCATGAAGGGGCTCACCGATCCAGTAGTAGAACTGAGCATGGGGCAGACGGCGGAGGTGCTGGCGCATTTTTTCAGTATCTCCCGCCAGTTGGCAGATATCTATGCCGCCGAAAGCCATCAACGTCTCGCTCGCGCTCAGGACGAAGGGATTCTCGATGGTGAAGTTGTACCTGCTTTTAGTCCCGACGGCCGATGTTTCAGTGTAGATGACGGTGTGCGGCGCGATAGCGAGGCAGAAAAGCTCGCCAAGCTCAAGCCGGTATTCGAGAAGCCTTGGGGCAAAGTCACGGCGGGAAACAGCTCCCAAATCACCGATGGAGCTTCCTGGGTAGTATTGGCTTCGGAGCAGGCCGTGGAGCGCTACAAGCTCCAACCGTTGGCACGTATCCTGGACAGCCAATGGTCTGCGCTCGACCCCTCCATCATGGGGCTGGGGCCAGTGCTCAGCAGCACCGAACTTCTCAAGCGCAGCGGCGCGGCGCTGCACGACATCGATCTGTGGGAAATCAACGAGGCGTTTGCCGCTCAGGTGCTGGCCTGTCTCGGCGCCTGGCAGAGCAATGAATTCTGCCGCAACGTGCTGCGTCTGCCGGGGGCACTGGGCACCATTTCCCGCGACAAACTCAATATTCACGGCGGCGCCATCAGCCTCGGCCATCCGGTCGGCGCGAGCGGCAACCGCATCGTGCTGCATCTGGCGCGCAGCCTCAAGCGCCTGGGCCTGCGCCGCGGTATCGCCAGCCAGTGTGTGGGTGGCGGCCAGGGTGGCGCCATGCTGATCGAAGCGGTGTGAGGAGGAACCAGCCATGACAGTCGACATTCTTGCGCTGCTGAATCAGCGTCAGCTCGAACTCGGTCCCGACCAGGGAACGCCCGGGAGATGGCGCCACTGGCGCCTGTCGCGGGATGCCAACGGCCTCGCCTGGTTGATTTTCGACCGCCAGGACAGCAGCGTCAATGCCATCAGCGAGGACGTGCTGCTGGAACTGGAAGACGTACTCAATACCCTCGACGACGATCTGCCCAAGGGGCT
>Ga0172382_10011310_pt1 | contig 11825 bp, 15 predicted proteins | sample Leawel138RmetaG_FD_122245 | JGI IMG/M metagenome (GOLD analysis project Ga0172382, IMG submission 122245) | Leachate microbial communities from a municipal landfill in Southern Ontario, Canada - Leachate well 138R metaG | ecosystem: Engineered > Solid waste > Landfill > Unclassified | place...
CTCGATCTTACTCCACCATGCCGGGGCCACGGTCCAGTCGTGATCCCCTCCCCGCTGGCGAGCGAGGCGCGGCCAGTCATATTCCAGCGGGATGCGCTCGCACGGCACATCAACGTCCGACAGGCACACAAAGCGATGATCAAGCGTCAGATGCCGCGCCACGCCATCGCGCAGCTTGCGCACCCATTCCGCGTCATAGCGCCCGCCAGATTTCAGGACACAGGCAACCGTTATCATGCTGCTTCTTCCTGCTGCTCCTGATTGTTGGCCGGCAGGACCGCAGCAGCGAGATCGTCATCGTCCGGGGCTTCCGCCTCAATGCGTTTTTCATCAGCCTCGCGATCATAGGTCGGGGCGAGAATGCCGCGCCGCAGGGCTTCCTCGACATACTGCTCGCCCGACAGAAGCTCGCGCTCATACATCGTGTCGATGACACCCATTTCCTCGACCGACTTCTCGCCGACCGCGAAATCCGTGTTCACGATCACGTCAGGGGCCTGATCTTCGGGGATGCCAAGCCACATGCAGGTGTAGACAAACGCCTGCTCCAGCACGTCCTTGAGCGCCAGTGCCCATGCTTCGACTGCCGAATGAGCCTTGGCCTCGGCCACCGCCGTAGCTGTGGCTGTCAGGTTGCCAGACTGAGGCATGAGCGGCTGCATCCCTGCCTCGCGCATTTCCTTGCGGAAGGCATCGAGGTCTTCACGGAGTGCTGTGGCGGCCGTTCCTGATGGCTCGACCTGCTTATAGTCGCCGAACTTCCCAGACTCCCCGTCGAACGGCATGAACATGACCGTACGCGGGCCAACTGACACGCTGACCGGCTTGCCGGCCGCATCGAGCGGCTGCTCCACCCCCTGAAACACATGGGAGGGGAACGTCGTGTTCGTCTGGACGTAGGCGAGGTTCGCCTCCATCTGGTATTCGGTGATCTGCATATGCGCCAGATCACGCAATGGAGGCCGCACCGCGAACCCGTTGCCTTCCCGCTCGCCGGTGAACATCGGCACCAGCGGGATCAACCCGATGGAAAAGACGCCTTCCGCCTCGACGGTCCAGCTTTCGGCGTCCTTGCGCCACAATGTCCAGCGCGCGCCGGTCTCGTCTCTGTTAAACTCACGCACGCGCTCGATGGTCTTTTCATCAAAGCCGTCGCGGACAGTCTCGGCCTCGGAAATGCGGGCATGGACGATGACTGTTTCGCCGCCGAACTGGCCTTCGTAGACCGCAATGACGCTTTTTGCCGGGATGCGTACCCAATAGGGTCGCGCGCCCATTGCTCGCTCATCCCCGAGCGTCACACCGGCCGGGACCGCCGTATGGTCCACCAGCAGCCAGTCGCAGCCGTAGTTGATCGCACCCTTAAAGACCTCGCGCGCCACGACATGCAGATGGTTGCCCGCGCCGTCAATGTCCTCGACCAGCTTTTTCAGAATTTCCGGCGCGTCCTCGCCAATCCGCACCTCTTTCGAGAACGGCTTTGACGCGAGATTACGAAACGAGCCATCATACAGTGGCGTGAACGGCGACACTGCCAGACGCCGTGCGTAATCCGGCTCCGGCTCATCCTCGAACTGAGGCAGGTATCGCGTCTTTGCCGCACGCATAGCCGGCGCACCGCCCATGATGTCATCCACCATGCGCCAGTAGTCGGACATCGCCTTGTAATCGGCGCTGGGCGTGCTGGGGTTCGTGTTGCTCATTAATGCCTCATGATCCCCAGAACAGCGGGCTTCTTGGCCTTCACGCCAGAAATATCGACAACCGCGTCGGCCATAGGATCGACCTGATCGTCATGCGCGCCGTTCGGGAATGCTTCCATCTCGGCGAGAAAGTCGCTCAGCCAGGGCGCATTGCGAGGCAGGACGACGTTGCCGCTTTCGACCATTGGCGAGGCATCGAGCGCCCGTGTGAGCTTGTCTGTGCCGCGCTGGATGCCCAGAACCGGGATGCCCTCGCGTTTGAGCGTCTGGATGAGGCCCGTCCCCGAAACCTTGTCCTCGACCTTGAGCGCCCGTAGAGCGCCCTGCCCTTCGACCGCCTTGTGCTTGAGCCAGAATGCCCGGCCCTGCACCAGCAATTCCGGCGCTTCCCACTTGCCCCTGATCTGATCCAGAAGAACTGCCTTGCCCGCAGCAGACCGGCCCCAGCACTGGAAAACGCTGTAGTCGCTGCTTTCCTTCGTCTTCTGGGCTGTGTCAGCGTAGATCGCACGCCATTCGATTTCTGGCGCTATGTCGTAGAACTGCCACCAGTCGGACTTGAACAGACCACCACCGCGAGGTGATGGCCGCTGTTGCATCTGGCCGGCCCATGCGTATGAACCCATTGCCGCCTTGTCGCGGGCAATGACATGCGGCGGGAAGCGGATCGGGTCCAGCAACTCCCCATCTTCCGTGCGCGGATCGGTCCAGCCTATCGACGTTGTGTGCCGTCGCTCCGGCTCAAACTCCATCGGGATGATGAGCTTTTCATAGCCCAGATCATTCGCGATGATATGCCCGGCTGGGTCACCCTCATGAAGCCGCTGCATCACGACGATGATTGCTGACTTGTCCGGGTCGTTAAGGCGCGTCGGAACCGTCTCGGACAGCACCCGGATTGCCGTCTCTCGGCCAACGTCCGATTGCGCCTTCTCCGGGCTTAGCGGGTCATCCCATGCGATTGTGTGGCCGCGTCGGCCCGTCATCGACGCGACCGCGCAAGCCTGCCGAAAGCCCCGCTTCTCGTTCTCGAAATAGAGCTTTTCGTTCTGGTCGCCCATCATCTTGAGCGGCCAGAGCGCCTTGTACCATTCGGACTGCACGAGTTCACGCATCAGGCGGTTGTCGCGGACTGCCAGCCCTTGTTCATGGGCCGCGCCGATATACCGATGGTGCGGCTGCCCTCCCGGCCCCCATAGCCACGCGGGATACATCACTCCGATAATCGTGGACTTCGATGTTCCCGGCGGAACGTTCACCAGCAGCCGGGTTATCTCGCCCCTCGCGACCGCTTCCAGATGTTCGGCAATCGCCTCGATGTGCCAGTTCCATTGCAATCGATCCGGGATGACATGCGGCCATGCTCTGCGGATGAAATGCGCCAGAGACCGGCTGCACAACTCCCGCTCAACGGCCAGCAGGTCCGTCTTGGTCAGATTCATCAGCCGCCGCCATGATCTCCGCAAGCGCAGCGGTGGAGAGTTTCGAGGTATCGAGCGCTGGCTTGGGTGACATGGTGCCGTCGCTCGACCGATGGTCGACCGTGGCAAGCTTCGGATGCATGTAAGGAGCCGCATCCCGTGCGGCGTCCTGCGCCATCTGCCGGAAACCCGCCGTCTTCTTCACCTCAGCCAGAAGCGCCTTGAACTGCTCCTCCGGCGTGTCTGCCGTGATGCGCCCGGTGAATTCCTCGACAGTCATCCCGTCAAGCAGCGCCTCGGCATCGATAGCGACCTGCTGGAAGTGACGCATGTTGTCGATCATCACCTCAAGGGGCGACATGCCGGTTGCTGATACGCGCTCGGCAACCTCTCTCGTGCGCTTGGTGATAGCGCCGGCCGGACGGCCAGCGCCCTCGCGCTTACCGCCACGGGCCATTTTGATTTCCTTTGATTAAATTCAGACGGGCGGCTGACGCTCAGCCATTCACCGCCTTATTCGCCTTGCGCGCCAACATATGTGATCGGCGGGCGGGCGTCGTGCCACTCGCACTTGAAGTGCATCGATCTGGCAATGTCCGTCACCGGATTGCCTTCGAGATCGACGCCGGTTGAAAGCTGCTGCTGCCACTCGGCATTCTTCTCAGCGGCGCGTGTGAGACATTCGGCCTCGTCATACGGCAGCGGACCTACAGACCCGCCGATATGCGCTCCGACATAGATGACGAACCAGAGCTTCATGAAGCATGCTCCGTGATAGGTGTCAGGACGGATGCGCCAATCCAGAAGTCGCGCCCCGAGCTGCCGGGCTACTGGCTTACCGGCGAGAACGGAACTGTTACCAGTCCGTTGGCGTCCTGATGGGGTAGCGAGGCGGCGGTCAGTGGCCCTTGACCTTATCGTGCCGGATGCTGGCCCGCTCAGGCTGGCCGCCTCGCTATCTGTGTTCCCGCTGGGCGGGGAAATCTGGCCCCCGAGCCGGAGCAATCGACCTCAGCAGCACTCGGGCGTTACCGTCGATACGGCACCAGATCGGAGGCACTATTCACCAACCGCCCGGCCGTGAAGCTCCGGGCATTGGCTCGGCGAGTATTCCCATCGTTGAGAGGGTCCGCCCGGCAGCCGCAAATCACCTTGTGTTGAGGTAATATAATACCGCATGGTATGTCAATACCTCACGCCGCCTTTCGCCTTCTGATTGGGGAAAGCTGCTTCGGCTCAAACTCCACGACCGTGCTGCGACCAAAGATGTACACCAACGCCCTGACCAACCCCGCGCTCGTGACGGCCTCGACCGTGGCGTTGAAACTGGCGAACGGGCCATCGGAGACCAACCATTCGCTGGTCGCCGCGAACGTCATGGCAAGCGTGGCCTTCTTCGTCCGGGCTTCTTCTTTCCGGTGGATACGCGCCGCTCGCGTGTCATCGAACTGCATGTCAGTCTCGGCTAGGAAGATTTCTTCGACCGCCCGCGCCGGCACGCCGATAGGGTGGTAGTCGTGGTCGCCAAGAATGCCCTCGACCCCTTCGCAAGCCCGGACAAGGCCAAAATGCTCTGCGCCGACCGGGAGGCCAACGAACAGATACCGGAGCATGAGCGGCGTTTCCGACATGCGGTAGATATTCAGGCGCTTGTTCCACTTCTCGACCCGCCGCATAGGCAGATACTGGTCGAACCCTGCCTTGCGCAGATTGTCGGCGGCCTTTCGCTCGCACTTGACATTCGTGCGCACGACATACCATCGCTTGGCCAGATCGATGTTCGCCTTTGCCATGCTGTTCCCTCGTCAGTTGCCGCCTACCGGAATTTCGGGTGCGTGAGCGCGGTCAGGATCATGTCTTCCGCGATCATCTTGTTGATGTGCTGGGAGCGACCGATGTTGACGATGGCCTCGACGCCGGACGGCTCATGAATGGCCCTGACGCCGCTGTGCGTTCCGACATGCTGCCCGCCGGCGCGATTTCTACCGCCATCTGGATAGGCCTCGTATTTGATCTGGTCAGCCGGGATCATCGCCCTTCCTCGCTTAATGCTGCGTCGATGGCGGCACGCCACATTTCAACAAGTGGCCCTATATTGTCCCGCATTGCGCCGACCATCTCAGGTGTCGGCTCCCGCAGCGCCTCAATCGCGGCACGAGCAATCAATCTGGCCTTGTCTGGCCCGATCGTGCAGCAACCAACCGGTCCCTCGTCATCTACCGCTTGCGCCACCTTCTCCACCATCTCCGACATGCTGGCCTCCTATGCCGCCACCTTGAGCGCCGACCGAACCGCCGACCGCTCGCTTTCAGTACCTTTTCCGAGTGATGCGGTGGCGTGGTAGGCGCAGTAAGGCCGATCAGGCTGCTTGACCTCGCCGCAGAACAGATGCCCATTCGTTCCAATCTCGGGGCTGTTGACGCACCATCGGCAATGGCGAGGGCCGAGCATCATCAGCGGCATCCCCGCGACTTGCGGTGCTCCGAACCGGCCCGGAATGTCAGGAACCGCGTCGAACAGCTCGACAATCGCACGTGCCTGGATCGCCTTGATCTTGTTCAGCGATACCGTGCCACCTCGAACGTTCTTGCGGCGTTTGGCGGCAATCGCGAGGTCGCGCTTTTTCTCGATGTTCTGAGGGCCGGGGCTGCGCTTGAAGCCAATGGCCTTGAGGTCGGGATTGCGGTGGACGAAGCCGATTACGGCGTTGCGTGTGATGCCGTCGCCAATCCGCGCCGCAATTTGATCGCCAGTCAGGCCCTCGCGGAGCATTTCCTTGACCATCTGCTTGCGTTCTGGTGTCCACGTCATGCGATTTCCTTTGCTTGAAGCGTGATGTCGTATCCAACGACGCCTGCCACGTTCTCGAAATCCACCCAGCGAGGCGCGTTCTTGCCGTGCTTCCAGTACGAGAGCGTCACGACGCTGACGCCGGCCTTCTTCGCGATCTGTCCGTATGACAATCCGCTCCGGTCGATAATGTCGAATAGCGCCCGAACCAGCGGAGAGGCCGCGCGGGCCGGCTTCTTCTCAACCGCGCCCCTCATGCCGCATCCTCCTTGGAATCTCGAAGCGTGACGTATTCTCGACCAAACATCGGGTCATCAAATGAAGATCGGTAGCGGTAGTTGTCTTGGCTAAACCAAAGGCCGGCCTTGCCTTCGAAGTCGCCGTTGCGCTGCTTGGCAATGTTCAGGATGACGCCGGGCTTCTCGTTCAGTTCGCGGCGCGTTGCCTCGTCCTGCGCGGCTTGCAGCAGCTCCTCGTGCTTGCGGTTGCGCCAGACGGTGAGGATGTTGAAGGCGTTCGCGCCGATCTCCATCGCGCCCTTGATGTCTTCCGTTTCAGGCGCGCCCTGCCCCTTCTCTCCCTTCCGGGCATGGGCTACGAGATGCGTGTGAACGCTGTTCTTGATCGTCCAGTCCACAATCTGGAAAACCGCCTTCTCCTGCCCGTTGTAGTCGTCCTGCGCGATGCCAAGGCGCATGAGGCTATCGATGACAAACTGGTCGCAGCCATATTTGGCGCGGGCGTAGTCGAAGATTTCCAGCAGTGGCTCGACGCCAGATTTGCCGACACGCTCGTAAATCAACAGGCCCTGATCGAGGTAGTCGAGGATGCGATTGATGAACGGAGCGGTCGGCCTGTCCACGCCGCCAGCTTGCTTCACCATCCGGCGCAGCGTCTGCTCGCCCTTCATCTCGAAGGAGGCGAGGCAGATACGGCTCCCTTGCTTGATCCAGTGCGGGATGCAGTCGGATATGATCTGGCTCTTGCCCGACCCCGATGCACCGCTCCACAGGGTCATTTCGGCAGGGCGGATGTGAAAGCGGTCGGAAATCTTACCGTATGGAAGCGTGTATCCTTGCAGTTCTTCGTGCGCCGGCCAGAACAGATGGATCACCTTGTCGGCGTAATCGACCGGACGCTTGAGGCCGTCAGGATCAAGGGCCTGGGCCTTGGAAATCGCCTCGTCCATCGCGAACTTGCCGATTCCTTCGACCAGACAATCGTTCGCGTCCTTCAGCTTGAGCGAGACACGGTAGCAGCGATGCCGGCCGAGGCGCGATGCGATTTCCTCGGCCGCCTCGTCGCCCGGCTTGTCCATATCGGTCGAGATGTAGATCTTCTCGAAACGGTCGAGCCGTTCGAACTCGTTCTCGATCCAGTTCTGCTTGCCGCCCTTGCCGCCGCCGAAAGGGACCGACATGGCCGGATAGCCGTACGCCGCCCACGAAAGTGCGTCGATCTCGCCTTCTGTGATGACGATCTCGCGGGCATTTTCCGGTATCGCCTGCCAGCCGAACAGTACCGGCTCACAATTGGCGGCGGTCGGGCGTGGGCTTGCCCCGTCTTCGGCCTTCCGTGCCTTCGCCAGCGCAAGCACTCCATCCGGCAGCAGGAAGGGGAAAATGATATCGTCGCCTTGCTCGCCGATCTGGTACTGATCGAGAACGTGGCCGGGGATGTTTCGGTTTTCGATGAGGTAGTCGCGCACCCGCGCCTCTGGCCTCCGGCACTGCGGCTTCGGAGGGCGTTGGTAGGTCTTTCGCGGTTCGCGATACGGCTCTGGCCGGGATACTCCAAGCCATGCCCGCGCACCTTCCAGAGCGTCGGCCAGTGTCCCGCCACGGCAGGCAACCCACAGGTCGAGCAGATCGCCGCCATCGCCTGTCGCGAAATCCTGCCAGACGCCAGCCTTGGCCCCGGACAGATGGACGCCGAGCGATTGCCCCTTCTCGCCGCCAGTCGAGCCAGCGCGCCATTCCGATCCGTCCTTCCGTCCGCCGGGAAGGAGCATTTCGGCAACCGCTTGCGCCCTGTCGGCCAGCATCCGCTTGATCGCAACGATGTCAGCCATCAGAGCACGTTCCGGTAGATCGGATCATCGCGCCAATTGGCGGCGGCTTGCGGTGCCAGATACGGCTTGCCTTCAACGGCCTTGCGAACCCAATTGCGCCAGGTCGCGGTCCAATCAGCCTTCACGCCACGCTGACCCGTCATCCCGCGCCAGTAGTCCCGAAACTTGTCCGCCTCCCGGTTGATGTCGGACGCCGACAAACCTTCACGAGTGGCGAAGACGCGATCCGGCTCCCAGTCTTCCGGCAACCGGGACCCGATCTTTTTGGAAGAACCTTTAGGTTCTTCTTTTACATCTTCTCTACTCTTATCTTCTCTAATCTGTTCAGGTTTGCTTGAAGTGTTTGCTTCGCCGGATTCATTGTTTTTCAGAGACTTACGCCGTGACTTTCCGCTTTCGATGCCGCCCCGACGCCCTGCCGACTCTCGCTCGACCGTCAGCCGGTTCCGCGCCGACACCTCATCGAGTGCGCGTCGATTGCCAATCGAGCCGTCTTCGATGGTGAGTTTCCCAGCCTCAACCAACTCCGATACGATGCGCTTTGCCTTTCGGTCATTGCAGCGCAGTAGGCCGGCCACGACGAATGCATTGTTAGAAATCGGACCGCCAGCGATGTAGATCGCATTGCAGATGCGGAGATATGCCGCCTCCTGCTCAAGCGACAGGCTGTTGGTTCCCTCGTTCCAATCGACGGGGTTCATCTTGTACCAATCGCTCATATCGCCCCTCGCACTTGTCGCTCAGCGCGATTGGGAAGGCGCGCCACGTTGTTGTCGGTGATGACGCGCTCCGGGTCGGCGAACAGGTAGACGAACCGCCGCCACATCTTGCCTGCCGTGATCCCGTCATTCAGATTTCGCGTCCGCTCGGCATGATCCCTGGCATCGAGATAATCGTCCCAAGCGCACTGAAGCTCGTTATCGGTAGGAAAACGCTCGGTCATGCCGCCATCGCCTCCTGTGCCTCTTGAACGATGACGACGCACTCTGCCGGCAGGTCATCATCCCATTGCAGGGTGATGCGCTGCGAAAGGCTGTCGTCCTGAATGACGCCATTCGCTACGAGAAGATCGGAAACGGCCTTTTCCAGATTCCCAAGGTCTCGCCTGCGCTTGTCCGGCCTGCGAAGGCAGATATGCAGGCTGTACGGCCCCAGGTTCAGGCGGTGGCTGTCCTTGATGCCTATCGACGCCAGATCGAGCCACGCGGAATAGGCGGCGGTCTTGATGCGCCGCTTGCCAGCGTTGGCAAACAGGTTGTTCGTACTTGGAGGGAACGGAAGCTCGAGCCGCACCGCCGCCCTCGCCTCTTGTCTGGTGAGGGTGGTCATGCGGCTTCGCTCTCCGACAAAGCCGAAAAAATATCCTCCTGCACTGGAGGTGCGATCCGGTCGCCAAACTTCACATTGGCGAGGTTGCGCGCAGCCTGCCGGTAATAGCTTGTCTTGAGTTCAGCACCGATACCGCGCCGCCCTTTCGTCACGGCGGAATAGACTTCCGAACCAACGCCCATGAAGGGCGTAATTACTGTTTCGCCGGGGTTGCACCGCATCTGAACAACACGATCAATCACGTCGAGTTGCAACGGGTGGACGTGCTTCTCGTCGTCCTCCTCTTTTGCTTCCACGTAGGGCAGCACGTTACCCATGCGGATGTCGTCCCAGATCGATGAGGCGTACCGACGCCAAATCCAATGTGAGAACTTGTTCCGCTTCTGGTCTCCCTCAAAACCACGCAGCCTGCGAACATCGACAGGCATCTTGCTGTCGTCGCCGGCGTATTCGAGAAAGCCGGTCGGGTGAGAAACCGGGATGGGGTTTTCGCCGCGTTTGCGGAAGATCAGCAAATAGTCGGCCGACGCCACGCCGCACTTGGTGCTGTCATCGACTGCCGTCTTGTGCGCCAAGTTCTTCTGCATGGTCCGGTTGCGAACCCAAAGCGGCTCTTTCCAGATCGCATGCCGGCAGATGAAGTCGAACCCCATTCGCTGGTGAAGTCGGATTATGTCGCCGGGGAAATCGATATAGGCATCCGATCCGGTATTGCCGGTCGGCACGTCCATGCAGTGGACTGCCGAGCAGCGGCCCTTCATCGTGATCCTGGAAAGCTCGCGGACGACATATTCGTAGTGTTCAAAGAACTGGTCATAGTCACGACAGTTCGACAGGTCGCGTTCGTCACTTGAATAGTGGTAGAGGCCGCCGAACGGTGGCGAATAAACCGACAGGTGCATGGTTTCCGCCGGAAGTCCCTGCATCACGTCGATGCAGTCGCCGTTGTAGATCGCGTAATTGTCCGCGATGACCTGATCGATCACGCCACCCATGCTGGAACCTCCATGGCTTTATCGAACGCCCGCGAAGTATCCACCGCGATGGCGTTGTTCATTTCGGAAATTAGGTTATCGAACATCGCCCGCGAGGCTTCCGCCTTGCGCTTCCGGTTCTCGATGATCTTGCGCTCGCCCTCGGTCAGAACGGTATCGACCACGACGGATTGCGACTGGCCGAAGCGCCAGCAGCGGCGGACACCCTGATAATACTGCTCGTAGGAGTGAGACGGAAAATCGACCACATGGGCGCAGTGCTGGAAATTCAAGCCAAGAGCGGCGATCCGGGCCTTCGTGACAAGGACGCGGAAGTCACCATCTACGAACCCCATCAAACGGCCTTCTTTCACGTCGTCGGCCTGCGATCCCGACACCTGCTTGGCGCCGGGGATCATCTTCTCAAGAAGGTCGGCTTCCTCGTTGAACTGGCACCAGACGATCGCCGGACGATCATGCGAGGCCAGTTCGGCCGCGCGCTCACACCGGACCTTGATCGTGCGCTTCTTCTCCTCGCGCTGTTCAGGAAGCGTGGCAGCCGGCAGGTTGAACAGCATCCCGTTCGGCAGACTGTCCACTTCCACCAGGTGCTGCTTTTCCGTCAGCGGAGGCAGGACAAACCGGCCGTCGTCAAATCCGAGATCGGACGGCTTGCGCATCGCCCGCGCCCAAGAGCACACCCACCGCCAGAAAGGCGTCTCGGCGTGGCCCTTGAACCGCCATTTCGGAGCCTCACCATACATGCGGCGCGTGGCGCTGTTGTTCTGATCGTTGCGGAAGAACCGATTGAGCATGTCCATGTGGCCCATGTACCCAAGGGCCTCGGAGGACGTGCCGAGTTCGATGTAATCGTTTGGCGCCGCGGTCGCCGTCGCCAGCAGGCGATACGGAACCTTGCGCATGAAGTCGGTGATTTCGGCCCGACGTGCGCCGTCGAACGATTTCAGGATGGAGCTCTCGTCGCAGACGACGCCGGCGAAGTCGGCAGGGTTGAAGGCCGGCAGTCGCTCATAGTTCGTGACGACGATCTTTCCGGTAACCGTGCCGTCGGACGATCGGGAGGCCTCGATGCCGAACTTGGCAGCCTCGCGAACGATCTGCGCCGCCACCGCGAAGGGAGCGATCACCAGCACCGGCCGGTTGGTATGCTCAACCACGTTCTGCGCCCAGGTGAGGAACTGGACGGTCTTGCCAAGGCCGCAGTCCTCAAAGAGAGCCGCCCTGCCCTTTTCGACCGCATAGCCCACCATGGCCTGCTGAAAATCGAACAGCTGCACCGGCATGAAGCGCGGCGCAAATCCACTGCTCGCGCCCTCATGCATCTTGGCGAGAAGGAAGTCGTGATAGTTGCTCATGACAGCACCACCCAAACAAACAGCCCTATCGCCGCCAATTGCAGCGCAAACAGGCCGATGATTAAGCGCCATGAGAAAGGACGAGCGGCAGGATTGGTTTCTTCAACGCCAGGATCGTCGGGCTGGCGAAGGTAGTAATCATCACCCCTGATGCGCTTCGC
>Ga0172382_10011311_pt1 | contig 11825 bp, 9 predicted proteins | sample Leawel138RmetaG_FD_122245 | JGI IMG/M metagenome (GOLD analysis project Ga0172382, IMG submission 122245) | Leachate microbial communities from a municipal landfill in Southern Ontario, Canada - Leachate well 138R metaG | ecosystem: Engineered > Solid waste > Landfill > Unclassified | place...
CACGAGATTCTAAATTTACAAAGGGTTCCTTAGAGAATTGGTCAGTTGCTGCAAGTAAGTCATTCATTGGCATGCCTCCCCAATCAAGGCTGATAGCATCATTCCATGCTTGCCCGAAGCCCGGTACACCACGTCTGTTAGCACAAAGCATTATATAACCTTGTGAAGCAAACATGAATTGATTCCAACGGTAATGAAAGTTTGGTGAAATCATGCTCTGAGGACCACCTTGACAGTATGTTATTACAGGATACTTTTTGTTTGGGTCAAAATCAGGAGGATATATAACCCAAGCATGTATCTGTTTATCGTCATCGGCTTTGAACCAACGCTCTTCCACCTTTACTTTGTTTATATTGGCATATAGCTCTTTGTTTACATCGGTAATTCTGTTTAAATTACCCGTTCTTGTATCGAATGAATAAATATCAAGCGGCTCAGTAAAGGATTGTCTGCCCAATATTACATAATTTCCGTCATTAGAAATCTGTAAACCACTACCAAGCTTATGTGTACCTTCGGTTAGCTGCTTCCATTGTCCGTTCAAGTCAATTGTGAAGAGCTGAACTGTACCTTGTGTTCCGGCTATTAAATAGAAAGAATTGCCGTCCGGAGCCCAAACAAATTCTTCAACCCATTGGTCCAAGGTTGCTGAAATTTCTTTAATCGTACCATCATTTCTATTGTAAACCATTAGTCTGATTCTGTCAGATTCGAAACCCGGTCTTTCCTGGCTGACGAAGGCTATTAATTGTCCGTCAGGAGAATATTTCGGTTGTTTGTCATAGCCGTTCATGCCTGTTGTGATATTCTTTGTTTCGCCTGTTTCTACATTATACAAGTAAATGTCAGAATTTGTCGAGTAAGGATAATCATCAACTTTTTTACAAGTATAAGCTATTTCCTTTGAGTCCGGAGAAATATCATATTCTTCAGCACCGCCGAATGGTTTTAGAGGTGATTCAAACTTCTCACCGCTCATAATGTCTTTAGGCTCTCCACCTTCAAAAGGCACATAGAAAATATGGCTGACTTTGTCATCATTCCACTCATCCCAATGTCTTATATGCAAATCGTCATAAAACATTAAATCTGCTTTTTTGTATTCAGGATATTGATCTTGAATTGATTCATATACCTTCACTTCAGATGCTAATACGAAAGTACCGGGATCACCTGCCCAATTGAAGTTGCTGACGCCTGCTTCAAGATTTGTGAATTTCTTCGGTGTGCCTTTAGGAAAATCCATAACATAGATTTGGGGACTTCCATCTTCTGTAGAAATAAAGGCAAGTTTCTCTCCGTCTTCGGAAAATCGCAGGTTATATTCTGAGCTTGTATTGTTTGTAAGCTGGATAGTCTCACTGCCATCAAGTTTTACGGCATACAAATCACTGAACAATTTGTTCGAGGCTATTGAGGGTGATGACAGTCTGTAAACAACCCAATTATTATCAGGTGATACAACAAATTCACCTACTCTCTTTGTTGAGTAAAGATCAATCGCACTCAGATTTCTTACCTCAAGATTGGTCTGATTCAGACTTAAATCAATTTCTTCCGCAACAGTTTCATTTGATTTACTCTCATGGCTTGTCTTTTGCGTACAGGCACTTAGCATAAGCAGAAATCCCAAAAACAACAGTGTAACAAAATTTTTCGTCATTTTTTTAATCCTAAAATTTTTACGAATCATGAATAAAATCTTACTAAAATAACAATTTTAATTTAATATTTTAGCATTTTAAGTGAAGTGTATCATATTTATTCAGTCAAAGTCCATAAGAAAATAATCACCAATATAAATGTTACAATTGCGTATAATCTATTTTTTTTATTAATTAAAGTTAAAAATCAATATGACAGATACAGCTTATGTAAATTTAGAAATTCAGAATAACATAGGTATTATAACATTCTTTCATCCAAAAAGTAATTCTCTACCAGGGCACATACTAACTCAGCTTGCACAAACAATCAAAACTGCTTCGGATAATGATGAAGTCAGGACAATTGTTCTTAAAAGCGATGGAAATAAAGCATTTTGTGCAGGAGCATCTTTCGATGAATTACTTCAAATCGAAGATATTGAAACAGGCAAGAAATTCTTTTCCGGATTTGCTTCTGTCATTAATGAAATTCGTAAGTCAACCAAGTTTGTAATAGCTCGTGTTCATGGGAAAGCTGTGGGTGGTGGTGTTGGGCTGGCTGCGGCTGCTGACTATGCTTTGGCTTACAAGGATTCATCAATAAAACTAAGCGAGTTTGCTTTAGGAATCGGACCCTTTGTTGTTGGTCCAGCCGTAGAGCGTAAGATTGGAAGAGCCGCATTTGCACAAATTTCGACCGATGCAGAGTGGTACAATTCTACTTGGGCACTCAATAAAGGTCTGTACGCAAATGTTTATTATTCTGTTGATGACTTAAACGATGAAGTTACAAAACTTGCACTAAAACTCGCTTCTATGAGCCCGGATGCTACAAAGGAATTAAAGAAAATATTCTGGGAAGGAACAGAAAATTGGGACGAACTCTTGAGTCAGCGTGCCGAAATAAGCGGTAAGCTTGTATTATCTGAATTTACAAAAAATTATATCAAACAATTTAAAAATAAATAGTTGAAAATCGTTCTCGATACAAATATTTTGATATCCTACGGCTTGGGTAATAAAGATGCAAAAAAGTTGCTGGACTATATAACTTCGGGCGATTATGAAGTTGTAGCTGACGAAAGACTTTTGCACGAATATAAAAATATTCCGTTGCGTAAGAAATTCGGTTTCAGTAAAGATATTATTAAACTAATTGATGAATGGATAAACGACAACATATTGATAAAGCAAGTAAAGTCAAGGACTGTAAAATTTAATCCTGATAGACAAGACTCAAAAATTATTGAAATCGCTGAAAGTTTTGCATGCAAATACATAATTACCGATGACAAGCAAATACTAAATCGAGCTTCACATCTAACCGGAGCAAAGATATTGAACTTGAACAGTGCTCTCGATTTATTTATCAATACATTTTCTCATTAATTAAAAAAGTATTATTTTCAATGTTTTTGGTCTTTGGAAAGTTTAAATAACAGTGAAAAATACAAGTAAACAACCCGAAAAAAAATTTATCAGTGTAAGAGGTGCAAGACTACACAACCTCAAAGGTGTGGATGTTGATATTCCCCGAAATAAATTGACCGTTATATCGGGATTATCAGGTTCAGGAAAATCAACTCTTGCTTTTGATACGATATATGCAGAAGGGCACAGGAGATTTGTTGAATCTTTGTCGTCTTATGCCCGTCAATTTCTTGAAAGAATGCACAAACCTGATGCAGATTCGATAAGTGGTATTCCACCGACAATAGCTATTCAACAAAATGAAATGAACAGAAATCCTCGTTCGACAGTCGGTACAATAACAGAAATTTATGATTATCTCCGACTATTATTCGGAAGAATTGGAACAACCTTCTGTTACAATTGCCATAATGAAGTCCGAAAGGATAATCCTCAATTTGTGGTTGAAGAAATATTAGCATCGAAAGAAGGTTGTAGATTTTTGATAGCATTTCCATTTCCTGAAAATGCAAGAGACTTAAAAAGTTTCATCGAACTCTATACAGAAGCCGGATATTTCAGGTTTGTAAACCTATCGAATCTTAATGTGTATAATTCGGATGATGAAAATATATTGACATCATTGCCGACGGATAACTCTGCTGTCATAGTTGACAGAATAGTCTTATCTTTTGACGATGATATCAAAACAAGACTGACTGATTCTGTTGAAGCAGCATTCAAAATGTCAGGCGGGAAGTGTGTTCTTATCAATTTGAATGAAAAGAATATACGAAATTTTTCTTCAAATTATGAATGTTGTTCTTGCGGCATTGTATTTGAAGAACCTGACCCGAAAATATTCTCATTCAATAATCCTCATGGTGCTTGCCCTAAGTGTCAAGGATTTGGAAGAATGTTGGGTATTGATGAAGAACTTGTGATTCCCGATAAAAGCAAGAGCTTATCACAAGGAGCAATTCATCCTTTCAAATCGGAGAGTTCTTTCAAACTGCTCAATGCTTTACTGAAAGCAGCTCGTAAGATGAAAATTGATATATATACACCATATCGTGATTTGACTGATGAGGCTAAAAATATGATATGGTACGGTGATGAGAATTATGAAGGGTTGAACGGATTTTTCCAAAAATTAGAAGAAAATAATTACAAGATGTCAAATCGAATCATGCTGAGCAGATACAGAGGCTATACTAAATGTCGTGCTTGCAACGGTTCGAGAATCCGTACTTCCGGAAGACAAGTTTATATATCAGGCAAAAACATACCTGAACTGATTGAACTTCCTTTTGATAGACTACTCGATTATTTTGTCAATATTAAGTTAAATGATTACCAACAGTCTGTAGCAGGTCAATTACTCCAAGAATTGGTTTGGAGAACTAAACTTCTCGTGGACATAGGTCTTGAATATATCACCTTGTCAAGACTTGCCCACACACTGTCAGGCGGAGAATCACAAAGGATAACCTTGTCAACGGCGCTTGGTTCAGCTCTTGTCGGCACTCTTTATGTCCTTGATGAGCCAAGTATAGGTATGCACCCGCGTGACACCGGAAGATTGTTGAATATATTATTTAAGATAAGAAATCTCGGAAATACAGTGTTGGTTGTTGAGCATGACCCTGATATCATCAGGTTTGCCGACTTCATCATAGACATGGGACCCGGCGCCGGCAGCAGAGGAGGCGAAATTATTTTCAGTGGAAGCTACAAGGATATGATGGCTTCGGAAACATCAATTACAGGTCAGTATTTAAGTGGCAAGCGTAAGGTCAGTTTAGTTAAACGCGATAACTTTAAGCCAAAAGACAAACTTACTATTGTCAAGGCATCAGAAAATAATTTAAAGATTGACAATTTAAAAATTCCCCTCAATTGTATGGTAGCAGTAACCGGTGTATCCGGCTCTGGTAAGAGTACATTAGTCAATGATGTAATTTATAACTCAGTCAAACGCAACATAGGAGCGGCAGCTAATCTTAACGAAAGATTCGAGGACATAAAGGGTTATGAAAAAATAAAATTTATAGAGCGGGTTGACCAGTCGAGTCTCGGCAAATCATCACGCTCTACACCTGCAACTTACACAAAATCATTCGATGCAATCAGAGAAGTATTTGCCTCTACACCTGCAGCCGTTAACAGTGGATGGAGAGCCGGACATTTCTCCTTCAATGTGCCGGGTGGTAGGTGCGATGTGTGTGAGGGTGAAGGTTATGTTACCGTCGAGATGCAATTTTTGCCTGACGTCACATTAGAATGTGAGTCTTGTAAGGGCACAAGATATAAAAGAGAAGTAAAAAATTATAAATATAACGGCAAAACAATTGTTGATGTTCTAAACATGACTGTTGATGAAGCAATTGAGTTTTTCAGTGATGATACAAAGGTTACGAAAAAGCTGCTCCCCTTGCAGGATGTTGGTCTTGGCTATCTTCAACTGGGACAACCGTCAACTATGCTTTCCGGAGGAGAAGCACAAAGAATCAAACTTGCCGGTAGTTTGACAAGCGCCTCAGACGGTCAAACACTTTTCATTTTCGATGAGCCTACCACAGGACTGCATCTCGATGATATATCAAAGCTTATCAATTGTTTTTACAGGCTTGTAAGCAAGGGCAACTCGCTGATTATAATAGAACACAATCTGAGCGTAATAGCCGCTTCTGACTATATTATTGACTTAGGTCCGGAAGCCGGTGAAAACGGAGGAAAAGTTGTTGCTCAAGGTACACCGATTGACATCGCTCTCAATTCTGAATCTCATACTGCACATGCCCTGAAAGCATATTTCAACTTTATTGATTATAAATATAAATAGAAATAATTTATGAAGTTTACGGTTGATAATCAAAGGCATGAATATTTCATGAATATTGCAATTAAAGAAGCACACAAATCACTGAATTATGATGATGTTCCTATTGGAGCAGTCATTGTCAGAAACGACGAGCTGATTGGCAGAGGTCATAACCGTGTGGAACGTTATTCCAATTCCTTGAATCATGCAGAGATATCAGCCATCAATTCTGCTGTAAAGAAAATATCTTATAAACATCTTTATGATTGTGATTTATATGTAACTTTAGAGCCTTGTTCAATGTGTGCAGGTGCTATCGTACTGGCAAGAATAAAAAGAGTCTTTATTGGTACTGAAGATCCCAAATCCGGCGCCGGCGGAAGCATATTCAACATACTCAACAATGACAATCTTAATCATCGTTGCGAAATATTTAGAGGCATTCTTCGTGAAGAATGTTCATCATTGATAAAAAATTTCTTTAAGGATTTGAGGAAAAGATAATTTGAACAACTCCATAGAACCTGCTTTGTATATTGTTTCTACTCCTATAGGTAATCTCGAAGATATTAGTTTTCGGGCGGTTAAAATATTGAAAAATGCTGACATTATCGCCTGTGAAGATACACGTACCTCCGGAAGATTATTGAAAGAACTTGATATTCAATACAGGAAATTGGTAAGTTACCATGAACACAACGAACTTGAACAATCGAAACGTCTGATTGATGATGTTTTGCAAGGTAAATCAATCGCTTTAATATCTGATGCAGGTACACCTCTAATCTCAGACCCCGGCTATAGAATAGTTAACTTAGCAGTTCAGCATGGTATCAAAGTTATTCCTGTTCCCGGTGCCTCATCTTTTCTTGCGGCACTGTCAGCTTCAGGATTCAGCACCAATCGTTTCACTTTTGCCGGATTCGCTCCTCAGAAAAAGGGTAGGATGACATTTTTGAAAGATATTTTAGCCATCGAAAATACGGTTATCTTATTTGAATCTACTCATCGTATAGAGAAACTTATAAATGAGCTTCATGAAATTGCCGGACCGAAGCGTAAAGTTTGTATAGCAAGAGAAATCACTAAATTATACGAGGAATTTATTTATGGTGATTTGGAAGAAGTTAAAAAAATTATCGCAGATAAAAAAGCATTAAAGGGTGAAATTGTCGTTATATTAGAAGAATTTAAGAAGGATTAAAGATGCTGATTACATTTGAAGGTATTGACGGATGCGGTAAATCCACGCAATTGAATATTATCGGTGACTTGTTGGAAAATCACGGATATACAGTTCACAGATTGAGAGAGCCGGGGGGAACAACACTTTCAGAATCAATACGTGAGATTTTACTGTCATCAAAAAATAATATAAATGACATAGCCGAATTACTACTCTTCGAGGCTGCTCGCTCAAATTTAACAGAAAATTTAATAAAACCGGCTCTTGCAAATGGAGAATTTGTTTTGTGTGACAGGTTTTATGATTCAACGACAGCATATCAAGGATTCGGAAGACAAATTGATATTGATGTCATCGCCGCATGTAACCAGATTGCCGTTGGCAATCTTAAGCCTGACCTCACTTTTTATCTGAAAATTTCACTTGATTCCGCTAAAAAGCGAGCCGGAAATCGCGAACAAGACAGAATCGAAAAAGCAGGAGACGATTTTTTTTCAAGAGTTATCAATGGATTCGATACTATAGCCCAAAATGAGCCTGACAGAGTGATAATAATTGATTCCGAGGGTTCTATCGAAGAAACTAAATATAAAATAATGAGAGAAATTCCAATTTTTAATGATATTATTTGACAGCTTTTGGTTAATTTTGCATTTTGATATTTAACATTTTATGACGGAAATTAAAATATGTTGAATCAGTTAGTCTTAAAAACACTGCCTATTGTACCTAAATCAGTAGTTTACCTCTTTGCAAAGAAATACATTGCCGGACCTAAACTCGAAGACGCCGTAAAAGTGACAAAGAAGCTCATGGAAATTGGAGGTAGCAGCACAATTGATGTCCTTGGCGAATTTGTTACTACTCGTGAACGAGCAATACATGAAACCGAAATGTGCTTGAAAGTGCTCGATGCAATATCAGAATACAAATTAGCAACTTACTCATCTATCAAGCCAACATCACTTGGACTCGGTATTGACTTCGATTTCGGTTATGAAAACATCAGCCGTTTGATAGCCAAAGCCGACAGCATGGGTATTTTTGTTAGACTTGATATGGAAAACTCACCATATACAACACTGACTTTAAATTTATACCGTAAACTTCGCGAAGCCGGATTCAATAACGTAGGTGTTGTAATTCAGGCCTACATGAGACGCAGCTACGACGATGTAAAATCACTACTCGAATTCAAACCCAATATCAGACTTTGTAAAGGAATTTATGTAGAAAGTGAGAAAATTGCTTATAAAGGATACGAAGAGGTTCGACAAAATTATAAGATGTTGCTCGATTATATGCTTGACAATAAGCTCTATACCGGAATTGCAACTCACGATGAAGCTCTGATTGAATATGGCTTGGACGCAGTCAACAAAAGAAATCTTAATAAGGATGAATACGAATTTCAAATGCTGTTGGGTGTCAGAGATAACCGCCGTGACGAAATTCTCAAACTTGGGCACAAACTCAGAGTTTATGTGCCTTTTGGCGTAGATTGGTATGGGTATTCAACAAGAAGATTGAAAGAAAATCCTCAGATGGTTGGACATATAGTGAAGTCTATTTTTGGTTTTGGAAATTAATAATTTCAAAAACAAGATTTTTTAATCTACTTCGTGTAATGTTTTTTGCCTCAAGATGAATGAATTTTGAGGCAAATTCTTTTTTATGTTTTTACAAATCTTTGATGTATAAAAAAGTATTAAATCATAAGCGAGTTTTTTTCATAAAATAATAATTTGTTAGTTTTTCAATAAATTTAGTATATTAAATTTATAAAAAATTTTTTCAATAATTAATAATAAGTATCTTTGCTTTTTATTCAAACATTAAAATTAAAAAAGTAATTTCTAAGTATTATAATGCAAAACAACAAAAAAGAAACAAAGTATATTTTCTTCACCGGCGGGGTCTTATCCTCCTTAGGTAAAGGAATAGCATCAGCATCATTAAGCTTGATACTGAAGCAAATGGGATTTGAAGTAACCATCATGAAGCTGGATCCATACATAAATGTTGACCCCGGCACGATGAATCCTTTTCAGCACGGTGAAGTATTTGTTACAGATGACGGTGCTGAAACTGATTTAGACTTAGGTCATTATGAAAGATTTTTGGGTTATTCCCTCAATAAACACAATAACCATACTACCGGTCAAGTTTACTTTGAAGTAATCAGTAAGGAAAGAAAGGGACACTACTTGGGTAAAACAGTTCAGGTAATACCTCATATTACAGATGAGATTAAGAACAGAATCAAAATTTTCGATGGTGTTTATGATTTTGTACTTATAGAAATTGGTGGCACGGTAGGAGATATCGAATCACTACCCTTCCTTGAGGCTCAAAGACAGATGAACCTTGAGTTTGGATTCAAGCGAGTAGTAAACCTTCACTTGACCTATGTACCTTATATTAAATCTGCAGGTGAAGTTAAAACAAAGCCTACGCAACATTCAGTGAAAACATTGATGGAATACGGTATCAGACCTGATATACTGCTCTGCCGTACTGAAGCAAAATTGACAAAAGACGTAAGACAGAAAATTGCCTTATTTTGCAGTGTTGAAGAACATTCTGTTGTAGATGTAGTAGATGTTGATCATACAATCTATGAAGTACCCATCTCATTTGCTAAGAAAGAGCTTGCTGAAATCATTCTCAAAAAATTCGATATGCAGATTCCTCACTTGGATTTAGACGACTGGAAACATTTTGTACACAGAATCAAAAGTCCTAAACATGAGGTTAAGATTGCTCTGGTAGGTAAATATACAAAATATCGCGATTCTTATAAAAGCATTATCGAAGCTTTCATTCATGCCGGCTCCATTAATAATACCAGAATCAATCTGGAGTTAATAAACTCCGAAACACTGAATGACAGTATTGTCGAGGAAGTACTCAACGGTGTGGATGGCGTGCTTGTAGGACCCGGGTTCGGAAATAGAGGTATAGAAGGTAAAATATCAGCCATCAAATACATTAGAGAGAACAAAATTCCATTTTTCGGAATTTGCCTCGGTATGCAGTGTGCAGTAATTGAATTTGCCAGACATGTCTGTGGACTTAGCGAAGCCAATTCTTCTGAATTTGAAAAAAATGATTTTAATGTGATAGATTTGATGGATGAACAGAAAAAAATCAAGGATAAAGGCGGCACAATGAGATTAGGTGCTTATCCTTGTGATTTAAAAGAAGATACTAAAGCATTCGATGCGTATAAAGATACATCCATATCCGAGCGTCATAGACACAGATATGAGCTTAATAATGATTTCAGAGATGTACTCGAAAAGAACGGAATGGTATTGAGCGGTCTGTCACCTGACGGCAAACTTGTTGAAATTGTAGAACTGAAAGACCATCCTTGGTTTGTTGGTGTTCAATTTCATCCGGAACTTAAATCTCGTGCAGTTACGGGACATCCACTTTTCATAAATTTTATTAAGGCTGTGTTAAACAAGAAGAAAGAATCATCCGTTAAATAGTTCAAACGAGATAAAAAAATGAAAAGATTCAGGATATATACTATGATGTACCTTGAAGAAAACTGTTTCACTAAGTGGTGAAATTAATGTTGACTTTTAGGTGTGTAAAATGATAATGTATTGACTTTTTAATTAATTAATCGGAGATTGTTATGTTTAAGTTATTATCAATCATCATGCTTGCCGGCGTATTTTTTATGTCTTGTAGCAGTAGCAAAGACAGTGCTAAAGATTCTGATAATATAGTAACGACTGCAAACGGATTACAGTATTTGGATATTCTTGAAGGAACAGGTACAAGTCCTTCTAAGGGGAATACCTGTGTAGTTCACTATCACGGAACATTGCTTGACGGTACAGTGTTTGACAGTTCAAAAGAGCGTGGTACACCATTTGAATTCCAAATAGGTGAAGGACGTGTAATCAAGGGTTGGGACGAAGGTATTATGACCATGAAGGTAGGTGGTAAGAGAAAATTGATTATTCCTGCTGAATTGGCTTACGGTCCAAGACAACAAGGAAATATTCCGCCTAACTCTACATTGATTTTCGAAGTTGAATTGCTTGACATTAAATCAAATTAAGAGCAATTATGAATATTATATTGTATGAAAATAAACGGGTGGAAGACCTCTACCCGTTTTCTGTTATGCACTGCTCTTGGGAAATTCGTGCAGGTGCCTTATCTTTATTTGAAAAATTTCAATTATTTTTTCCAAATTCTGAGTTGTTTTTCAAGGGAAGAACAAAGTGGGTCAATTCCTTTTTGAAAAGATTCGATTTTGTTAATAACTCCCTGCCGGATAGTGATTTCTTGCTTTTATCCGGCAATTTTGTTCTTAACACTAAATCTGTCAAAACCATTAATAGACTCATCACGGAAAATGAATGTTTTATTTTGATGACATCAGAGGGAAAAGCATTTGCTTTTTATACCTCTGACAAGAAGGACCAAATTTCGAAGTATATTGAAGGCAATGAATTAATAGATCTGAATGATGATGTATTCGACAACTATGATAGATACATTGTAGATGATGTTGTTGAAATAGAATATATATGGGACGCCGTTTTTATTAACGGGAAGGAAATCAACAGCGATTCAGAATTCTTCAATCAACATCACAGCCTTTTCTTGGCTGATTATCACGGACTTCAAGCAACCAATCCAAATGACATACGAATAGGCAATAATGTGAAAATTTCTCCTTCCGTTGTCATTGATGCCAGCGAAGGAAAAGTACTTATTGACGATGATG
>Ga0172382_10011319_pt1 | contig 11822 bp, 9 predicted proteins | sample Leawel138RmetaG_FD_122245 | JGI IMG/M metagenome (GOLD analysis project Ga0172382, IMG submission 122245) | Leachate microbial communities from a municipal landfill in Southern Ontario, Canada - Leachate well 138R metaG | ecosystem: Engineered > Solid waste > Landfill > Unclassified | place...
ACTCTAATAGAATGAAACGCAGCGGTAAAGTAGGAACAATTCAGTACACCCTTCTCACCTCCCGGGCAAACCGCCGGATTACCATCCGCGTCGGCAGTGATGGCGTCTTAACGATTCGATCCCCCCATCGCCTCACTCAAAAAACGATCGAGGAGCTTATCACGGAACATAAAGACCACCTCCTTCAGCGAATCCATGAAGAGCTGCGCGATAGTCATACGTTCACCGAGGGTGACCAATTCCCCTATGAAGGGCGGATGGTGAGCCTCTCCTTCGATTCTGCTTCAGGGGAGAGCGCGTGGGTTGAAGGTGATTCTCTATTCATACGGACATCAGCTACGAGTGATGTCGATCACATCATCACCCTGATCAAAAATCTCTATCGGAAAGAAGCAAAGAGGCGAATCACTCCCCTTGTTGAACACTGGAGTAAAGAACTTGGAGTGAAGACTCCCGTTTTTACGATCCGCGACTCCACCAAGCGCTGGGGTAGCTGCTCAGCCAAGGGGCGGCTTAACTTTTCGCTGCGCAGCCAAGCCCTCGGCGTTGATGAACTTTCTTACCTTGTCCTTCATGAAGTGACCCACCTTATTCACTTCAACCACTCAAAAGCGTTTAAAGAAACGGTACGCACCCACATGCCCCACTATAAAACCCATCAAGAGGCGATGTTTGCCCTACAAAAGGCGAGTCAGCTCACTCGCTGATATACAACTGCTCCCTCTTGAGGTATATTTTAGGTTCAGGAGGCTGTTATGAAACCAGATAGATTAGCTGATAACGTATACCGAGTTGCCGCCAAGATTGGTAGCAAAGATTTATTTGAAGGTATTTGGCCGATCCCCGATGGAGTGATGCTTAACTCCTACGTCGTCAAAGGCTCGAAGCTCAACGTCCTAATCGACGTCGTTAAGGACTGGGATGGAGCGCTCGATATCGTGAACGCCCAACTCGATGAGCTTTCAATAACGACTAACAAACTCGACTTTCTCGTCATTAACCACATGGAGCCTGACCACACCGGGGCGCTCAATGAAGTCATTAAGCGCTACCCCGATGTGCAGATCCTCTGCTCGCCTAAGGCGGTGCCCCTCATCAAAGCGTTCTACAAGATCGAAGAGAACGTCCAAGCGGTCGCTGATGGGCAAACCCTCGACCTTGGAGGAAAGACCCTGACGTTCTACCTCACCCCAAACATCCACTGGCCGGAGACGATGATGACGTACGTCGTCGAAGATGGAATCCTCTTCTCCTGTGACGCCTTTGGGTCCTTTGGGCGGTATGATCACTGCTTCGATGATGAGCTTGATGAAGCGACGATGACTCACCTCCTCAGTGAGACGGAGCGCTACTACGCCAATATCGTCTCCTCGTTCTCCTCCTTTGTTCTTCGGGGGATTGATAAGCTGAAGGATCTACCCATTAAAATGGTCGGCCCGAGTCACGGTGTGGTGTGGCGAGCCCACCCTGAGGCGATCATCAACCACTACCACAAACTCGCCTCCTACCTGGATGGACCAAGAGAGAAAGAAGTGGCGTTGATCTGGTCGAGTATGTATGGAAACACCCAGGCGCTCTTAGAGTCGATCATTGCCGGTGTTGAAAGCGAGGGAATCCCGATCCACGTCATCCAAATCCCTCAAACCCACGAATCCTTCGTCTTAGAGAAAGCGTGGCGAAGTGAGGGTCTAATCATCGGAATGCCGACGTACGAGTATAAGATGTTCCCACCGATGTACCACGTCTTGGACATCATGACCCGTAGTCACATCCAAGGGCGAAAGACGCTTCGCTTTGGATCATTTGGCTGGTCCGGTGGAGCTCAGAAGCAATTCGATGAGTTCATCACTGCGATGAAGCTCGAGTGCGTCGCCGAGGCGATTGAATACCAAGGCTCGCCCACTGCCGAGGATAAAGAACTCGCCTTCGCTCGGGCAAAAGAGCTCGCCAAAGCAATTAAGGCGATGTAAATGAAAAAGCGAAGAACGGGAATGACTCTCGTTCTTCGCTGATTGTTCTTATTCTCTATGTTTCAGTCTACTCAATAATCTCTAAGAGGTGGCGGGTAAAGTCACTGATTCGCTTCGTCGAAGGAATCGAGACCTTCTCCTTTGTTGAGTGAACATCACTCATATCCGGTCCAAAGGAGACAGAATCCATCCCCGGTACTTTGCTGTTGATAATCCCACACTCTAAGCCGGCGTGAATTGCCGTAATAACCGGCTCTTCATTGGCGTACTCCTTCCACGCTCGGGCGGCGAACGCAGCGAGCGGAGAGTCAACGTTGGGCTTCCATGAAGGATAGCCGCCACTGTGACTCGTCTTCGCCCCGGCGAGGTCAAAGATCGTGGCAAAGCGGCGAGCGACATCATCGCGGGCGGAGAGAATCGAGGAGCGGTGACTGGCAGTTACGGTAAACTTCTCTTTGTCTAACGAGAGGATTGCAAGGTTCGTTGAAGTCTCAACGATGCCTTCAAGGGACAGGCTCATCGCATCTACCCCATGAGGAGCGCTGTAGAGGGCGTCAAAGAGGCGCGAAGCATCAATACTCTCACTCGGAGTTTCACCCTTCGTTACAGTGAGCGAAATAGCAGGATCAGCGACTTCAAACTCCCCTAAGAGCTCAGTGAGCGTTGTCTTTACAAGTTCATGAAGGTGCGCCTCTTGATCCTTGGGGATCGTGAAGCCAATCGTAGCAGTAGAGGGAATAACGTTTCGCTTTGAGCCACCTTCTGCTTTGAAGATCCGGTACTCAGCAAGCTGGGTTAAGAGCCGAGCGGCGATCTTAATAGAGTTTGCTCGCTGGGTGTGGATCTCAGCTCCACTGTGCCCGCCTTTTAAGCCATCGATGACGAGTTCAAAGCCTTGGTGATGTGCTGGGGTAGATTCCCACTTGGCGGTGAGCTCAACATCCGTTTCAACGCCACCAGCGCAGCCGATGTAGAAGATGCCTTCCTCTTCACTATCTAAGTTAATGAGAAGACGGCTATCGATGTGTTCTTTTTCAAGACCAAACGCCCCGTTAAGGCCGGTTTCTTCAGCAACGGTGAAGATTGCCTCTAACGGGCCGTGCTGAGCGTTGGAATCAGAAAGGATATCGAGGATGATTGCAACGGCAATGCCGTTATCCGCCCCAAGGGAGGTGTCTTTCGCCCGAAGCCAATCGCCATCACGGACGAGCTCAATTGGATCACTCTCGAAATTGTGTGTTGATTCAGGGGTCTTTACACACACCATGTCCATGTGCCCTTGGAGGGCAACGGAGGGGCGCTGTTCAAAGCCCTTTGCTGCAGGTTTTTTAATGATGACGTTTCCAATCTCTTCGACGATCGCTTCGAGGTTGTGCTCTTTGGCGAAGGCGAGAAGGTATTGGCGAACGCCTTCTTCGTTCCCCGACTCGCGGGGAATAGCGGAAAGGTCAGAGAAATACGACCAGAGGGCCTGTGGCTCAAGGCCCTTAATTGCTTCATGCATGAGAAAACTCCTTAGGAAAAACGATCGCGAATTAACTCTCCATCGATGAAGAGACCCTTCAACTGGAGGTTTTTATCGAGAACGAGGATATCAGCGATATTGCCCGGGACAAGCATTCCCATCTGCTTCAGGCTGTAAATACGGGCGGGGTTCGTCGCACTCATTTGAATTGCTTGCTCAATGGGAACTTCCCAATCGATCATATTGCGGAGGCCTTGGAGCATCGTAAGGCCGCTGCCGATAAAGAGGTTTGGATCATCCTTGGCAACAAACGCTCCATTCGGTCCGAGGGCGGCGGGTACGCCATTGGCGGTTAATTGGCCCCCCCGCTGACGCGTAGGCTTTAATGAGTCGGTAATCATGACGATGTTATCGAGCGGCTTATCCCGTAAGAGCATCTTCACCAATTGAGGGTGGACGTGCACTCCATCGGGGATAATCTCACACTGCATGTCTTTTTCAATGAGGATCGCTCCAACCGTTCCAGGGTCGCGGTGGTGAAGGCGGCTCATCGCATTGAAGAAGTGGGTGGAGTGGAGGATTCCAACCTGCATTCCTTCAAGGATGTTTTCGTAGGAGGCGTCGGTGTGTCCAGCTAAGAGAACGATACCCCGCTCGCGGGCTAAGAGGGCTAATTCCCTCATCCCTTTAAGTTCAGGGGCTACTGTCATGCAGATAACGTTGCCTTTTCCAGCATCGATGAGCTGGTTGAAGATGTCTAAATCAACGGGGCGGACCCCAGCGGGGTTTTGGGCCCCCACTCGCTTTAAGGAGATGAAGGGACCTTCTAAGTTGATCCCAAGAATCTTCGCCCCTTTCTCTTTACCCATCGCGTCGTTAATCGCATTAATAGCGCAGAGCATCTCATCGAGGGTGTTGGTGTAGATCGTTGGCATGAACGCGGAAACGCCGATGTCGGCGAGGCGTTCACTCATCTGAAGAATTGAGTTTGAGTCGCAATCTTCCGTTCCATAGCCACCAATACCGTGGAGGTGGCTGTCAATCATTCCTGGGGTGATGTACCCACCGGCGACGTCGATAATTGTAGTATCTGGGGGGAAGTGTTTACTGCTGAAGCGGGACATATTGAAGATATCGCCAATCTGTCCTTTTTCATTGATGTAGACGCCACAATCTTTTAATTTTCCATATCCTGTTACAACGGTACCATTGGTTAATACGCTTCTTTGGCTCATGATTTGCCTCTCTTCCTTAATAATAGAAAGAGTACGTCCAACGGTCAATGAACGGTGAGGTCGTTCAGCCACTTTCCTCCCTTGAGGCGGACGAGGCCGATGAGCATCTTGGCAACTTCTTCCATACAGACAAGAAGGTAAAGGGTCACGATTGGGGCTTTTAGGAGGTAGACTCCGATAAACGCTAAGGGAACACCAACAGCCCAGACGCCAAACATCTCACTGAACATACTAAAGCTGGTGTCGCCACCGGCTCGGAGGACTCCGACGATGACGGTGATGTTAAAGGAGCGAACCGGTAAAAAGAGGGCGTGGATGTAGAGCAGGTGAACTGCGGTCATTTTTAAGTGGGCGCTGATGTTGAAGAAGCCAGCGAAGATTGGGGCGAAGAGGAGCTCAAAGACCCCCATAACTGCTCCTACTGCTAATGAGATAAGGACAAAGCGGCGCGCCCACCGCCGGGCGAGGGCGTAGTCGTGCTCGCCAATCTTAATTCCGATCATGATCAACGTCGCATTGGATAGACCTAAGAGGGCGACGAAGAAGAGGTTTCCAATACTCTCGGCGACGTTAATTGCTGCGATCGCTTCAATGCCAATTCTGGAGTAGGCGATTTTATACGTCGTCATGCCCACCGCCCAGAAGATTTCGTTGAACAAGACGGGAATCGTCGTAGGAACGACGTGGAGGATGAACTTCTTGGGCCATCGGAACGCCTCGCGAGTGCGAACCGCTAAGTGGCCGTGGTTGCGGTAGACGCTGTAGAAAAGGAGGATTACTTCAACAAGGCGGCTTAAGGCGGTAGCGAGGGCGGCTCCAGCGATGCCCATAACGGGGAAGGGTCCAATTCCAAAGATAAAGAAGTAGTTTCCTAATGCGTTCAAGCTGAGGGCAAAGAGGGCGATCTTCAATGGGGTCTTTGCGTGGCCGGTGACCCTCAGGCCTGTGGAGAAGATTTGAGTAACTGCGCTAAAGATGTAACTGATCGCAACGATCTTCTGGTAAGAGACTCCGCCAGCGACGACTTCTGCTTCATGGGTGAAGACGTGCATGATCGCCTCGGGGGCGAAGAAGGAGAGGGCCGCGAAGATTGAGGAGAAGAGGGTAACGAAGGTGATGGAGAGGGCCATGATCTTCTGAATGTATTGATCATCCTTCGCCCCCCAGTACTGCGAGAGGAAGATTGATGCGCCACTGGCTACCCCGAAGAAGAGGAGGCTGATGAGGAAGAACATCTGGTTTGCCAGCGCTACGGCGGCGATTGACGCCTCGCCGAGCTGGCCGATCATCAACGTATCAACAAATGAAAGGGAGTTGTTTAAAAGTGCCTGAGTGAGGATGGGCAGCGCAATCGTAACCATCCTTCGATAGAAGGAGCGGCGCTCAAGGGATGTTGGAGAAAGGGTTGTTGAACTCACGCTGAAGCTACTCCTTAGCGATATCGGCGCTCAGTATAGTATATTGACTGAGCTTTGCATACAACACTTCTGCTCAAAGAAAATCTATGATACGATCGCACGTAGGTTTTACAAAAATATTTGTGAGGAACTCATATGCCCGAAAGCGAATTATTCGTTATTCTGAACCCCCACGCTGGTAAGGGTCAAGCACGGAAACTTGAAGAAAAGGTGCGGTTTTGTCTCTCCCGAGGTGAGCGAAAAGTAATTCTCATGCGCACTGAAGAGGAGCACGAAGCTGAGCGCCTTGCGTGGGAAGCTACGATGGATGGGCGTAAGTCGATCATCGCCGCCGGCGGTGATGGAACTGTCAATGAAGTCATTAATGGGATGATTAAAGCGTCCTTAGAGATGGAAAGTACCCCACCGGTCCTTGGAGTAATTCCAATTGGGCGGGGGAATGACTTTGCCTGGGGGATGGGAATCCCCACCGATGTCGAAGAGGCGTGTACGATCGCCTTCGCTGGAAAGACGAAGATGATCGACGTCGGAAAAGTCTATGGGGGTAAGTACCCCGATGGGCGGTACTACGTAAATGGCCTTGGGGTAGGCTTTGAGCCGCTGGTAAACTTCATCGCCAGTGATTTTAAACGCTTAAGTGGTGCTCCCTCCTACGCCGTTGCTCTCTTAAAGCTTCTGGCAAAGTATCCAAAGCCGTACCGCGTTGAGATCACCTACGATGGGCGACAGCGGATCGTGTGGACGCAGCAAATCTCCGTTTCCAACGGTCGACGGATGGGCTCGATGTTCCTCATGGGCCCCGACGCCCTCTTTGATGATGGGTACTTTGATGTGATGTGGGCGAAGAGGCCGGTCAGCCGCCGCAAGGTTATTCCAGTGATTATCTCCTTCCTAAAGGGGACGCAGTTAAAGCGCGATGACTTTAAAATGGTTCGAACAAAGAAGTTCTCCGTCGTTGCAAAGCGCGGCTTATTACCGATCCACGTTGATGGCGAAGAGATCAGCCGAGGATGCACGGAATTCTCTACTGAGATCCTAGAAGGAATCCTTCCGGTTTTCGTGTAAGATCGCCAAAGTGTGTCTAGTCTGAGCCTGTGAAGAGGGATCTGTTCTAACTTTCACAAAAACTCGCTCTTTCCTTTTCGGACACAATTAGCTATTATACATATGCTTAGATATGAACAACCTAAGCAGGTAACATCGATTTTAATCTTTTGGATCCCGTTAAATTCCTTTCATAGTTGCGATTGACATCTCATAGAAGAGGGTTTATCTTTGACAATGCACGTTTTTAGGGTTTTCATGCGGTTATAGGTATATAAGGAGTCTCAATTTGAGCAAGGATTTGGTGCCATTCGTACACTTCTATGATCAAGATTTCGTTGATATGTACGATCGATCATGGGTGTGGATTGACGAGCTATGGAAACAGGGAAGTGATGAAAATCACTTTACTGGGTCGTACCTCTCATATCCAGGCCAAGAGACATTTAGCCAATACCTCTTCTCCTTTGCCTCCCTCTTCTTAGTGTATTCCAACCAGAATCACTCCCCCTTTGCGATGCTCGACTACTTCTACGAGCGCCAAGAGGAGAGTGGGGCGATTCGTGGTGAGTATTCAATCGAAGATGGGAAGGTCGTCCTTACTGAGCAAAACCCCGAAGGGATTGCTCCACCGCTCTTCACCTACGTTGAATACATCTTCTACCACAAGGTGGGAAACAAGAAGCGCTTAAAAGACGTTGTTCCTATTCTTGAGCGCCACTTTGCGTGGCTTGAGGAAGTTGCCCTTCAGGAAAACGGACTCTATCACGTTCCAATTGAAGCGTGCTACACGGGAAACATCCCCCGCTCAACGACGTTCTACCCCGTTGATTTCAACGCCCAACTTGCGATGGCCGCCCTTTCGATGTCGGCAATCGGGGATATTCTGAATGATAAAGAGATCTCCTTCCGCTATAAGCGCCTCTACTTCTCCTTAAAGACGCGAATCAACGCTCAGATGTGGGATGAGGATGATCGCTTCTACTACGACCTTGATGAGCACGGCGAGCGGGTCAAGTCAAAGTTCCTCGCCTCCTACTGGGCGATGCTTGCAGAGATTCCCAACGACGAGCGCGCTGCGTACTTAATCGAGCAGCTTCAAGACCCCAATGAGTTTGGAACGGAGAACCCCTTCCCAGCACTGCCCGCTTCTTCGCCGTACTTCAGTGAAGATGGCAACGGCCACTGTGGAGGTGTTTTCAGTGTTGATACGTACATGGTCGTAAAGGCGCTTGAGAAGTACAACCAATTCATCTACGCCCGAGAGTGTGCAATTCGGCACATGTACTTTCTCTTAGATACGCTCCACCCCGATACCGATCAAATTGGAGATTTGTGGGAGGCGTACCTGCCCAATAAGGAAGGCCCTTCAACGAGTGATGAAATTGAAGGCTTCCCCCGCCGCCGCCTCATGCACTACGCCGGCTTAGCGACAATTACCCTGATGATCGAAAACATCATCGGCTTGGATATCTCCCTCCCGCGAAAGACCGTCGATTGGGTGATGCCCTCGCTCGAGGTAATGGGTATTGAAAACCTCTCTTTAAAGCGCAACACGATTACGATCCTCTCTAATAAGACGGACCGCGGTTGGGAAATTCGCCTAGAGTCAGAGAAGCTCTACTACTTTACGATTGAAGTATTAAACGAGAAGAAGAAAAAGACTCTTCCCATCCCCTCTGGCAAGTGCTCGATGCTCATCGATAAGATGTAAGATCAATGAGTTGGCTCAGTAAGTTCATCGGCGGAATGGTTGGCCTTGCCTTAGGTGGGCCCTTAGGGATGATCGCCGGAATCGCCTTCGCCTCCGTCATCGACAAAGCGGGGCGTACCCAAGCTCCGGGGTACCAATCCTCTCTTACCCGTCAGCAACAGCTTTTCTTTGTTGGTTCGTTCTCCCTCCTTGCCCACGTCGCCGCTGCCGATGGGGAGGTTACTCCTAGTGAGCGACAGAAAGTCATTGAATTTATCCGCCGCGATCTTCGCCTCAGCTACGGAGAAGAGGAGCTCGCCCTCCGCGTCTTCGACGCCGCCTTGACTGCTCGCCAAAGCGTTGAGGCGATCGCGACTCAATTCTACCAAGGATATTGGCGCGACCCTGCCGTTCTTCAACTGGTGGTGGATATTTGTTACCGTGTTGCCTCCGCCGATGGAAGGATCTCCAAGAGTGAAGAAGCGATCATCATGCGTATCGAACGCCTCTTTCACTTCACCGACCCGATCATCGATGCATTTCACCGCCGCTACGGCCTAGCAACATCTTCCCTCGAACACGCCTATGCAACGCTCAACCTTTCGCCTTCAGCAACAAACGAAGAGATCAAGCGAATGTACCGAAAGCTCTCGATGGAGTACCACCCCGACACTCTTCTTTCAAAAGGAGTCGGTGAGGAGTTCCTCAATGCAGCAACGGCAAAGTTTCGAGAAATTCAAGAATCGTATGATCAGATTAAGAAAGAGCGCAACCTTTAAAAGCTCACGCGGCCCCGCAGTGACCGGGAAACGGTGAGGCGGTCAGCGTACTCTAAGTCGCCGCCGATCGGAAGACCACTGGCGAGGCGGGTAATCGTAATATTGGGGTACTCTTTTAAGAGGTGGCGCACATACAGGGCGGTCGTATCTCCCTCTTCAGTGGGATTCGTTGCGACGATAATCTCCGTGAAGGATCCTTCTTTAATGCGCTTCATCAGTTTCCCAAAACTCAACTGCTCTGGTCCAATTCCATCGAGGGGACTTATTGCCCCACCAAGGACGTGATAGAGCCCATCAAAAGCGCCACTGCCTTGGAGGGTGAGGATGTCCTGAGGCTCTTCAACAACGCAGAGCAGGTGTTGGTCGCGACTGGGGTCACTGCAGATCGGGCACGGATCGACTTCGGTGTAGTTTCCACAGATCGAGCACGGCTTGATTCTGCTTTGAATCGTGGCGATCTCGTCCCCTAAGTTACGGTTGTAGGAAGGGTCACTCTTTAAGAGGTAGTAGGCAAGGCGCGTCGCGCTCTTTGGCCCAATACCGGGTAGGCGGCTGAGGTCTTTAATAAGGGTATCGAGGCTCGTCATACACCACCCATCATGGAGGCGGCCCTCATTCCTTCCTCCTGCAGCTTCTGCTGAAGCTTCATCGAGGCGTCATTAAACGCGCTCTGAATTAAGAGTTGAAGGGTTTCAACATCAAGGGCGGCACTCTCATCAATCGTGACATTGGTGACGGTGAACTTCCCGTTGAGGGTGATCTCAACCATTCCCGCCCCAGCGTTTCCTGTTGCGTGAATCGTTGGCAGGATCTCCTGCATCTTTGCCATATTCTCTTTAATCGCCTGGGCGTTCTTCAGTAATTCAAATGGGTTCATCAGTGAATATTCCTTGACACTACATCGCCTCGAAAGACGGTAGCGATATTTCGTAGTACTGAGTCATCGGCAGAAGTCTCTTCTTCAGCCACTTTCTCAGTGTTAATGCATTGGAGGGTTACCTTCTCCCCCGTCACTTCTTCAATGGCCGAGACGAGGCGTTCGCTCGCCTCTTGAGCCGTCGTTGCCGCAAAGGCGGAGTTGAAGACAAGGGTAAGGGTATTATTTGGTTCATGGGTGATCTCAGTCACCGTTCCTAAGACTCGGGCGATCATTGGAGCATCGCTTAAGTGCCGAGTAAGCTCGGGTAAATCCGCTATGCTTAAGTGGTGGACAGGTGCAGGCTTCTTTTCTTCAGCAGGAGCCTGGGTAGGCGTTGGAGTGGGGGTGGGAGTAGGAGAGGGAGAGGGAGTAGGAGCAGGAGGAGCTACTACCTTCCTCGTAACCTGAACATTGCCACTGAGGAGCTCTTCGCGCAGCGCTGCGATCTCTTTTACCAAGGTGGTGTTGGAGCGGAGCTCTTTTAAGGAGCCTAAGCGGCTGACGGCAAGCTCGAGTTCGATGCGAGGGTTAAGGGAGTAGCGAATCTCGCGGTACGTTGAAAGAAGGAGCTCTAAGGCTGCTTCGAGTTGGTCGGTGGTGTAGACGCTGCGGAGGCTTAAGGGGACTCGATCACTTTGAAGGCCGAGGATCGCCTCATCGCTAATCTTCGAGCGCATGAAGAGGAGGCTTCGGTAGAATTGGGTGAGGTCTTTAATTATCTGCTCGACACTCACCCCTGTGGTAATAAGGGAGTTTATCCGCATGAGCGCTTCTTCGGTGTTGTTTTCAACGAGGTGGGTGACGATTTGAATGATCTGATCAATTCCGACTAAACCAAGCTTCGATTGAATCGTCTCCATCGTGATGTGTCCACTGCTGAAGGCGACGACTTGGTCAAAGAGGGTGTACGCATCGCGCATCGAGCCCGTTGCTTCGCGGGCGATCCAAAAGAGGGCGTCATCATCGGCGTTAATGCCTTGGTCTGAAGCGGCTTGGGCAAGGGATTCTTTAATTAAATCTAAGCCGATGAGCTGGAAGTGGAATTGCTGACACCGCGAGCGAATCGTGGCGGGGACTTTCTGAAGCTCGGTAGTGGCAAGGATGAAGATGACGTAAGAAGGGGGCTCTTCTAATGTCTTTAAGAGGGCGTTAAACGCACTAATTGAGAGCATGTGTACTTCGTCAATGATGTAGATCTTGTAGCGGCTACTCTGTGGGGGAAAGAGGACTTCGTCTTTGATCTGGCGAATATCATTGACCCCAGTATTACTCGCTCCGTCAATTTCAATGACATCAACG
>Ga0172382_10011320_pt1 | contig 11821 bp, 7 predicted proteins | sample Leawel138RmetaG_FD_122245 | JGI IMG/M metagenome (GOLD analysis project Ga0172382, IMG submission 122245) | Leachate microbial communities from a municipal landfill in Southern Ontario, Canada - Leachate well 138R metaG | ecosystem: Engineered > Solid waste > Landfill > Unclassified | place...
CTGGCAAGGGCGCTGAGGTGCACCGCGATTCCCAGCAGCGGCCCGCACAGCAGCGCGACCACCGTGCGAACCTCCAGATCCAGCGGCAAAAGCAGCAGCAACGTTGCCGCCACGGTGGCGATCACCCAACCGGCGGCGTAGGCGCGGTGCAGCGCCGCGGCGACCGTGGCCGCGCCGGTCAGCGTCAACAGCGCGATCGCCACGGCCGCCGCGGTCAGCCAGCCCAGCAGCGTGCCGTCCGCGTGGTACTGCGCGCCGAAGGCCTCCCGCAGCAGCCACGGTCCGAACGCCGCCGCCAGCGCCACGCCGGCCGCACCGAGCGCCCCGACCAGGGCCGCCGGCGCGACGAGCGCCTTGAGGCGGTGCTCACGCTGGTCGACGAAGTGGGCGATCAGGTTGCCCTGCATCGCGGTGAGCGGAACCAACAGTGGCGCGCGGGTCAGGGTGACCGCCAGGATCACCACGCCACCGGCGGCACCGAGATCCCCGGAGGTGGCTTTCAGCAACACCGGAAACCCCATCACCAGCACGGCGCTGGCACCCGCCGCCGCGATCGAATGCCCCGCGCCGCGCAGGAACGTCGCCGTGCCGCCGGGTGTCAGCAGCCGGGCGGCGGCCCTGGTGGCGGGGGAGACCAGCATCATCAGCAGCCACGCCGTCGAACCGGCGACCGTGGCCCACAGATAGCCGCCCAGCCCCCACGCCAGCGCGAAGGTCGCGGCGGCCACCACGACCCGCAGCACCGCGTCGGTGACCATCAATGCGCCGTACTCCGACCAGCGGTTCATCCCCGCGAGCGCGCCGAGCAGCGTGGTGTGCAGACAGAACCCGGCCAGCCCGGCACTCAGCAGCGCTACGCTGAGACCACGCGCGTCGACGAAGACATGACCCGACCACAGTGGCGAGGTGGCGGCGATGACGGTCGCCGCGGCGACCCCGACGCCGGCGGCGACCCGCATCGGGTGGGTGTATGTGCCGTCCGGGTTCAAGGACGGGGCACGCACCTCGCGCGTCGTCTCCTGCAACAACCCGAACGCGGCGCCGCTGACCAGTCCGAAGGCGCCCCAGAACACGCCGAAGACCGAGAAGCCCGCCGGTTCGAGGTCGCGGGCGGCCAGGTAGAGCACCGCGTACCCGCACATCGCCGACATCGCCGTCGCCACCCCGACGCGGACCACGCTGCCCCGGGTGACCGCACCCGAGGGCCCCGCGGTCGCGTCGGTCACGACCCGGCGTCCAGCTCGGGGACCTCCGGTGAGTACAGCCACGCCGCCCACAGCGGGCGCAGCGAATCGTGGGCATACCGGGCGGCAAGGCCGACGAAATCGTCGGTCACCACGCTGGAATGCCGGTAACGGTTCGTCCAATCCTTCAGCAGCGCAAAGAATTCGGTGTCGCCGATGTGATTGCGCAATGCGTGGAGGGTGAGCGCCCCGCGCTTGTAGACGCGGTCGTCGAACATGTCCCGTGGACCGGGGTCGGCGAGCACCAGGTTCTGGGGGGAGTTCTTCAGCCGTTCGTGGTAGTGCCGGGCCCACTGGTCGACGGTCCGTTCGCCGCAATGCTCCGACCAGAGCCATTCGGCGTAGCAGGCGAAGCCCTCGTGCAACCAGATGTGGCGCCAGCGCTGCACGGTGACCGAATTGCCGAACCACTGGTGCGCCAGCTCGTGGGCGATCAGGCGCTCCTCGCCGCGCCTGCCGTCGCAGTGATTGGCCCCGAAGATCGAAATGCCCTGTGCCTCAAGGGGAATCTCCAGATCGTCGTCGGTGACCACGACGGTGTAGCCGTTGGCCAGCGGGTACGGCCCGAAGAGCTTGGTGAACAGCTTCATCATCTGCGGTTGCCTGCCGAAGTCGTGGTCGAAGTCGTCACGCAGCCGGCGCGGCAGCACCGCGAAGATCTCGACACCGTTCTTGGCCATCCGGTGTCGCTCGTACATGCCGATCTGCAGCGTGATCAGGTATGTCGACGTCGGTTCGGCCTGTTCGTAGATCCAGGTCGTCATGCCCGCCCTGGCCCGGCGGGTCAACAGCTTGCCGTTGGCCAGCGCGAAATAGGCGCTTTCGGTGGCGATTTGGACGCGGAAGCTGGCCTTGGCGCTGGGATGGTCGTCGCACGGGAACCACGAGGACGCGCCGTTGGGCTGGCCTGCCACCAGCACCCCGTCGGTGAGCTCTTCGAAACCGACCTCGCCCCACAGCGACCGGATGGGGCGGGGAGTGCCGCCGTAGCGCACCGCGATCGTCACCGCGGCGCCCGCGGGCAGTCGCTCGGACAGGGTGATGTGCAGCTTGTCCGCCGAAGTCCGGTAATGAGCCGGCCGCCTGCCGTTGACGGTCACCTTCGAAACCGACAGTGCGCCAGACAGATCGAGGGTGAACGTCTTGAGTTCGGCCAGCGTGACGGCCGTGATCGTGGCCGCACCGGAGAGCCGGTTGATCGTGACCTTGTATTCCAGCTCGAGCTCGTAGCGCGACACCCGGTAGCCGAAGTTGCCTGCGCCGGGCAGATACGGGTCGATCACGGGCGGTGAGCTCTTCTTGGCGGCCCGTTTGCGTGCCGTCACGCGGCGGTGGACTTCTTGGGCTTGGGGTCGGCTGAGTCCGAACGCTTCTTCCGTGACGGATGCCACGGCGCGATGGGGTTGCCCTGCCACCGGGTCGACGGGGGCACCTCGTCGCCGCGCATCACCAGCGAGGCCGGGCCGACGGTGGCGCCCGCCCCGATGCGTGCCGCGGGCAGTGCCACGCAGTGCGGGCCCAGGGTCGCGCCCTCCTCCAACACCACGGTGTCCATCCGCATGATCCGATCATGGAACAGATGGGTCTGCACGACGCAGCCCCGGTTCACGGTGGCGCCGTCGGCCAGCGTCACCAGGTCGGCCTCGGGAAGCCAGTACGTCTCACACCACACGCCACGTCCGATCTTCGCGCCCAGGGCCCTCAGCCACAGGTTCATCACCGGCGTACCCGTTGCGGCGCGGGCGAACCACGGCGCGGCGACCGTCTCGACGAAGGTGTCCGACACCTCGTTGCGCCACACGAACGCCGACCACAACGGGTGCTCGATCGCGGTGATCCGGCCCACCACAAGCCATTTCGCGATGGCCGCGACACCGCCGGCGACCGAGCCCGCGGTTAGCAGGATCGGCCCGGCGGCCAGCCCCGCCCAGATCCAGCCGAAGGTCACGGCCAGATACTGCACCGACCACAGCACGGCCACCCCGATCGCGAAGGTCACCACGACGGGCACGAACCGGAACGTCTCCACGGTTCCCCGCAGCACTTTCAGGCGACGGGAGGGGTGGAACGTCCGCAGCGCGTCGGCGGCCGTCGGCTTGCGACGCAGCCGCACCGGCGGGCTGCCCAGCCAGGACGATCCGGCCTTGGCCTTGTACGGAGTGGCCGACAGCACGGCGACCAGACCGTCGTCGGGCACCCGTCGGCCGGGCTGGGTGATGCCCGAGTTGCCCAGGAACGCCCGCTTGCCGATGGTGGCCCGTGCCACGTGGATCCACCCGCCGCCGAGCTCGTAGGACGCCACCATGGTGTCGTCGGCCAGGAACGCGCCGTCCTCGATGACGGTGAACTTGGGGATCAGCAGCGCGGTCGAGATCTCGGTGCCCTTGCCGACCTTCGCGCCGAGCAGCCGCAGCCACCAGGGTGTGAGCAGGCCGGCGTAGATCGGGAACAGGTAGTTGCGCGCCGCGTCCATCAGCCGTTCGGTGGCCCACAGCTGCCAGCCCGAGCGGCTGCGCACGGGGTGGTAGCCCTCGTCGAGGCCGATCGCGAGCAGCCGCACCCCGACCACGGTGAACAGCGCGTACACCACCAGCGCCGCGGCCGTGGCGGGGGCCAGCCACAGCAGTGCAGGCACGACCGCCCCGGTCACCGATGGCGTGCCGCGCACACCCCAGCCGATCACCGCCAGCCCGGCGGCCAGCGCGGCCAGCGGAAGCGCACCCAACAACACCGAGGTGACGCCGTAAACGAAGACCCAGACCGGTGCTCGCGGCGGTCGGTGATCCGGCCACGGATGCTTGGCCTTGCCGGACTTCACCGCCGGTGAGCCCTTCCAGTACTGGCCGTTTTTGACCTTGCCGATCACCGCCGAACCGGGCGCCACGTCGGCGTTCTTGCCGACGACGGCTCCGGGCAGCAGCGTCGTCCGCGCACCGACGGTGGCGTCGTTGCCGACGGTGATCGCGCCGATGTGGAAGAGGTCGCCGTCGATCCAGTGCCCGCTCAGGTCGACCTCGGGCTCGATGGAACAGCGGTGTCCGAGCGTCAGCATCCCGGTGACCGGGGGTGCCGAATGCAGGTCGACGCCCTTGCCGACCTTGTTGCCGAGCGCCCGGGCGTAGTAGACGAGCCACGGCGCGCCTGCCATGTTCTCCGCCCCGCTGGCCTCGGCCAGCCGTTCGGCCAGCCACACCCGCAGGTGTACCGACCCGCCCCGCCGGTACGTGCCGGGCTGCAGGCTGCCCACCAGCACCCGGGCGCCGAACACCGCGATGCTCATGCGGCCGGGCGGGGTGACGAACAACAGGAAGCCGCCGAGTATCCACCACCAGTCGATCGGCTTCACCCAGTCGACCAGCGACAGCTCGGCGGCGACGTTGTTGGCGACGGCCAGCCACACCACCCACTGCATGCCGGTCAGCATGGCCAGCGGCACCGTCAGCGCCACCTGCACGGCCTGTGTCAGCCGCGACACCGGCTTCACCACCCGGGTCTCGACCGCGGGCGGCGGAGCGAGCTCGTCGAGATACCCGGCGAGCGAACCGAGGCGCGGATGGTCGTAGAGGTCGGCGACGGTGACTTCCGGATAGCGCTGCCGCAGCGCCGAGACCAGCTGGGCCGCCGACAACGAACCGCCGCCGAGGGCGTAGAAGTCGGCTTCGGGACCGTCGACCGGCGCGGCCAGCACCTCCCGCCACAGGCCGGCCAGCCAGCCGAGCGTGCCGCCTCCCAGATCGGCGCCCTCGTCGCTGTCGTCGCCGCCCACCGGCCACGGCAGCGCGTCGCGGTCCACCTTCCCGGAGGTGCGGGTGGGCAGCTCGTCGACCACCACCAGGCGGGGAACCAGTGCCGCGGGCAGCGACTCCGAGAGCCGTGCCCGCGCCTCGTGCACGTCGAAGGATCCCTCCAGCCCCGGCGCCACCGCGATGTAGCCCACCAGCAGCGGGGTTCCGCCCACGGTGCGGCGCACCGCCGCCGCGCCGCCGCTGACGCCGGGCAGGTGCACCAGCGCGGTGTCCACCTCACCGAGCTCGATGCGGCGGCCGCCGACCTTGACCTGGTCGTCGGCGCGGCCCACGAAGTAGAGCCCGTCGAGTTCCAGCCGCACCAGGTCACCGCTGCGGTAGGCGCGAGTCCAATGCGCGATGTCGCTCGGATACGGGAGAGGGGCGTACTTCTCGGCGTCCTTCTCGGGGTCGAGGTAGCGCGCCAGGCCCACTCCGCCGATGACGAGTTCGCCGACCTCGCCCGGGGCCACCGGCCTGCCCTCCTTGTCGACGACGGCCAGGTCCCACCCGGGCAGCGGCAGCCCGATGCTCACAGCGCTCCTGCCGTCGAGGCGGGCCGCACAGGCGACGACGGTGGCCTCGGTGGGACCGTAGGTGTTCCACACTTCGCGGCCGGCCGAGTCGGGACCGGCCGCCAGGCGTTCGGCAAGTTCCGGCGGGCACGCTTCACCGCCGAAGATCAGCAGCCGCACCGCTTCCAGCGCTTCGGCGGGCCACAGCGAGGCCAGCGTGGGCACCGTCGAGACCACGGTGATGTCACGGGACACCAGCCACGGCCCCAGGTCCATCCCGCTGCGCACCAGCGACCGCGGCGCAGGCACCAGGCACGCGCCGTTCCGCCACGCCAGCCACATCTCCTCGCATGAGGCGTCGAACGCCACCGACAGGCCGGCCAGCACCCGGTCACCCGGGCCGAGCGGGTTGTCCTGCAGGAAGATCTGGGCCTCGGCGTCGACGAACGCCGCGGCGTTGCGGTGGGTGACGGCAACGCCCTTGGGGGTGCCGGTCGAACCGGAGGTGAAGATGATCCACGCGTCGTCGCGGCTCAGCGGCGCCGCCGCGCGCCAGCCCCGCGACGAACCCGGTCCCCGGACCAGGCCCTGCTCGGTGATGACCGCGACGACGGCCGCCTCGGTGAACACCAGGTCGGCGCGCTCCTGCGGGTCGTCGGCGTCGACGGGCACGTAGGCCGCGCCCGTGGCCAGTGTCGCCAGGATCGCGACGTAGAGCGCGTAGCTTCCCGACGGCATCCGGATGCCGATCCGGTCGCCGCGGCCGATGCCGCGGGCGCCGAGCCACGCGACGCTGTCCTCGACGTCGGAGATCAGCTCGGCGTAGGTGAGCTGGACGGTGCCGTCGTCGATCGCCGGGGCGTCGGGATAACGGCGCGCGGTGTCGTAGAGGATGTCGATCAGCGTGCGCGATTCGGGTGCGAACGCCGAGAGCAGGTATTGACTGGGGATCTCTGGGGTTCGATCCGCGGCTGTCACGGGTACAAACTACTCAGTGTCCGGAGCTGCTTCGCGCCGTCGGCTCTAGTTTCGCGTGTCGGAGTACCGCCTGGCACAATGAGCGGCTTGGAGGGGAGTATTCCTTCGCCACGGTGTCGTCATCACGTCGTCCGCCCTCGGACGACCGGTGCCGCGGGCCTACCGCTGCCGGCGGTGGTGGAAGAGACCTCCGGCGTTTGAACGACGACCGGAGGTTTGATGAACGTAAGTGGACTCGAGTGGGCGATCACGCTCACGGTCACCCTGGCGATCCTGCTTTTCGATGTGATCGTGATCGGGCGGCGCCCACACGAGCCGTCGCGCCGTGAGACCGCGACCGCGCTGACCTTCTACGTGGGGTTGGCCATCGCGTTCGGGCTGTGGACCTGGTTCTTCCACGGCAGCCAGTACGGGTTGGAGTTCTTCGCCGGCTGGCTGACCGAGTACAGCCTTTCGGTGGACAACCTGTTCATCTTCTTGATCATCATGGCCAGCTTCAAGGTGCCGCGGATCTACCAGCAGCAGGCGCTGCTCGTCGGCATCATCCTGGCGCTGATCTTCCGCGGCATCTTCATCGCGCTCGGCGCGGTCGCCATCCAGCAGTTCTCCTGGGTGTTCTACATCTTCGGCGCGTTCCTGCTGTACACCGCCGTCAAGCTGGTCAAGGACACCGACCACGACGACGACGCGGACAACGCGGTGGTGCGCTTCGCGCAGAAGCGGATGAAGTTCACCGACCAGTGGGACGGCCTGCGGCTGTGGGTGACGGAGAACGGCCAGCGGCTGATGACGCCGATGTTCCTGGTGATCGTCGCGCTGGGCACCACCGACCTGATCTTCGCGCTGGACTCGATTCCTGCGATCTACGGCCTCACCCGCGAGCCCTACCTGGTGTTCACCGCGAACGTGTTCGCGCTGATGGGTCTGCGTCAGCTGTACTTCCTGCTCGGCGATCTGCTCAAGCGGTTGGTGTACCTGTCGCAGGGGCTGGCATTCATCCTGTTCTTCATCGGCGTGAAGCTGGTGCTGCACGCACTGCACGAGAACGAGCTGCCGTTCATCAACGGCGGCGAGCATGTTCCGGTGCCGGAGATTCCCACGCTGCTGAGCCTCGGCGTCATCGTCGTCACGCTGATCCTCACCACGATCGCCAGCCTCTACAAGACGCGGGTGCACGACGTGCGCAAGAACGGCGCGTCGACCGAGAAGACCGAGGCGGATCCGCACCCCGATCCCAGCCGTTGAGCGCGCGGTCGTTGCGCTCGCGCTGAGCGCAACACTGGGTCGCACCCGGCCGGCTGGCTACCGTGGCCGGGTGCGGCTCTTCGTGGCAGATGACGGTGGCGTGAGTGAACTGACCGACGGCGACCAGCAGATCGTCCGGGTCACCGCGCCGGACCTGCAGCAGGCCCGGCGGGTACGGGCCCGGATCCGTGCCGGCTCCGGCGACGTGGCGGTGATCCTGGACATCACCGTCGCCGTCGCCGCCGATTTCCGTTCGGCGCAGCAGGTGTCCGGCCCGGCGGACTCCCGCACGGTGCACTACGCCGGCACCGTCGCGGGACTTGCCGGACTGATCTCCGACATCGCATCGGCGGAGGTGGCCGACGGGGTCACGCTGATCCCGGCTTCACCGCGGCAGGATGTCGGGACGGTCGGGCGTGACGTGCTCGGCCGGCTCGCCGCCCGGGATCAGCCGCGCGCGTCCTGAAGCGCGGCGTCGATCAGCTTCGCGTAGCGCACGGTGCGCGGTGTTCCGGTGGTACCGCCGCCCATCTTGTTCATCACGTAGGCGAACGTGGCGCGGCGGTCGAGGTCCATCACCACCAGTGAGCCACCCCAGCCGCCCCACCAGCACACCTTTCCGTCGGGGACCGCGGGCACGCTCTGCGGGGTGGGCAGACCGAAGCCGATACCGAAGCGCAGCGGCACGAACAGCACCTGGTCCATGCCGCTGGACTGCTCGGCGAAGATCAGCTCGACGGTGCGCGGGTCGACCAGCTGTACGCCGTTCGCGGTGCCGCCCAACGAAATCGGCGACAACGCACGGACCAGCCCGCGGGCATTGCCGTGCCCGTTGGCCCCGCCGATGTCGGCGCGCCGCCAGGCTTCGGTCTCCGCATGGGCCGCGCCGTACGCGCCGGGAGGGAAGGCCGCGAACGTCTTGACCGCGGGGTGGTCGGGCGGCAGCCGGTCCACGCCACGGTCACGCGGTGGGGGAGGGACCAACTCGGCGATGCGATGGTCGTCTTCGGGCCGCGCTCCGATCTGCACGTCGGCTCCGAGCGGAACCGCGATCTGCTCGGCGACGAAGTCCTTCAGGGGCGTGCCGGTGATGCGGCGGACGAGCTCGCCGACCAGGTGGCCGTAGTTCATCGCGTGGTATCCGGACGCGGTGCCCGGCTGCCACCACGGCGCCTGACCGGCCAGGTGGGATGTCGCCTTGGCCCAGTCGTAGATGTCCTCGACGCCGAACGGTGTCTGCCACCCGGACACCCCGGAGGTGTGGGACAGCAGGTGACGCACCTCGATGTCGGCCTTGCCGTTGGCGGCGAACTCCGGCCAGTAGCGGGCGACGGTGGAGAACGGGTCGAGTTCGCCGCGGTCGACGAGGATCAGCGCGGCCAGCGCCGTCAGCGTCTTGGTGCACGACCAGAAGTTGACGATCGTATCCCGTTGCCAGGGAATCGTTTTCGCGCGGTCGACGTATCCGGCCCAGATGTCGACCACCAGCTCGCCGTCCAGGTCGACGGCGATCGACGCGCCGAGTTCCTCACCGCAGGCGATCTCGTCGGCCAGCGCGGCGGCCACCGATTCGAAGCGGGGATCGCACAGGCCGGCCACGTCGCTCATGTCGGACCACACTAGGCCCGGCGCGGCTCACCAGTTGTCGTAACCGCCCTCGGGGCCGAGCATGCGTTCCAGCCGGGTCCGGTTGATCCTGGCCAGTTCGTTGCGGACCACCTTGCGCTCGGTCTCGTAGTCGTTGTGCATCCGGTCGTGCATCGACGCGAGCACGTCGTCGGCGCAGTACCCGTTGATGAACATCACGAAGCCGAACCCGAAATGGTCCAGGTACTCCTTCGACGCCGCGGCCAGCTCGGCCATCATCTCGGGGCGATCGTCGACGATCGCGCACTGCTCTGCCTGCGACTTCTCACTGCCCGGTCGCTTGCCGACATCCGGGTAGGCCTGCAGGATCGAGTCGATCGACTCCTCGCTCAACCCGAACAGCAGGGTGTCGGCGAAGCGGAACAACCGGTCGTGCGTGTCGAACGGCCGGGCGCGGGCGAGGTCGGCGGCCAGCGGCACGCTGTAGCAGCACTCGAAGACCGCGTGGACGGCGCGGCGCATCGGAAGGGCGTTGAACGCGTCCAGCCCGATCCCCTGATGCAGCAACACACCCTGATGATCGGACTGTCAGACGGCGCAGGCGTTACGCCGTGTTACGTCCACGCAAATTCACTCGGATGACGCGCGCGGAGCTGCCGGCCCCAGGCGGCCCAGCCGCCGGACGCCGAATCGCTAGTGGCCCTCGGTCTTGAACCGCTCGATCGACCGCAGGACCTCGGCCTCGGCCTCTTCGCGGCCCACCCAGTCGGCGGCCTTGACGAACTTGCCCGGCTCCAGGTCCTTGTAGTGCACGAAGAAGTGCTTGATCGCGTCGAGCTCGAAGTCCGACACGTCACCGATGTCCTGGATGTGGTCCCAGCGCGGGTCGGCCAGCACGCACAGCACCTTGTCGTCGCCGCCCTTCTCGTCGGTCATCCGGAACATGCCGACCGGGCGCGCCTCGACGATGCATCCCGGGAACACCGGCTCGGGCAGCAGCACCAGCGCGTCCAGCGGATCGCCGTCCTCGCCGAGCGTGTCCTCGATGTAGCCGTAATCCGTCGGGTAGCCGAACGAGGTGAACAGGTACCGGTCCAGCTTCACCTTGCCGCTGTCGTGGTCCACCTCGTACTTGTTGCGGGAACCCTTCTGGATCTCGATGAGGACATCGAACTGCACGCCGTACTCCTAAAGTGCCGGGACTGGGCCGCGCACGCGAGGAGCGCGGACGGTCATGCGTCTGCTGACGACGCGGGTTAACACTAATCGAGGGATACCCTGCTCTACAGGGGTGGTTCGGGCTAATCGATGGAGAGCGGGAGAAACATGCGGCCCACTCGGTGGCGGCGATCCACCTATCTGGTGGTGGGGGTGTCGGTTCTGTTGCTGGTCGTGGTGGTGGTGGCGGCCGCCGCGCTGGTGGCCACCCGGCAGCCGGCCGAGCAGCCGGCCGTCGAAGCCGCGCCTGCGCCGGCGACCGCGGCCCCCGGCGTCGTGCCGGTCTCCGACTCTGCCGACAAGCCGACGCCGCAGGGGCTGACGCGGGCGCTGCAGGCGGTGCTCGCCAATCCCGACCTGGGCCGGTTCACCGGACGGATCACCGACGCGCGCAGCGGGGACCAGCTCTGGGCGCAGGGCGCGGGCGTGCCGATGCAGCCCGCGTCGACGAACAAGATGCTGACCGCCGCGGCCGCGCTGCTGACGCTGGACCGCGAGGCCCGGTTGACGACGCGCGTGCTGTCCGCCTCGCCCGGGGTGGTGGTGCTCGTCGGTGGCGGCGACCCGACGTTGTCTGCGGCGCCGCGCAACGTCGACACCTGGTACCGCGACGCCGCCCGCATCGTCGACCTGGCCGACCAGATCCGCCGCAGCGGAGTCGACGTGAAGAGCGTGCAGGTCGACGTCAGCGCCTACAGCGGACCGTCGATGGCGCCGGGCTGGGACCCGCTGGACATCGACGGCGGGGACATCGCGCCGATGGAGGCGATCATGCTCGACGGTGGCCGCACCCAGCCGGTGACCGTCGAGTCGCGACGGTCCAGGACCCCGGCCCTCGATGCAGGCCGTGCGCTGGCCGTCGCGCTGCGGGTCGACCCCGCCAAGGTGACGGTGCTGCCGTCGGCGGCACGCGGCACCGAGATCGCGTCCGTGCAGTCGCCACCGCTGATGCAGCGGCTGCGCGACATGATGAACTTCTCCGACAACGTGATGGCGGAGGCGATCGGCCGCGAGGTCGCCGCCGAGGTGGGCAGGCCGCAGAGTTTCGACGGTGCGGCGCGGGCGGTGTTGAGCACCCTGGAGGACGCCGGAATCGACACCGCCGGGGCGCGGCTGCTGGATTCCAGCGGGTTGTCGGTCGACAACCGGCTCACCGCCGAAACCCTCGACGAGGTGGTGCAGGCCGCCGCCGGGGATGCCGAGCCGGCACTGCGGCCGCTGGTCGATCTGCTGCCCATCGCCGGGGGCA
>Ga0172382_10011321_pt1 | contig 11821 bp, 8 predicted proteins | sample Leawel138RmetaG_FD_122245 | JGI IMG/M metagenome (GOLD analysis project Ga0172382, IMG submission 122245) | Leachate microbial communities from a municipal landfill in Southern Ontario, Canada - Leachate well 138R metaG | ecosystem: Engineered > Solid waste > Landfill > Unclassified | place...
CGGCGTAAGCCTGGTTTCCATAACTGTCGGTAGCGGTATAAACCACATCTGTTAACCCTACCGGGAACACTTCGCCAGGCTCATGGCTACCCGACAACGATTCGATGCCGCAGTTATCGGTGGCAATGGGCCATTCCCATGTGATTGCTGCACCACAAACTCCGGGATCGTTTGGAACTTCCAGGTCGGGCATCTCAGGCTGAAATTGAGGTTCCTCGGTATCTAACACTGCAACCGTAAATCCGGCGTAAGCCTGGTTATCATTGACATCGGTGGCGGTATAAACAACCTCTGTTAATCCAACGGGGAAGAAGGTTCCCGGCTCGTAATTACCGGTCAGGCTTTCGATGCCACAATTATCAGTGGCTTCGGGCCAATCCCAGTCCACTCCGGCACCACATTCACCCGACTCGTTTGAAACTTCCAGGTCGGCCATTGGCGAAAATTGAGGTTCCTCCATATCCACAACTGTAACTATTTGCTCACAGGATACGGTGTATCCTCCCGAATTGGTTACTGTCCAAACAACAGTGGTGACACCAATAGGAAAAGCATTGGGCGCATCGTTGCTGATCACCTCAGTTCCATCTGGATTAATAATCTCCGGCACGCCCAAATCGACACCTGCTGCGCCGCACATACCCGGGTCGTTGGACAGGGTTATGTCCGGCGGACAAACTACAGTGGGATAATTCTCAAACGCATCGGTAATCTCCAAATCATCGTAATATACCGGCATACTTAGCGTATTGGCAAAAAGATCGATAGCGGCCAGGTTTAAAATCCCAGGCGCTTCCTGCGGCACACCGAGTGTCCACGACTTTTCCGTCAAAAGCTGCCCGTTGTAATAAATAGTTTGCCAGTCGTCATCAAAATCTATAACCACATCAATTTCGGCCCATTGGCCTTTTAGCAGCGGGAGTGTTGCGCCATCATAATCACTTTCGACAGTACCCAGGTCGGGATCGAATTTTATCTGCGTCGCCCAGTGGCATTCGTCGATATCGTTGCCATATTGGTCGAGAAGCGTGATATAAGTGGTGCCTCCGGCGGCGCTTAAAGGGATAAACTGCCAGGCAGTGAATTTCCACACGCCGGAATTACATCCCGAAAATTGGTGCAGAATATCATCTGCCAGCGCCGGGTCTTCAGCTCCCATAATGTGTAGCGACTGTCCGCCGGAATGAGCCTGCTCATCGGTCACAAATGCACCGAACGACGAAGGAGCGCCAAACCAAAATTCCCATTCGCCCTGGCCAACGATGTCGTCGCCCACGGCATAATCCTCGAAGCTGTCGTCCCACGGAACCGATGTAATTGTATATTCAACATCAAAGAATTCATCAACCCGGTTAAGCTGGTAATCGTCCACAATCAAATGAAGCTGATGCAGGCCGGGAGTCAATTTTATGGCATAGTTGCCATTGGGCTTTACCTTGTAATGCGTGTTGCCATCCACAATAAGTTGTGAGCGCAATGGATTGGTAAAAGGATAATCGCAAAAATCTACCCAGTTCACCTGAACCCGGTCACCAACTTGTATTGCCTCAAAAGGACATGAAAATTCGACGGGGGGCACGGGATTGCTATTGATAAAATGCACGCCCCAAAACGCTATCGGCTCCTCATCTGGCGGAAAAAGAGTAACATCTAAATACAACTTTCCTGACCCATGCAAAGGATCGGTAAATAAACCGACATGAAGCTGATCCCCGTTGATGAAGAAATACTCGATAAACAAAAGCTCATCGGCTATTGGCGCTACAGTAAGCGGCATACTGGGAGGAAAGAAATCAGAAAGCGGAAATATCAACTCTTCGAATTGGCCGGGCAAAAGGGCCTGCTCCGGAGAAATAGCCCGCCTGCGCTCTTTGGGAGCTTCTGCCACCGCGGTGATGGCTTCTGCAGCCTGGCGCATCTCTGTAGAATCGTGCTGTGAAAGATTTCCATCGGTACCATTTGACGGGCCGGAGCCTTTCATCGCATCACCGGCATTGGCCGCCGGGTCAGTATCGTCAAGGCCAATGGCATGACCCAGCTCGTGTGTTAAAACCTCCATGAGGCTAAGCGGAGAAGTATCTTCGGCAATGGTGATGGTACCGCTGGTAACTTTGCCATCTTCATCTGTATTCCAGGAGTATAGCCCAGCGGCGCCTTCGCCGGGGTCTCCCTGGGTAATTGTAATATCAGCATCGGCAGCACTGGATGTTTCTCTGAATTTTGGAACACATCCCGCATCGTTCCACCTGGCCATGGCAGCACGACACGAGTCCTTTTCGGCATCCGTCCAGGTAGTGTCGATATATACATCCAGACTATCGGGATTTCCCGCCCAGCCAACGTAACCTTCAATTACATCCCTGCCGTGGCCGGGCTTATGAATAATGGTATCTTTTGCCGGCTCTTTATCATCATCAGGAGCAAAGTTATTGTGGAGATAAAAAGGTAGCAAATCCGGAATTACTACATCTGACGTTAAGGACAGATCATGTATCGAAGATTTCGGCTTTGGGTCATCGCCCGAGGCAAACGACCACTGCGGGTAAATGATTAGTGCCATCAATAGAAATATCAATGACGGTTTGTAATACTTTTTCATAATTAATCCTTTCTTGTGTTTGTGAATACTCGAAAAAAAAATGTGCGCACAACTGTTCGGTTTTAAATGAATAATACGAACTGTCGAAATCTCTAATTCAACCAGGGTGCCAATCCGAAATGGCGGCAAAGAACACCCTTGCATTTGATAGCCAAACCACTGATTATCAGAATTAAAAAAGATGGAAAAAAATATTACGAACTACCCGCAGATCTTTCGATGGATGAGGCCAACAGGATTTTCACCCTCTATTTTCACCCAAATGGGTGAAAACTCATAGGCAGTAAAGAGAGGTTAGATTTTTGGGGCTGGATCGGAAACCCGATGTTTCGCAGAGGGATTTGGGATTACTTACTGAAATAGTGTAAAATCATTCCTTTTCTTCACTTCAAAATTCAAGATTCGATATTCAAGATTCGATATTCGCTTTCTTATCTCTTCGCAAGGTTATCTTCATCCTACGCAGCAGCTTCCTCCCCCACCTCCTATTTCAGTATTGTTTACTTTTGGCGGCACCAAAAAAATCGGAAACTGATGCCAGAAGTTGTTTCGGGTAAGAAAAATAAAAGCGTGCTTCATCCGCGAAGGCCACCGGCAGCAGCGGGGCGGGGCAACTACCGGCAGTATCTGCTACGCCTGCGCCGGCAAATGATCCGCAGCGCTGTGGTGATCGTGCTTCTGGCGGTGGTGGCTTTTATGAATCGCAGCCTCATCTTCGATCAAATATTGCTGGCACCCAAAGATCCCGACTTTTTTACCAACGTGATGTTTTGCAAAATCGGCATGCGGTTCAACATCCCTGAGCTTTGCTTTGACGCCTCGGCACTAAAAATTATCAATGTGAACATGGCCGGGCAGTTTCTCACACATCTGTATGTTTCGATAGTGGCGGGCGTGGTGGTGGCGTTTCCTTATCTACTTTTCGAGATTTGGTCGTTTCTTGCTTTTGTGCTCAACATCGTAAGCCGGCGCGCCACGCTTATTACAATGCTGGTGGGGACTTTGCTTTTTGTTGCCGGGCTGCTCTTCAGCTATTATCTCATCGTGCCGCTCACCGTTAACTTTCTGGGCACCTACTTCGTGAGCGGGCAGGTGGCCAACCACGTGATGCTGGGCAGCTACATCGGCACCGTTGCGTCGCTATGCCTGGGTGTGGCGGTATTTTTCGAGCTGCCGGTTTTCATCTTTTTCCTGGCGCGCTTCGGCATTGTAGGGCCAAAAACACTTGCAAAGCATCGGCGCATCATGATTGTGGTGATTCTTGTGGTTTCGGCCATTATCACCCCGCCCGACATCATCAGCCAGATAATGGTGGGCATCCCGCTGCTGGTGCTTTACGAAATCAGCATCGTAGTGGCACGAAGCGCCTGGCGCGCATCCGCAATATCGTAGCATTTTGGTTTCTTTGCACAGGATTATTATTGGGTATTAAATATCAAAACAATAAAGTGAAAATACATCTCCCCAGACATCTGAAGACTGCGCTCAAGATAATCTTGTCGGTGGGCATCCTGGTTTTTGTTCTTTACAAAATCGATACGAAGGCGCTGTTGGAGGTTTTTGCACAGGTACAGCCGCTGTGGCTTGTGCCGGCGCTGCTGTTTTTTGCCATGTCGAAATACCAGTCAGCTTTTCGTTTACACAGATTTCTCGTCTATACCGACATCGACATCAGCGTAATCTTCAATTGGAAACTCTACCTGCTGGGGATGTTTTACAATTTGTTTCTGCCCGGCGGTATCGGTGGCGACGGCTACAAAATCTATCTGCTCAACAAACAAACCGACGCAAAAGCGCGCAGCATCTTCTGGGCTATCCTGCTCGACCGCGTCATGGGGCTGCTGGCGCTATTTTGTCTGGCTGCCGGATTGGCCGTCGCCGCTACCCTGCCCCATTTTTACAAAACCTACTCCTGGCTGCTTATCCCGCTGGCTATTGGCGCTTATTATTATTTTATTAAAATATTCTTTAGCCGTTATCGCAGCATTTTTATCGTCACACTCATACAATCTTTCTTGGTTCAGCTTGCGCAAATGCTTTCAGCATTGTTGATTCTTTTTGCTATCGGTGTGTACGATTCCACAGCCGATTACCTGTTTTTGTTTCTGGTTTCTTCCATCGTGGCGGCGCTTCCCATAACGGTGGGTGGCATCGGCTCGCGCGAAATCACCTTTTTGCTGGGCGCCCAGGTAATGCAACTCAGCACCAGCAACAGCATTGCCCTAAGCCTGCTGTTTTACATCATCACCGCGCTGGTGTCGCTCACCGGGATGTATTACAGCATCAAAACCGAAAAATTAAAATAATTACCTCTCTGGGATCATGATAAATAATTTGCAAAAACATCCGCTCATTCTCTACGTCACCGGTTTTGTTCTGCTGGTGATCGCACTGCTGATCAATCTGGGAAAGATCAACATTTTTATGGCGGTGGACGAAGCTACGCGCGGACTGGTGGCGCTGGAGATGATGATTTCGGGCAACTACGTAACGCCCACTATTTACGGCGATTTTTACTACAACAAGCCACCGCTTTTTCCGTGGATTTTGGTTTTGTTTTTTAAATTTTTTGGCGTAAGCGAGTTGGTGCTGCGCCTGCCCACCGTGCTCTCGCTCATCGGCTTTGGTTTTACCATCTATTATTTCGTCGCGCGCGAAATGGGTAAGCAGGCGGGCATCATCACTGCTTTCCTGTTCGTCACCTCGGGGAGGCTGCTGTTTTGGGAATCGCTGCTTGGCTACATCGACACCACTTTTTCGTGGGTGATCTACACCATGCTGATGGTGGTGATTTATCATTTCCGCCGACGGCAATATCTGCAACTCTTCCTCCTCTCCTACTTGCTGATGACCGTTGGCTATATGCTAAAAGGCTTGCCCGCCATCGTTTTTCAGGGCATCACGCTGCTGGTTGTTTTCGTTTCCGAAAAGCAGTGGCGAAGGCTTTTTAGTTGGCAGCATGTGGCCGGAGCCGGTGTGTTTGTGGTGCTGGCGGGTGGCTATTACCTGATTTATCACCAATACAATTCGCTGCAAAATGTTTTTTCGACTTTGTGGAGCGAATCGACCAACCGCACGGTGGCCACGCAAGGCGTAAGTCTCACGTTGCAGCATCTTTATAAGTTCCCGGTAGAAATGCTTTACCATTACCTGCCCTGGACGCTCCTGCTGGTTTTTACGCTGGTGCGCGGATTTTGGAAAAAGGTTTTTCAAAACAAATTTCTCAAGCTCAGTCTGCTGGTTGTACTTTTCAACCTCATCCCCTACTGGACGTCGCCGGATGTTTATCCCAAATACATCATGATGCTCATACCTCTCGCGCTGACGATTTTCGTATTTTTTTATTTAGAAAACAAAAAACAAAACAAGCGGCTGTCGTCAGTCGTCGAATGGATATTTTTTGGCGCCGGCGTTTTGCTTACCGTGGGTTATCTGGCGCTGCCATTTATACCTCAATTTGCCAAAACACCCCATGCCGAAGCCGTTGCCATCATCCTATTTGTGCTCTCGGCAATTTTGCTCTATTTCTACTTCTACCTTCGCGACAAACGCCTGATCATTTTTGCCATCGTGCTCATCGTGGGTCGCATCGCTTTTGGCTGGTATGTGTGGCCACAGCGTGCCGGGCAGTTTGAAGTTTACGAAAAAGATGCCATCGAAGTGGCGCAGATAACTGCCGGCAAACCTTTGCTTTATTATCATGCGCCCATGTTGCAATACGGCGCCACTTACGTGATGACGCGCGAAAAGTGGCAACTTATCCGGCAGGAGAAGCAGGCGCCCAAGCAGGGTGTTTTTTACATCACCGACGACGACGGACTGGCGCTAATCAAGCAAGAGAACCAGGTGGGAATATTTTATCAATATCCCAATGTAGAAGATGGCCGGAATTTGAATTTGATAAAGATCATAAAATGAAAACAACGAAAATATCCATCATAGCGCCGCTCTACAACGAGCAGGAAAATGTGGGGCAACTTGCCGCCGAAATCATCGGGGCGATGGCGCCGGCAGGACATGATTATGAAATACTATTGGTAAACGACGGCAGCAGCGACGCCACCTGGCAGCGCATCGTCGACTTGCAGCAGAAGCACCCGCAAATTACGGGCATCGACCTGGCAGGCAATTATGGCCAGACCATTGCCCTGCGCAGCGGCTTTGAAAACTCTGTCGGCGACATCATCATTTTTATGGATGGCGACCTGCAGCACAACCCGGCCGACCTGCCCAGGTTCATTACGAAAATTGAAGAAGGCTACGACATGGTGGGCGGTGCAAAAAAAATACGTCCGGAGAACTGGTTTAAGAGCAGCTTGTCGCGATTTGCCCACTGGCTCATCCACCGCATCTCCGGTGCCGACATGACTTACTTCGGTGCTACCTTCCGCGCTTACCGCCGTTACCTGCTCGAAGAGTCGAACATGATTGGCGACGCACATCGTTTTCTGGGTGCAATACTCGCGCGCAAAGGCATCCGCCACACCGAAATCCCAATCGAAATACGACAACGGGTGGCGGGCACCAGCAGCTATTCGCTCAAGAAAGTCTATCTGGTGATCATCGATCTGATGTTTCTGAAATTCACCATCTCCTACATGAACAAGCCCTTCAGGCTGTTTGGCGTCACCGGCGGAATGATGTTTATCGTCGGACTGCTGCCCACGGTGTACCTCGTTATCGGTTCATTGTTTTTCCATTTCCACCTGCGCGTGGATTATCTGGTGGAGTTTCTGTTTTCGATCTTCATCATGATCATGGGAATGCTGCTGGTGAGTTTTGGGCTTATCGCCGAAATAGGCATTTATAATTACTATGCCCGCGGCAACCACAGCCCTTACAGTGTAAGGCGCATCGTAAGGGAAAAGGAGTAATCGTGACTGACAAAAGCCTGATCATAAATGCTGATGATTTTGGATGGGATGCTGCTGCCACCGCCGGAATAGTGCATTTGCTCAAAACCGGCAAGATTAGCAGCACCACCATTTTAGCCAATTTTGCAACCGAAAATGATTTGGAGAAAATTCGCGCTATCCACGGAATAAGCACCGGCATTCACATCAATCTGATCAATGGCAAGCCTGTCAGTCCGCCGGAAGAGGTGGCTTCGTTGCTTAATGCTGAAGGAAACTTTTTGGGCGCCGGCAAATTATTCCAACGCTTTTGGATGGGTAAGATCAATAAAAATCATCTTGCAAAAGAAATTACGAAACAAATAGAAAGCTTACGCCAAAAGGGAATCAATATCTCACACGCCGACAGCCACCAGCACCTGCATCAGTTTCCGGGAATTGGAAAATGGATATTGCAGGCTGTGGCCGAAAACGGAATAGGAAAAGTGAGAACCTGCCGGCTTACCAAAGTTCATGCGGGTCGCAGTGCAGTGATCGCGCTATTTGCAGCAGCTACCTTCCATCATTTAAAACCTTTCCGCCACCCCGACGCGTTGGTTGCCGAGTTATCTTTCGGCACAAGCTCTTCCGAAGATTTTGCGCATCAACTATTGTTGTCTCATTTCCGCAAGGGCGATGTGCTCGAAATAATGACCCATCCGGCTAAAGCCGATAAAACGGATTCCTATTTAAACCGGAAGGGCGAGTTTGATTTTTGGGACCAATTGCCGCTGGAGCAATTATTGAAAGAGCACCAGATAAAACTGATCAGTTATCACGAGCTTTAATCAAAAAGCAATGCTATAAGAAACCTCCCGAATGTTATTTTTAATTAAAAACATCAGCACCCACAACGGGTTTTCTTAACTTTGCCTACCTTATTGGAAAACGCATCATCAATAACCTTTCAGGGGATTAATGCTGCATTGTTTTAATTTTTTTGAGCTACACATTTTAAATTAAGAAATACTGTAATGGACAAAAAGCAAATCGACCCGAAGATTATCGAAAGAGCCAACGTATGGCTCACCAAAGACTACGACGCCGAAACCCGCGCTGCCGTGCAACGGATGATAGATGAGAACCCCGACGAGCTAACCGAGTCGTTTTACCAGGACCTGGAATTTGGTACCGGCGGCCTGCGCGGACTTATGGGCACCGGCACCAACCGCATGAATAAATACACCGTGGGTGCCGCCACACAAGGGCTGGCCAACTACATGAAAAAGGTTTACCCGAAAGAGAAACAACTTAGCGCTGCCATCTCTTTCGACCCACGCAACAAAAGCGACTACTTTGCCCAGATCACCGCCGATGTGTTCTCGGCCAACGGCTTTACGGTGTATCTGTTCGACGCACTGCGCCCCACTCCGGAGCTTTCGTTTACCATCCGCCACCTGAAATGTCACACAGGCGTTATGATTACGGCATCGCACAATCCCAAAGAATACAACGGCTACAAAGCCTACTGGAGCGACGGAGCGCAGATGGTGCCGCCACACGACAAAAACGTGATCGAAGAAGTAAAGAAGATTCATATTAAAGATGTGAAATTCAAAGGCGTGCCCGAAAACATCCGCAGCATCGGCGAGGAGATGGATAGGCTCTATCTGGATGAAGTAGAAAAGCTCTCGCTTTCGCCCGCATCCAATCACCGGCAGTCGGAGCTGCCACTGGTTTACACACCGCTTCACGGTACCGGCGTAAAATTGGTTCCCGCCGCGCTCGCACGATTTGGCTTCGAGAATGTTTTTAAAGTGCATCAGCAGGATGTGGTGGATGGCAATTTCCCCACCGTTGTCTCGCCCAACCCCGAGGAGCCGGCAGCGATGGCCATGGCGCTCGACAAAGCACGCAAGGTAGATGCCGAGCTGGTGATGGCCACCGATCCCGACGCCGACCGCGTAGGAATAGCCGTAAAAGACCTCCACGAAAATTACGTGCTGCTCAACGGCAACCAAACCGCCACGCTGCTCACCTGGTACCTGCTCACCATGTGGAAGCGCAAAGAGATGCTTACCGGAAACGAATACATCGTGAAAACTATCGTATCCACAGAACTCATCAGCGACATCGCCAAAAAGCATAACGTAGAATGCTATGATGTGCTGACGGGTTTTAAATGGATAGCGGAAATCATTCGTGAAAACGTGGGCAAAAAAACCTTCATCGGCGGTGGCGAAGAGAGCTACGGATACATGATTGGCGACTTTGTGCGCGACAAAGATGCCGTGGCTTCCTGCGCCATGCTTGCCGAAATAGCCGCCTGGACAGCCAACCAGCGCAAAAACATCTTCAGCCTGCTGCTCGACATCTACATCGAATATGGTTTTTATAAAGAAAAACTCCTGTCGGTAACCAAAAAAGGCAAAGCCGGCGCCGAGGAGATTCGTAAGATGATGGAGAATTTCAGAACCAAACCACCCAAAACCATCAATGGCTCGGAGGTGGTGATGATAAAAGATTATCAGGAACAGGTGCAGAAAGATTTGAAACTGGCAACAGAAACCGCCATCAAATTGCCAAAAAGCAACGTGTTGCAATTTTTTACTGCCGACGGCACCAAGATAAGCATGCGCCCCTCGGGCACCGAACCCAAGATAAAATTCTATTTTGGTGTTAAAGGAGAACTAAAATCTGCCGCCGACTACGACAAAGTGAATGAAGCCCTCGACAAAAAGATTGATGCCGTGGTCAGCGACCTGAAGCTGAAATAAATTTTGCGACAAGCTAAAAAAATAAAAAACGCCACATCCCTTTAAAGAGTGGCGTTTTTTTATTTCAAGACCATTTTGCTTCTGCCCTTTGCGCAGGCAGAATCGCATTTGATTCTTAATCGGACGAGGGCAGGTTATGGCAGATTGTTTACCAGCACGGTGTCGCGCACCGAATTAGTGCCTTCGCCAAAAGCTTTGAGCGTTACGATAAAACTATCGTTCTCTTCGTAAAGATGCATGGGCGAGGTGGCCGTACTGGCGGTGCCATCGCCAAAGTTCCACTCGAAAGTCTGTGCATTTTGACTGGTGTTTGTAAAATCAACCTCTCCGGGAACATCCGTAAGCTGCCAGGTAAAAGCAGCTTTCGGCTCCTTTTTGTCGTCGTCATCTTTTTTGCAACCGATGGCCAGCAAAACGAAAACCACCAGCATCCACGGTAAGTATTTTTTTGTAAAAGTCATAGGAAATGTTTTAAGATTTGACGGCAAAAGTAGCGCTTTGTTTTTAAAAGAAAAACCTTCCAGGCTGTAAACCTGAAACAAAGGCTATGGAGATTTTAAAAATAATTTGCGCTGGTTTGGGATCGGTTTTTAAAAATTATTTATTTTCTTTGCAAAAATTGCTGGCAGAAACAATGGCTGCCAGACATCAAATTCAGGTGTGAAACATCGAGCGACAAGGTGTTTCACATATTTTTTTATTAAAAAACATCATTGATTATGAAAATCGCAAAGAACAAAGTAGTAGGAATCCATTACACACTCACCGATGATAAAGGCAACACGCTCGATTCTTCTGACGGCCGCGACCCGTTGTATTATCTGCATGGCAACGGCAACCTGATACCCGGCCTGGAACGGGAGCTGGAAAACAAACAGAAGGACGATGATCTAAAAGTAACCATCCAGCCGGAAGATGCTTACGGCGTGCGCAACGACGAAATGGTTTACGAAATTGAGCGCTCCAAGTTTCCTGATCCCAACAATGTGGAGCGCGGCATGACCTTCACTTCACACACCAAAGAAGGCGACATCAATCTTACAGTTGTTAAAATTGAAGGCGACAATGTGACGCTGGATGCCAATCATCCTTTGGCTGGCCAGGAGCTAACCTTTGAGGTGAAAGTAGTAGATGTGCGCGATGCCAGTGCCGAAGAGATCGACCACGGCCACGTGCACGAACCTGGTGCCCACCACCATTAGCACCCGTTTTGAGCCAGATTGTGCGCAACGCGGATAATTTTTATAAAAAATGTTTTTTTATCTGAGAATTTAATTCGATCTTTGCACGCCGAAAATCGGGGGTAAAGAGCAGAAAGCCGCTGATGGCGGTCAAAATAGGTGAGCCAGTTGATTTTCGCAACGGATTAGTTCTTGATTATCGAAAGCACAACCGGAGAGGTGGGTGAGTGGCTGAAACCAACAGTTTGCTAAACTGTCGTACCTATTACTGGTACCGGGGGTTCGAATCCCCCTCTCTCCGCTTTATTACGGGGTATAGCGTAGTCCGGTTAGCGCGTCCCGCTTTAAGGCGGGAAGGTCGTAGATCCGGGCAAGTTCTTTACAAATTTTTGAAGCAATTAATTTTTCGGGGTATAGCGTAGTCCGGTTAGC
>Ga0172382_10011322_pt1 | contig 11817 bp, 8 predicted proteins | sample Leawel138RmetaG_FD_122245 | JGI IMG/M metagenome (GOLD analysis project Ga0172382, IMG submission 122245) | Leachate microbial communities from a municipal landfill in Southern Ontario, Canada - Leachate well 138R metaG | ecosystem: Engineered > Solid waste > Landfill > Unclassified | place...
AAGTTCAAGAACATCAACGACGAGCGGGGACACGAAGTGGGTGACGCCGTGCTGTGTGCAGTAGCGCAACGCCTGGCCAGCCTGGTCGATGGCCAGGGCATGGTGGCGCGGCTGGGGGGCGACGAGTTTGTTGTGCTCTTGCACGACCTGGGCACCCGCCTGGCGCCGGCGACCAAACAGGCACTACAGGTCGCGGAAACCGTACGCAGCGCGCTCGGCGATACCGTCGTCGTTGACGGCCAGTCCTATTTCACGGGCGGCAGCATAGGCGTCGCTCTGATCGATTCGGACACAAAATCTGTGGCTGACGCCCTGCACGAGGCCGATACCGCCATGTATCAGTCCAAAGAAGCGGGCCGCAACCGTGTCGCCCTCTTCGAACCCGCCATGCACATCCACGTGGCCGAGCGTGCCTCCCTGTTGCGTGACCTGGTCACGGCACTGGATGCCGGCCAGTTCCAGCTTCTGGTGCAACCACAGTACCGGCAGCAGCAGGACATCCATGGCGTCGAGCTTCTGCTGCGTTGGGAGCACCCCACTCGCGGGCTGATCATGCCGGAAAAATTCATCAGCCTGACCGAAGAGTCCGGCATTGTCATGGCAGTCGGGGAATGGGCGCTCAAGCAAGCCTGCCTGCTACAGGCCCGTCTCAGCGAACTGGGCTGCCATCACCCCATCTCGGTCAATATCAGCCCGGTACAGCTACGCCATACGAATTTCAACTCGCGAGTCCAGGCCATACTCGCCGAATCCGGCACACCCGCCGACCGCATCGTTCTGGAACTCACTGAAAGCATATTGATTGACGACGTGGATGAAACCGCCAGACGCATGCAGGCACTGGCCGACTTCGGCATACGCTTTTCGATAGACGACTTCGGCACGGGTTATTCAGGTCTGGCCTACCTGCACCGACTGCCGCTGTACGAACTCAAGATTGCCAGGAATTTCATCCAGGACCTGCCCGACAAGGACGCCGGCACATTGATTCGCCTCATTATCGCCACGGCCCGGCTCCTGGATCTGCACGTTGTCGCTGAAGGCGTGGAAAATCAGGCTCAGGCCGACTTCCTGGCCTCGGTCGGCTGCGATGCCCAGCAGGGCTACTTCCATCATCACCCGGTCAGCATGGACGACTGGGTGGCCAAATGGCAGGATGGCATCTCACCCAGTGCGGCGTCGCTCAACGGCTGAGCAAGCCGCCTTTCCCCTTCAGAGTTCAACCCAAAGCCGTATCCAGCAGCATCATCAGGATAAAACCGATCATCAGGCCACCGGTTGCCCAGGATTCATGCCCCTGACGATGAGATTCCGGAATGATTTCATGGCTGATGACAAACAGCATGGCACCGGCTGCCGCCGCCAGGCCCCAGGGCAGGAAGACGGCAGACAGGCCGACCACCAGCACGCCCAGCATGGCCATCAGAGGTTCGACCAGACCCGAGAACACGGCGACGCCCACCGAGACGCCACGGCCATAGCCCACGGTGCGCATGGCCAGGGCGACCACCAACCCTTCCGGGATGTCCTGCAGAGAGATACCGATAGCCAGAGCACGAGCCGCTTCAAGTTCGCCGCCGGCGAAGGCCACACCGATGGCCAGACCCTCCGGCACGTTATGCAGAGCGATGGCAATGACAAACAGCCAGACCCGCTTGATGAGACGAGAACGGCTGCCTTCACACCCTTGATGAAGTGCTCGTGCGGCAGCATGCGGTCGATCAGCAGGAGCGCAGCGGCCCCAAGCAGAATGCCTGCGCCCACTGTGGCGCTGGCCCCCCATTTTCCCGCCCCCAAGGCCGTGGCGGCCTCCAAGCCTGGAACAATCAGCGAAAACGCACAGGCGGCCAGCATGACGCCGGCTCCGAAGCCCAGCAGGGCATCGTGCACGCGCTGCGGCGGCTGCCAGGCAAACAATACCGGCAAGGTACCAAACGCAGTGGCCAAGGCCGCCGCACTACCCCCCATGATTGCGCCCGAAAGCTCGGGCATGTCGCCCTGCGCGGCAGCATAGACGCCACCGCCCAGGATGAGCAGCACGCCAACCGCGATGGCCAGCACCAGCCACCGTGAAAACTGCGGATGAGAGAGTGAAGCGGATTCGTTCTGCAATATGGTGGACACCATGTCGCTCCGATAAATGAGAGGCATTATTCTACGCTGCCTGTGATGAGACCGAGCCGCTCACTCTCGATATCGGCGGCCAGAGGCTGCAAATCGGGCATCTTGCGGTTGGCGCGCAACGACAGTTCGCGAAATCGGCTTACCTTGCCATGCAGGCCTTGCTGGCCGGCCACTGCAGTCACAGTATGGTTGTAATGACGACTGACAGTATCGAGGGAGTCGCCCAGCTTCTTCAGGCGTTCCGCCACCATCGCCACCTGGTTGTAGAGTTCACCCGCCCGGTCCGCCAGGGCCTGGGCCTGTTCGTTACTGCGCGCCAGCATCCACAGATTGGACACCGTCTTGAGTACCGGCATCAAGGTGCTGTGTGAAACCAGGATCACATTCTGTTGACTGCCGTGGTCAAACAACCGGTGATCATGCCTCAAGGCCTCGATGTAGGCACCTTCTATGGGCATGAACATCAATACAAAACCCGGGCTGCCGATACCAGGCAGACCGCTGTAGTCCTTGCGCGCCAGATCGTCCATGTGATTGCGCACCGCGCGCACGTGCGCATCCAGCGCCGCAACACGTTCCTGCTCGGTGGCCGCAGCCAGAGCGCGGTCGTAATCAACCAGTGACACCTTGCTGTCGAGCACCACATGCTTGTCGTCGGGCAGCTTCAACAGGAAGTCCGGCAGGCGCAGCTCGCCATGCGCATCCTTGAGGCGTACCTGGGTTTCATAGTGCACGCCGCGCTCCAGCCCAGCCATCTGCAGGCTGCGCTCAAGCTGGAGCTCACCCCAATTGCCCATGACTTTCTTGTCGCCCTTCAGGGCGTTGGCCAGCGTCTCGGCTTCGTGACTCATCCGCATGCCGACCTCGGACAGGCGCCGCACCTCGGTGGCCAGCGACACATTGCCGCGCAGAGATTCATCATGCACCTGGTTGATACGCTGCTGGAAAGCCTGCAACTGGTCGCGGAACGGCTGCAGCAGCACCGCCATCGCATCCTGACTGGATGAGCGGAAGTGCTGTTCCCGCTCCTGCAGGACCTGGGCAGCCAGACTCTGGAATTCCACTTTCAGACGCTGCCGGGACTCGTCGAGCTCTTCCTTCATGAGCTGATAGGCGCGTTCGCGTTCATCCCGCGCGGCCTGGACACGCGCCAGTTGCAACTGCACGTCATGCGCTTCCCGTTGCAGCGCTTCACAGCGCAAAACGTGACCAGCGGCCTCTTCCCGCGCTGCCTGCTCTGCTTCCTGCCAGCGCGCGACCTCATGCTCCAGGCGATGCACATGGCGCCGGGCCACCCGCCACAGCAGCGCCAGCGCTATCGTTGCACAACAAAGGCTTACAAGGACCGCCACGTAGACTGCAGGAAGTTCCAGCAGGGCTTCCATCTCGTCTCCAAAATCCAAAATCCTGGCTGTGAACATTCTACAGGGGCCGTTTAATACAGGGGCCGTTTAATAAAGCGTCCCGGGCTCAGAACTTCACCAACAGGCATGATACATTCCTACTGTAAACGACACGTACTGGCATGGATATGCGGCGATTGGCGTCCGGCGCACTCGGGCTGCTTCTTTTCCTGGCATGGTCGACGGTCCCCGCCACGGCACCGCGATGGCCCGATTCCGCGCGCAGTATACAGACCATTGTTCCAGCACAAGCCGGTTCGGGGGTCGGCAATACCATCGCCCGGGCGGTCACCGAGGCCCTGGCAGCCGAACTGGGCAACCGCATCGTGCTGCAGAACTTCACCAGCAGCACCAGCTTTCCGGGCATCCTCACCACGATGGAGTCCAATACGGAAGGGTATACGCTGCTGTTCGCAACCGTAGACACCTTGGTGATCGAACCCGGCCTGCAGCGTTCCCCCGCTTTCGAGCCATTGGAAGCCTTTGTTCCCATCGGCCTGGTGGCCGAGATTCCGCACATACTTGTCGTCAACAACAGCCTTCCGGTTCATTCCGTCAAAGAGCTCACCGAGTACATCGGAAGATATCCGGGCGTGGTGCACTTCGGTTCCTCAGGCAATGGCAGTGCCATGCACCTTGCCGGCGAATCCTACATGAGTGCCACCGGCACGAATATGGTTCATGTGCCTTACAGTGCTGCCGAGCCCGCCACCAACAACCTGGTGAGTGGCGATATTCAGGCCATGTTTCAGCTTGTCTCGGGCGCACTCAATTATGTGCATTCGGAAAAGGTACGGCCGCTGGCGGTCATGTCGCACGAAAGAAGCCCGCTACTGCCAGACGTACCCAGCATTGCGGAGGCCGGCTATCCCGAACTACGCGCGACAAAATGGTACGCGCTACTGGCTCCACGCGGCACCCCGGAGGACATCATCAACCGGTACAACGCAGCCCTGAACACCGTGCTGGAATCCCCCGAGCTGCGCGCTCGGTTGCTGGAGGCCGGTGCCACTGCGCTGGGCGGCTCACCCGAGGATCTGGCCCGCTTCCTTGCCGAAGAAATTCGCCGTTGGGGGCAAGTCATCGAAGACGCCCACCTGCAGCCCCGCTGAACGCCAGCCATTAAACGTTAAAGATCTGCCCGGCGGAAGCGAGCATGCCGAAGCGCTGGACAGTGCGGGCTCAGGCCAGCGCGTCGCCTTCGGCACTGGCGTCCACTGCCGGCAGGCTGCCATCCGCCTGCTCTGCCGCGGTACTTTCCTGAGGCTGAGCGAGAATCGGCACGCCCGAACTGTCACCTTCGATGATTTGCGGAATATTGCGCAAGGCGTAGTCGCGGGCCGCGTCGATGATACGCAAGGTTTCATCCGACAAGGGACGTCCGCCATGAGTAACGGCGCCAAACGTGTACGGGACATAGGCATCAAACGGCCTGTAGACCACGCCCGCTGGCTGCACGTGCAGGGCCAGGCAAGGGTCGATGAGGGCCACCCCCACCCCGGCGCGGACCATCATGACAGCGCTCATGGTAGAGCTGGTAATGATCTGGCGCCGGGTACGAGGACGCGAAGGATGCAACAAAGCCGTGGAGAGACGATGCCGCATGCGTGAGGCATTCGAAGGCGTAATGACGGTATCATCCACCAGTTGCAAGGCGCTGATGACCGGCTCGGCGGCCAGGGGATGGTCTCGCGGCAAAGCCACCTGACAGGGCGCCTGCAAGCACCAGTGCAGCTGACAACGCCCAAGTTCCAGGGGCAGGCTGGTAAAGGCAACGTCGGCGCTGCCATCCAGCAAGGCGGAAACAATCTGGCCGGACGGCAGGACGTCCATATACAGCTTGGGCTGGAAGCTTTGATCGCGCTCGAACATTTCGGCAAGCACGGCGGGCACCATACCCGTGCTCAGGGATATCGAGGTCGCAATGCGCAGAGGCTGGGTGCGCCCTTCGGCGATTTCCCGCGAGCGGGCCTCCAGCTGCTGCAAGCCCGTGAGCACATTGCGTACTTCTTCGAGAAATTGCCGGCCTTGTTCGGTCAGGGTGACCTGGGGACGGGTGCGCGTGAACAGCGTGAATCCGAGCTCTTGTTCGAGATCCTGTAGCTGGCGACTGACCACCGGTTGTGAGCGGTCCAGCAACCGTGCTGCGGCAGTGACGCTACCAGAAGCGTGCACAGCTGCAAAAGCCTCGAATTGACGAATTTCCATGTTGGGTGGCTCAGTCTAGCGCTATAACAACAACAAACGTAACATGCATCTGACAAAGTTTAAGCTATCTTTACATAAGATTAGCGTGTTGACAGCTATTTCAGCACTCGCTGTGTGTCATCACGGACATAGGCAACGCCGCCCATCCATTGAGGTCGCGGATGCCCCGGGCATCACTGACGGTTTCCACGCTGCATCAGCAATACGGAGAGGCAGAAACATCCCCCTGCCATAAGTTCGTCAGGGCGACGGTCTTATAATCGGCCCTTCGTGCAGAATTCCCATGCGCCACGGCATGACGGTGCATGCATCAAAAGGAGGTCAAATGACTGACGCTCTGCAGATCAAAACGTTTCACGATGGCCGCCAAGCGCCGGCTCTCGGTCTAGGCACCTGGCAGATTCCCGACGAGTCCGTCGCTCAGGTCATCGTCGAAGCCACTGAATTGGGATACCGGTCCATCGACACGGCCGCCATCTACGAAAACGAGGCCGGAGTCGGCCGGGGCATCAGGGAATGCGGCATTCCGCGTGAAGAACTCTTCGTCGCCACCAAGCTCTGGAACGACGCTCATGCGCATGGCACGTCGCGCCCGGCTTTCGAAGCCAGCCTGGAGCGCCTGGGCCTAGACTACGTCGATCTTTACCTGATCCACTGGCCAGTACCCCAACAAGACCTGTTTGTTCAGGCCTGGGAAGCCCTCATTCAGCTGCGCGACGAGGGCCTTGTGAAGTCCATCGGCGTTTGCAACTTCAATGCTGAACAACTGCAGCAACTGCTTGATGAGACCGGCGTGCTGCCCGTCGTCAACCAGGTGGAACTGCATCCGCGCTTCCAGCAGACAGCATTGCGAAAATATCACGCCGATAACGACATTGTGACGGAAGCCTGGAGCCCTCTTGCCCGTGGCGCGCTGCATGACGACCCCACGCTCAAGGGTATTGCCGCTCGCCTGCAGCGCAGTGTGACGCAAGTGATCCTGCGCTGGCACCTGCAGCTCGGGCACATGCTGATCCCCAAGAGCGTCCAGACTGCGCGGCTGCGCGAGAACATGGCCGTCTTCGACTTCCAGTTGTCCGATCAGGACATGGCAGCAATCTCGCAACTCGACGTCGCTGACGGACGCGGGGGCCCGGACCCGGCGACGTTCTCATAGGCTGGCGCGCGTTACGCACTTGTCGCCTGACGCGCGCCCTTCGACATCAAGCCGGCGCCGGCAGGCGCCAGGGCGAACACCAGAAACAGCGCATAGGCGGCCTGGCGCGCCCCCTCTTCACCGCCCGGCTCGGCCAGACCAGCCAGGTTCGCCACCAGCCCCGCCAGACTTGAACCCAATGCAATGGCATAAAGCTGCAAGGTGGTAATGGCCGCCGAAGCGATGTTCTCCTGGCCAGGCGGTGCCGCCTTGAAGATGCGGGTCAGCATGTTGGGCCAGCAAAAGCCGATTCCTACCCCCACGAGAAACAGCGGGATGATCATGGCCCAGACAATGGCGCCCCCCGAGCCAAGCGGCATCATCACTCCCAGAGCTGCCAGGCCAGCCGCCGAAACCCAGGGCCCCAGCAGCATCAGCCTGTCGGCCAAAGGCTTGCGACGTCCCGAACTGATGAAGGAACCCGCCGTCCATCCCGCCGACATCAACACCATCCAATAGCCAGCCAGCAAGGGCGACTGCCCATGAATGACCTGGAGAAAATAAGGGATATAGATTTCGGTACAGACCCCGATGCTCAACAGAGCGATACAGGCGTACAGACTGGCCAGCGACGACCCGCGCTCATAGGACCCCTGTGGCAGCAAACGGCGTTCAGCACGGCTGTCGGCGCGCGCAATGCCGATGGTCAGTGCCGCGCCCGCCACAATGGACAACAAATTCCAGTGCCACGAAGGTGAGAGACTGCCCATCGAAACCAGAAGCACCGTCACGACCAGCACGGCGATCTTGCCGAAAGGGGCCGCTGCGGGCCGGCTGCTGCCGCGCTGGGTGGCCGAGACCTCCAAAATCACCAGTGCAGCCAGGCCGGCGGAAATCGGCAACATCGCCCAGAACGCCCCGCGCCAATAACCGGCCTGCGCAAAGATGCCGCCAATGGCCGGCCCCGCCAGGGTTGCCACGCCCCACATGCTGGACACCAGCACCATGGCACGCGACCACAGGCGTTCCTCGAAGAGTAGCCGCACACAGGAATAGCTCAGGCCCAGCAGTAAGCCGCCGCCCAGGCCCTGCACACTGCGGCCGGCCAGCATCCAGGGCATGGAAGGCGCCACCGCACAGGCTGCGCTGCCCAGGACAAATATGGCGATCGCCCATAGCAGCGCACGTCGCGGTCCCATCCCCGACAATAGGCGCGGCGTGATCGCCGAGCCGAAGATCGACGTGGCCACGAACAAGGTCATGTTCCAGGCGTAGTAGGCCAGCCCGCCGATGTCGCGCACCGCGGACGGCAGGATGGTGGTCACCATGTAGACATTGATGGCATGCAAGGCCACGCCACCCGCCAGCGCGAGTGAGCGCAGCCCATTACGGCCCGAAAGCAATTCGGCCCATCCGCCTTGTTTCTGGGTCATTACCCCTTTACCTCGCGCCAGACATCAATAATGCGGCGGACGTTCGTCCACCTGATCTGCCATACCATCCCGTCCTGTCGGCTCTTCGAGGCGGGTAAACAGCAACCTGCACAAGGCACGCAGCTCATCGAGCTGTCTGCCTTGTTCATAGACTTGCTGGTTGAGACTTTGCACCGTATCTTCCAGGCTCACCAGTTTGAGCTCTATCTCTACAAGACGTTGTTCCATTGTTCTGTTCGATTGTGGATTTACACCACACTTGGTAAAAGGTAGGGAGACTCTCGGAAGATCCAAAGTCTCCCTAGTGTAATCTCCCGAAGCTTGGACTTTACCTGCATCAAGGTTGTTCGGCGCTTCCCAGGTTTCAATGTTTTGATGTCCGTCTGGAGCACGCATGCCATCCCCACGCTTTTCCCCCCCTCGCAGAACCCTGCTGACTGCGCTGAGTGCCGCTGTGCTGGCCTTCACCCTGACTGCCTGCGGCAAGTCGGAAGCCAGTCTTCAGGATGTCCACGGCATCGATCTCTCCGGCGCCAGTTTCGGTGACGGTTTTCAGCTCAAGGATGCCGATGGCCGGGTCCGCACGCTCGACGACTTCAAGGGCAAGGTTGTACTGATGTTCTTCGGCTTCACCCAGTGTCCCGACGTCTGCCCCACGGCCCTGGTCAATGCCTCGCAAATCAAGTCCCTGCTGGGCAAGGACGGCGACGATCTGCAGGTATTGTTCATCACTGTCGACCCGGAGCGCGACACGCCGGAAGTGCTGCGCGAATACGCTCAGGCCTTCGACCCAAGCTTCATCGGCCTGTACGGCAGCGCCGAGGAAACCGCCGCAGTCGCCAAAGCGTATCGGGTGTACTACGCCAAGGTGCCCACCGGCAACTCCTATACCATGGAGCACACCGCCCTCACCTATGTATTCGATCGTGAAGGCACGCTGCGCATGGCATTGCGCCATGAACAAACCCCCGAACAAAGCGTCGAGGACATTCGCAAAGTGATGGCGCTCAATTGACGCCCTGGCGGCGCGTCCTGCTGTGGGTGGTGTGAACCGACGCTAGACCGCGCGCGCCAGCTGGGGCATGCCATGCCCCAGCAACGCCTCGAACTCATCTGCCGGCAGCGGCTGAGAATACAAAAAGCCCTGCGCGTAATCACAGCCTGCTTCCAAGAGCAGTACCTGCTGGCTCTCGTCGGCCACGCCCTCCGCCACCACTTTCAGTCCCAGCCTGTGCGCCATGGCAATCATGGCCTGGCACAGCGCGATGCCATCGGCATCGTCGGTGATGTTACGGACGAACAGCTGATCAATCTTGATGAAGTCAATGTCAAAGCGCTTCAGGTAAGCCAATGACGAATAGCCGGTGCCGAAGTCATCCAGTGCCACCTGCACCCCAGCATCCCGGAAGGACAGCAGCTTGTTCTTGGCCGCGCTGTCGGCCTTCATCAACACTCTCTCGGTGATCTCGACCAAGACGGCCGCTCCCGGCATCCCCAGTCCGTTCACGCAAGCCAGCCACTCTTGCGGGTCGAGCTCTTCAGCCATGAACTGGGCGGGCGACACGTTCACGCTGACCTGGAAATCATGACCCAGGCGCTCGCGCCATTTCGCCGCCTGGGCAGCGGCACGCCGGAACACCCAATCACCAATCGGCACAATCATGCCTGAATCCTCGGCGAGGGGGATGAAATCCGCCGGCGCAACCAGACCACGCTCTGGATGATGCCAGCGGATAAGCGCCTCTGCTTTGCAGATACGCCCCGTCGACAGCTCGACAATGGGCTGAAAATACAGTTCAAATTCCTGGCGCTCCATCGCCAGCTGCAGTTCTCGCAGAAGCTCCCGGCGCTCCTGGGCCTGAAGCTGCATGGACAGCGAGAAATGGCGAAACTGATTACGCCCGGCGTCCTTGGCACTGTACATGGCCAGGTCGGCGTTCTGCAGCAGTTCCGTGACGCTGCCTCCATCACGGGGATAAAAGGTGACCCCCATGCTGGCGGAAACCGTGACAACATTGTGCATGAGAGTATAAGGCTCAGACACCGTGTCCAGCACACGGCGGCAGATATCTTCAACATTCTTCAGGTCATCACCATGATTCAGTATCACGGTGAACTCATCGCCACCCAAGCGGGCGACCAGGTCTTCCTGGCGCACCGCTCGGCTCAAGCGCCGGGCCACTTCTTTCAGCAGTTCGTCTCCCTTGTCGTGACCAAGGGAGTCGTTCACTTCCTTGAAGAAATCAAGATCCAGATACACGAGCGCCAGGCTGCGACCCGTCTGATCAGCGCTCGCCATGGAGCGCTGCAACTCTTCATGGAACATCTGGCGATTCGGCAAGCCGGTAAGATGGTCGAAATGCGCCTGGCGCCAAATGGTTTCCTCCTTGTGCCGCTCCACCGTCACGTCGGAGAACAGGCCAATATGGCAGTTGACTGTGCCGTCCTCGTTATAGGAGGTGTCTATGGTCAGGCGCTCGACATACTCCGAACCGTCTTTGCGACGATTCCTGATGTCACCTGCCCACTTCCCCGTCTCCTGCAGGCTGCGCCACATGGACTGATAGAAATCAACATCGTGACGCCCGGAGGAAAGCAGACTCATTCTCTGGCCGATGGCCTCTTGCGCCGTATATCCCGTGATGGAAGTGAAAGACGGGTTGATGTCGAGGATGACGCCGTTGGCATCCGTCACCACGACTGCCTCACTGGTGTTCGCATAGACGAGAGCAGCCCGCCGGATCGACGACTCAGCTTTCTTGCGTTCCGTCACATTCAGCACAATGCCAATAATGGCCGGCGCGCCATCCAGCACCATGCGCGACGCAAAGACCTCAATGTCCATGAGCGTTCCATCACGATGCCGAGCCTGCGTCTCATAGTGCGACGTGGTCAGGGCTTCTACACGCTGTTGTGCATCCCCTGTCACCTGTTGCCACCAACTGTCCGAGCCGGGCGACACCAGCAGGTCGCTGACTGTCAGGGCATTGGACATTTCTTCTGGGCGGTAGCCGAACATCTGTGCCAGTTTACGGTTCACATACCGGAAACGCAGGTCACCATCAATGACAAACACCCCGGTCACCGCATTGCGGGCGACGCCCTGAAACATGGCGCTGGTACGATGCAGCTCCTTGCGCTCGCGTTCGATCGCCTTCATGAGTTCGCCGATCTGGCGGGCCGATTGATTGAGCGCTTTGGCCAGCTGCCCGATCTCGTCATCGTGATCATGCACAATGCGCTCGTCGTAATTGCCCTTGGCAAGCTCACGGCAATAACGCGCGAGACGCTGTAACGGGGCAACGATCTGCGCACTGATTGCGATATAGGCCCCCAGCAAAATGAGCGCATTCACGAACAGCAGCAAGACCATCTTGCTCAGGACGTCCTGCTGCGTGGCCTGTGCTTCCTGAACCAGGGCCTGTATGAGCTCATCGGTCCGCTCAAGCAATACCGCAGACACGCCGGCCAATGCCGTTTGCTGTTCGACAAGATCAAGGGAACCGACACCGTG
>Ga0172382_10011324_pt1 | contig 11817 bp, 7 predicted proteins | sample Leawel138RmetaG_FD_122245 | JGI IMG/M metagenome (GOLD analysis project Ga0172382, IMG submission 122245) | Leachate microbial communities from a municipal landfill in Southern Ontario, Canada - Leachate well 138R metaG | ecosystem: Engineered > Solid waste > Landfill > Unclassified | place...
CGCCGGTCCGGCTTTGTGCCGGCAGGCGCCCGGCCGGCAGCCGTTCGTTCTCTGGGTGGCAATAAAAAAGCGCGCCGTCCATGATGGGGCGCGCCTTCTTGGCATCTGCGGCGAGACGTGGCTGGCAATGATCGCGGATGCCTTGCGGTTGCGCAGCCGTTTAGTCACGCCATCGGGGCAGCAAGATGCTTACTTGTCAGAGCCTTGCTCTTCCTGATCTTTCTTGGTGTCAGCGGCCTCTGATTCCTGACTGGCGGTATTGGGGGCCTTCCAGTTGAGCGGCGGCGTGACAATATCCTTGAAGGCGATACGTTTAGGCGTGGTCATGGCTTACTCCCAAAGTAAACGTGGCAGCGCACCGTGCGCCGCCACCACTACTGTACAAAATAACAGCTTTGTCTAGTTATGTCAAATCATAGGGCATCCCGGCTCGCCGCATTACGAGAAGGATTGATGACTATCCTGACTACGCGCCAAAGCGCAAGCCTCTTCCTTCAGGACGAGGTCAAGCGAGGCCAGCCCAACATGCGGCGCCAGAGGCGCCCCGCATTGTGGCGTATTAAACATATCTTTCATACCATTGATTTATATTAAATGATTCTTTAATATAATTGCTCGATATGAAAGCAGGTTTTAGATGAGTCGTATCACTGGCACCTATGCTATTTCCACTACGCTGGGCGAGACGGTACGCGCCTTTGTGCCGCACCTACTGCCGCCCGCCGACCCTGCTTTGAAGATGCTGTCCTTCACTGAGCTAAACCGGCAGGCGGAGTTGGCGTTGGCCAGGTTGTCCGGCGTGTCGGGGCTGGTGCCGTCAGTGGATTGGCTGCTATATAGTGCCGTACGCAAGGAAGCTTTGCTTACTTCACAGTTGGAAGGCACGCAGGCCACCCTGACTGATCTGTTCGATGAGGAAGCGGGCTTCAAAGTCAGCAACACCGATGATGTCGCCGAAGTCACCAACTATTTGCAGGCATTCCGGTTGGTGCAGGGGCAACTGCGCGATCCGAAGGGGCTGCCTATCAGTGTGCGCCTTTTGTGCGGCGCGCATCGGCTGTTGCTTGGTGGCGCACGTGGCGCGGGCAAGCAGCCAGGCGAGCTGAGACAATCGCAGAATTGGATTGGCGGTACACGGCCCGGCAATGCTGCCTTTGTGCCACCGCCGCCGGAGCGTGTGCCAGAGCTGCTGTCCAATCTGGAGCGATTCATCCATAAGGAACCAAGTGATCTCCCGCCTTTGGTCAGGGTCGCGGTGGTTCACGCGCAGTTCGAGACCATTCACCCGTTTCTGGATGGCAACGGGCGCATCGGCCGCCTGCTGATCGCGGCGTTGCTGGAGCACTGGAATCTGCTGCCCGAGCCGTTGATGTATCTCAGTGGATACCTGAAGCGCCATCAGGCCGAGTACTACCGGTGTCTGTCGCTCATCCGTACCGAGGGTGACTGGGAGACTTGGGTGTCGTTTTTTCTCGAAGGCGTTGCAGTCGCCGCGGCGGAAGCCGAGCAAAGTATCATCGCGGTTGCCAGCTTGGTTACTGCCGACCGGCGCAAACTGCTTCAATCGCCCAAGGCAAGCCCCGCCAGCTACCGGCTGTTCGAACTGCTGCCCATGATGCCGCGTTTTACCGTGGAGCGTGCCCGTCAGCGGCTCGACACCACATTCCCAACCGCGAACTCGGCGGTGCAGGCGTTGGAGAAGCTGGGCATTGTAGTTGAAGTGACGGGCCAGAAGAAGAACCGCAATTACAGCTATCAGGCCTACGTCGAGCTTCTGACGCAGTGAATCGGACCGGCACGCCTTGCGGCGGGGGATTTTGAGTTGGCGTGCGAAGGTGTTTGTCTAGGGAAGTGGGGCGAAGGTGAGCGTAGGTTGATAAAGGTGAAAGTAATTATAGATCAGTAGGTTAGCGTAATTTTCTGAAATTGGCGAAAACTTGTGTGTGTACCTGTACTGTACCGAAAATCGGTACAGTACAGGTACATCCGGACACAAGAATTTTGCTAGTTTTGAAGATAGCGATTACACGCCTTGCATTAGTTTAGCTTTGAGAGTGTGGGCTTGTTCGATAAGTATGTTCATATGGCGCCTTTGAATATCGCCGCTACTTTTAGCTCTAGCAGAGCGCATATCCGCTATAGCGAAATTTATTTCTCTGATGGCTGAGTCATGAGATAAGCGTGATTTAGAACGGTTCGCAAGAGTGACGTGGATTTGTGCTCTTCTTTCGAGCCACTGGTAGTCATCACCAACCTCATGGTTGATTGCATTTGTAGCGACGTCCTTCGCCGCTTCAAAGCTGCCTCGCATGTATTCGGATTCAAACCATAGGTCAAAGAGCAGTTGTTTTCGCTGGCCGAGCCGATAAGACTCATCAAAGGCTTTACTCGCATCTCCAGGGTTAGGCGAGGGTAGCCTTAAATTGAATCTGCCGATGGCCAATAGGAGATCTGCATTGGGAGTGCTGAGCCTTTTTGCTGCGGCCATCACTGTGTCTAAAGCCCCTCTTGCATCGTTATCTTTTAGTTGTGCCATAGACTGAGCAATAGCAAGGCCAACGATGTTGGTACGCTTTTGGCGAGTTAGCCCAATTGCATCTGAGCGTGCTCGTTTGGTAGCCGACAGCAATGCAGCATGATCTATACCAAGCGTTGCAGCCACTTCTACAACTAGCTGGCCGGTATTTCGATCGACAGTGTAACGAGACTCTTTTGCAATTGATGGTGCGCTTATAAGAAAAAGTCCTGCTAGCTCCTGTAGAGCGTCGCCTAGAGTTTGCTCCGTATATGTGGTTATTTGAGATAGCTCAGTATAACTAGCGTTTTTCAATAAACTAATGGCATACAGGACACGCATGGCAGTTTTACTTAGCTGTTGTACCTCGCGTGACAATGCTGCTTTTCGGGCTTCTAGTCCTTTCTCCCCTTTCCATTGGTTGATGGCTTGATCTAGAGTTTGCCCTCTTCGTTCCAGACGGAGTAAAGAATCAGTGAAAAGAGGGGAGCCGCTAGTCACCTCGAGAAGGTGGCTAAGTTTCGATTCTTTTAGTGCCGGTAACTGATAGCGATCTCGAAGTCCAACTATATATTCTTTGAATTCGTCTGGTGGTAGCCCATCCAACTTTAGGACGTTGTCAGGGGAGTACGAAAAGTTGACGCGTGTAGTCAACAAGATCTTGGTATTCGCTGGGGTTCGCATCCCAAACTCTAGTGCTCGTTGCTGATCTTCTGGCCGCAATGAGTCGACGTCGTCGATGACTATAAAGCTTGGCATTATTGAACAGCCTTCTAAGGCTGCTTGAATTGACTCCTTGAGATCAAGTTCATCTAGCTCGCTATCTAAATAACCGTGGGTGGAAGCAATGGCGCGAAATAAAGACTGCGCATCGTTGAAATCTGTTTTTCGACCGTCTCTATAAGAGTCTTCAGCAGCTATAAACTGTCGTTCTTTTGCTGTGAGCCATACTACTTTTTCGAATGGTCGAATTCGTCTGGTGGCCACCTCCTCGGCGAACCGGTAGGCAAGACTTGTTTTCCCTAGTCCTCCTTCGCCAGCGATTAGGCGAACTCGAGAAAAATCATCCCCCAGCCACGCCCATAGTTCGCCCAAATCCTCCTTTCTCCCTATGAAGCGTGAACAAACCAGGATTCGATCTGGTAAATTGTGTTCTAGTGGCTCCTCATCAGCTAGATTCTCGATTGAGATCTCAAGAGAGGGAGGGCGGCGTGTTGAAAAAAGGAAATCATAATCTTCCGCATTTTTTGCCACATCATTGCTGTCCAGACGACGGAAAACCACGTCACCTTTCTTAAAATATGGTTTATTTCGTTCGTCGTGTGGACCGTTTTTGCAAAACCGTGTTGGGCTGTCACCGACGGAGCGTTTGCTGACATGGAGTACGTCAAGATGTACGTGTGAAAGTTGAATGGCTTGTGCTTGGATTCTTAAGTCGCATCCTAAGTATGATCGCGCTAGATCCCGTAGCTTCCCAAGCTTGAGACGCCCGGATTCAACACCTACAATTTCAACTGATCTATCTTTCTCAAGTTCGCCAATACCAAATATTAGAAAGCCGCCGTAAGAGTTATGCAGTGCCGTTAGGTCTCGAATGACTGTCAAATACTCCAGGTCTGACTCTGGTAGTTGTCGTTTAAAGTCTAGTACCTCACACTCCTGAACACGCGAGTCATCATGTAGTAACTTTTCAATTATGGTTGCGTCAAGTTGACTTAGCGCTACACATTCATGCAACTTAATAATGATCTCGCTCATTCCTGTCCCTTTCTACCTAGATGTATTGAATATGGTTGGTTGTTTGCATTTCCGGTTGTGGCTGTTCAACCGCTTTCCATGCCGAGATACTCACACTTAACTCCATTGCTCCCCCAACACTTCTGCCTGCTGTAACACCAGCTCCACAGCCGTATCTGCCATATCCGGCGGATACTTGTATTTGCGCAGTATCCGTTTCACCATCAGCCGCAGGCTAGCTCGCACACTCTCTCGCTTGGACCAGTCCACGGTGATGTTCTTGCGCAGATTTTCCGTCAGTTCATGAGCAATCTTTTTCAGCGTTTCGTCTGTGAGTTCGCGCACGGCGGACTCATTCGTGGCCAGGGCGTCATAGAAACGAATTTCGTCTTCGCTCAGACCCAGTTCCTCGCCCCGGCTCGCAGCCTCTTGGAACTTCTTGGCCATCTCGACCAGCTCTTCCATCACCTGGGCGGTTTCGATGCTGCGGTTCTGGTAACGCGTGATGACGCTACCTAGCATGTCTGAGAACTTCTTCTGCTGGACGATGTTGCTGGCGAACTTGCTTTTGATTTCCCCTTCCAGTAGGCGTTCCAGCAGTTCCACAGCCAGATTACGTTCAGGAATATTGCGTACCTGGGCCAGAAACTCATCATCCAGCAGACCGATGTTGGGTTTTTCCAGGCCCACGGCGTCGAAGATATCGACCACGCTTTCGCTGACCACGGCCTGGTTGATGATTTGGCGAATGGCAATTTCGCGCTGTTCGTCGGTTTTCTTCTGGGTGCTGATGTCACGCTTGGTCAGAATGACCTTCACCGCCTGCATGAAGGCGACCTCATCGCGCAGCGCCTTGGCTTCGTCCAGGGTGCAGCACAGAGAAAAGGCTTTGCTCAAAGCCAGGGCAGCATCGGCAAAGCGTTTCTTGCCATCCAGTTTGGCGTCCTTCTGGCCCGGTGGCGGGCGCAGCGACAGAATGTGGTTGGCAGCGCCGGCCAGCGCCTTGTGGCCGCCGGTCTTGAAGCCGGAATAGTCGTAGCCGTGCAGCATGGCGCGCAGCACATCCAGCTTTTCCAACATCACGGCCAGGGCTTCGTGGGCGTCCACAGTGGGTTTGCCACGGCCCTTGCTGGCCGTGTATTCCTTCATAGCGGCTTTCAGCTCGTTGCCGATGCCGATGTAATCCACCACCAAGCCGCCTTGCTTGTCGCGGAACACGCGGTTCACACGGGCGATGGCCTGCATCAGGTTGTGGCCCTTCATGGGCTTGTCAATGTATATGGTGTGTACGCAGGAGGCATCAAAACCCGTCAGCCACATATCACGCACAATCACCATCTTTAGCGGGTCGTCGGGGTCCTTGAAGCGTTTTTCCAGGCGTTTCTTGACCTGGCCACTGTGGATATGCGGAATCAGCAAGGCCTTGTCGCTGGCGCTGCCGGTCATGATGACCTTGATGGCGCCTTTTTCGGGGTCTTCATCGTGCCAGTCCGGGCGCAACTTCACGATTTCGTTATACAGATGCACGCAAATGTCCCGGCTCATGCCCACGACCATCGCTTTGCCATCTTGAGCCTTGTTGCGCTCTTCGAAGTGCTCGACCAAGTCGGCGGCCACGCTAGCAATGCGGGGTTCGGCGCCCACCACTTTTTCCAGCGCTGCCCACTTTGACTTCAGGCGGGCCTGGGTCTGCTCTGCCTCGTCTTCGGCCAGTTCATCGACTTCTTCATCAAGGGCTTCCAGGTCGGTGTCCTTGAGTTTGAGCTTGGCTAGACGAGACTCGTAGTAGATGGCGACGGTGGCGCCGTCTTCCTTGGCCTGCTGCATGTCATAGACATGGATGTAATCGCCGAATACGGAGCGGGTATCGCGGTCGGTGCTGTTGACCGGGGTACCGGTGAAGGCGACAAAAGTGGCGTTGGGCAAGGCATCGCGCAGGTGCTGGGCATAGCCTGCCTGGTATTTGGTCAGGTAATCCTCAGGGTCTGCGAACTCTGTGGCGAGCGCCGTGCTGGGTTCGTCATCGGGAGCCAAGTGATAAGCAGTGGCCGGGTTGCCGGTCTTGCTTTTGCGGGTCTTGAGTTTGGCCTCAAAGCCGTATTGGGTGCGGTGGGCCTCGTCGGCAATCACGACGATATTACTGCGGTCGGACAATTCCGGGAAAATGTCTTCATCTTCACCGGGCATGAATTTCTGGATGGTGGCAAACACGATGCCACCGGAAGGCCGGTTTGCCAGCAGGGTGCGCAGTTGCTGACGCGTGGTGGCTTGTACCGGCTGTTCGCGCAGCAGGTCCTGTGACAGGCTGAACACACCAAATAGCTGGCCGTCCAGGTCATTGCGATCGGTAATCACCACGATGGTAGGGTTCTGCATGGCGGGCTCTTGCATCACCCGCGCTGCAAAGCAGGTCATGGTGATGCTCTTGCCACTGCCCTGGGTATGCCACACCACACCGCCCTTGCCGCGCTTGCTCTTTTCGACCTCCGGGCGTGAGACGCGCACCACTTCTTCAATTGCGAAACGTACGGCATGGTACTGGTGGTAGCCAGCAATCTTCTTGATAAGCGTGCCATCGTCTTCAAATAGCACGAAGTAACGCAGATAATCGAGCAGGTATTGCGGTGCAAGCAAGCCGCGCGCCAGGGTTTCCAGTTCATTGAATTGGCCTAGTGGATCAAGCGCCACGCCGTCGATAGTGCGCCACTGCATGAAGCGCTCCGCATTGGCCGACAACGAGCCGAAGCGGGCTTCGCTGCCGTCGGACACCACGAGGATTTCGTTGTACTCGAAGATATCAGGAATCTGCGCCTTGTAGGTCTGAATCTGATCGTAAGCTTTCCAGATATCGGCGTTTTCACTGACGGCGTTTTTTAGTTCCAGCAATACCAGCGGCAAACCGTTCACGAACAAGATGAGATCGGGTCGGCGAGTGTGGTGCGGACCCTTGATGGTGAATTGACTGACTGCCCAGAACTCGTTGTTGCCTGGATTGTTCCAGTCCACCAAGCGCACCAGGTCGCCACGGGTTTCGCCGTCCTTCTGGTATTGTACGGGTACGCCATTGGCCAGCAGCTTGTGAAAGACACGGTTGGCGGCCAACTGAACAGGGGTATCCAGGTTTTCCACCTGTTTGAAGGCGTCTTCGCGGGCGGCGGCGGGTATGTCGGGATTCAGTCGGCCGATGGCATCGCGTAGGCGTTGCGGCAGTATGACCTGTGTGTAGCCGCTGCGCCGCGGGTTAGGCCCATCGTGGGCGATGTCCGGGCCGCTGTGGGTGGTGTAGCCAATTTCAGCTAGCCAGCCCAGGACTTCCTGTTCGAGTTGGTCTTCGGTCATGACAAAGCGCCCTCTACGTGCTCTTGCGCTTCTGGGAGGCGGAGTTGGCCAGAGATCAGGCGGGGGAGGAGGATGTCGCGTAGCTGAGACAGGTTCTGTACTTGTTCTTCATTGTGGTCGACACTGCGACGGAGCGTACGCGCTGTTGCATCGAATGCATCTATAAGAGAGGCCGGGATGCTAGGCACCAGTAAGCGGTAGACATTTTCACGATTCAAGCCGGGCACCGCAGCGTCAGTGTTCATATCCTGCAGCCCTAATGTCTTTAGTAATTGCCAGCAGTACGTAAGTGGTTTCTTTGTCTTCACATAAAACACTGTGTCAATTGGAAAGAATGGACGACTTTCCCAATACAAACTACCAACTGTGCCCTTTCTCCCCACAATGATAGACGGGCTAGTAACGAGTGCCGTGTCGTGCCAACCAGTGATGCCGCCAGACCCATAAACAGGTATCTCACCCGGTTTTCGATTGTCGGCTTTTAACGCCTTACCATATACCAGCTCACAAAATGAATCTAAGCGGATTGGCAGCCATCCTTTTGGAACGGCTCCACACTCGGACTCCTCAAACGAATCCGGGAACAGGGCCGCTGTCTCTTCATCCATACCTTCAGGTTGACGGCCTTCCATCTTGGCGCGCACGGGGTCAAAGTCCACGAACCAGGATTTGAAGATGGCCTGGGCGATGGATTCAAGGGTTTTGTTGGTTTCGCGCAGGAGGGTGATGCGGTCGTCGAGAGCGCCAACCATATTTGAAATTGCGAGTTGAGTCTCGAGCGGCGGAACCTCTATCTCTAAAAGCCGTTGAGCTGTAATAGGAACTTGGTTTCTTGTCGATAGACCCATAATTCCGGAAAGCTGGTTTTGGAAATCATTGCTTTCGAAAAAGGCGGCCAAATATCGCGGTAGTAGTTTTGACTTATCTAGCCTAAAGTAAGTCAGTGATGTCCCAACCAGGGCGCGCTCCTTTAGCTCTGGGACGATTGCAACCCTCCCTACTGTCGCATTGTGTGCGAGCAGGACATCGTTTGTTTCAATAAATCCGTACTTAAGGGTATTAGCTTTTTGTACGTTAAGTTTCTGTGCGGAGGCAAAGTCAATTCGACCGCCAACAAGCACTTTAGCTGTCAACAAAGGTAAGCCGTTGTCCGTAAAGTCTTCAATCCTTGGGTACAGAGAACCATAATTCCCGTCCTTATGGGCGGTGATAGCTCCTTCCGTTATTAACGTGCCTATAGTAAAGCGTCCAACAAGAGGTTCAGAGCTCATACCCCAGCCCCCCCAGCTTCTGCCGAATCAGTGCATCCAACTCAGCACCCTTGGTCATCTGTTCGCCTAGCTTTTCCGTCAGCTTCTGCATCTTCTCCGCAAAGGCTTCATCATCTTCTTCAACCTTTTCAGCGCCTACATAACGTCCTGGTGTCAGTACGTGCCCATGCTGGGCAATTTCAGCCAAGGGCACGCTGCGGCAGAAGCCGGGCACGTTCTCATACTCGGTAAGGGTGGCACCGTCTTCGACTTCACCACGCCATGCGGCAACGGTTTCGGCGATACGTGTGATGGCATCATCATCCAGTTCGGCCTGTACTCGTGAAATCATCTTGCCCATTTTGCGTGCATCAATGAACAGCACTTCACCCTTGCGCTTTTTCTGCTTGGCCAGAAACCATAAACACGCTGGAATCTGGGTGTTGAAGAACAACTGTCCGGGCAAGGCCACCATCACTTCCACCACATCGGCATCGACCATCGCAGCGCGGATGACGCCTTCGTTGTTCTGGCTGGAACTCATGGAGCCGTTGGCCAGCACAATGCCGGCGCGGCCCGTGGGTTTGAGGTGGTACAGCATGTGTTGCAACCAGGCATAGTTGGCGTTGCCCTGAGGCGGGTCGCCGTACACCCAGCGCGGATCGCCTTCCAGGCTGCCATGCCACCAGTCGCTGATATTGAAGGGCGGGTTGGCCAGAATGAAGTCGGCGCGCAGGTCGGGGTGCAGGTTTCGGGTGAAAGTGTCGGCGGGCTCCTTGCCCAGATTGAAGTCGATGCCGCGAATGGCCAGGTTCATGGCGGCCAGCCTCCATGTGGTGGGGTTGGATTCCTGTCCGTAAATGGATACATCACCAATCTTGCCGCCATGGGCCTTGATGAATTTTTCCGATTGCACGAACATGCCGCCCGAACCACAGCAGGGGTCGTAGACCTGGCCCTTGTGCGGGGCCAGCACGGCCACCAGGGTGTTCACGATGCTGGCCGGGGTGTAGAACTGACCACCTTTCTTGCCCTCGGCGCTGGCGAACTGGCCCAAGAAGTATTCGTAGACCTGACCCAGAATGTCGCGGGCGGTGTTGGCATCGCCACCAAAGCCGATGGTGGAAACCAAGTCCACCAATTCACCCAGTTTGCCATCAGGCAGTTGGGCCCGGCCATAGCGTTTGTCCAGAATACCTTTGAGTTTGGGGTTCTCGGCTTCGATGGTGGTCAGAGCGTCGTCGATGCGCTTGCCGATATCCGGCTGCTTAGCGGCGGCACGCAAGGCTTCCCAGCGAGCGGTTTCCGGCACCCAGAAGATATTAGCGGCGGTGTAATAGTCGCGGTCTTCCAGTTCGGCGGTAAGATCTTCCTCGACGGCATCTGGGTAGTAGTATTCGTCGGTGGGGTTAGCGAAACGTTCCCGCAATTCTGCTTGCCGTCCGGCGAAGGTATCGGAAATGTATTTAAGAAAGATGAGCCCCAACACCAGATGTTTGTACTCGGCGGCGTCCATGTTGGCGCGCAGCTTGTCGGCGGCAGCCCATAGGGCCTTTTTAATGTCTTGGATCATGCTTTCTCATTAAAATAGTTTATCTCGTAGCTAGTGCTGCGCCCACCTGCGTCGGTCTTTTGAAGAACACCATGCTGCAGCAAATCAGTGATATCGCGTAAGGCCGTGTCACTGGAGCATTTGGACAGCGCAGCCCATTTACTGGTTGTTAGTTTTCCTTCAAATCCATCCAGTAGGCGATTGAGAACCTTGATCTGCCGTTCGTTCATCGGAATGGTGGCGGCCTGTTGCCAAAATTTAGCCTTGGCTAACACCTGGTCTAGCGTGGCATGCGCCTGCTCGACAGCTTTTAGCAAGGTCGTCAAGAACCATTCCAGCCACGCTGTCACATTCATATTGCCCTTTTGTGTGAGCTCAAGCATGTCGTAATAGGCTTTGCGTTCCCGTTGGATTTGTGCGGAGAGACTATAGAACCGTTGTGGGCTTGCTTCAGCGCGGGCTAGGAGTAGGTCACCTATGGCGCGAGCAACCCGGCCATTGCCGTCATCAAACGGATGCAGCGTGACAAACCATAAGTGTCCCAACCCGGCGCGCAATAAAGCGGGTTCTTTGGAGTTGCTGTCATTCAACCAAGCCAGGAAGCGATCCATTTCCGCTGGCAAGCAACTGGCCGGTGGAGCTTCAAAATGAACTCTTGCGCGACCAATTGCACCAGAAATCACTTGCATAGGGCCAGTAGAGTCGTCGCGCCAGCCGCCGACAGGAATGCGGCTCATGCCAGAATAGCCGGTCGGAAATAATGCGGCGTGCCAGCCGAACAGCCGCTCCAATGTCAGGGGGGGGCTCGCATTCCTGGTTGCATCCAGTACCATGTCTACTACACCGTCTACGTGACGGTCTACAGGGGCTAGAGCGCCAATATCTACGCCAAGGCGACGTGCAACTGAGGATCGTACAGAGGCTACATTCAGCGTTTCGCCCTCAATGGCACTGGTTTGGACGACATCTTCGGTGACAGCAGATAAGCTGGCTTCGTCGCGTAAGGCTATGCCTACATCCGCCAGGCGACCAAGAAGCAGTCCCTGCGCACGACTAACCGCTGTCAAGGGCTCTGTCAGGGCTGAGAGATCGTATTGCCAGTCAGGCCAGTGCGGCGATTGCCAGATATATTCACCGTAATTCATGCGGTGATTTTGAGGCGATTTCGTTCTTTAGTCAAATTTCGATACATCGTGGGTTGCAGAGGCCTTCATGGGGACTACTGCAAGCAGCGCAACAAGCCCAGCACGAAATAGAGCGATAAGTGTATCTGGGCCGCCGCGCCGCGTAGCGATTCCGAATACCGGCTTTTACCGGCGCTAAGCCGCCGTGATGGGTAAGGTCTGAAGGTGCTTGTCGATGGCGGACTGGACGTCTTTGCTCATGGGCAGATGATGCTTTTCACTGGCCCAGCGCCGCATGAA
>Ga0172382_10011326_pt1 | contig 11815 bp, 8 predicted proteins | sample Leawel138RmetaG_FD_122245 | JGI IMG/M metagenome (GOLD analysis project Ga0172382, IMG submission 122245) | Leachate microbial communities from a municipal landfill in Southern Ontario, Canada - Leachate well 138R metaG | ecosystem: Engineered > Solid waste > Landfill > Unclassified | place...
GTCTATGACATCGACGGCGGCCAGATCACCGTCAATGGCGTCCCGCAGCGGTTCACCGGGCCGAGGCAAGCCCAGGACGCCGGGATCAGCACCGTCTACCAGGAGGTCAATCTCTGCCCGAACCTCACGGTCGCGGAGACCATCCTGCTGGGACGCGAACCCCGCCGTTTCGGCCGCATCATGTACCGGGCTGTGCATGATGCGGCGCGAGCGCTGCTGGCCCAACTCGAACTCGACATCGACCCGCGCTCGACGTTGGTCAGCCATCCGATCGCCATCCAGCAGCTGGTGGCCATCGCACGCGCCATGTCCGTATCCGCCAGGGTGCTCGTCCTGGACGAGCCCACGTCGAGCCTGGACACCGACGAGGTCGCCGAGCTGTTCCGCGTCATCCGCAGACTGCGCGACGACGGTACTGCGGTGTTGTTCGTATCCCACTTCCTGGACCAGGTCTACGAGATCTCGGACCGGATGACGGTGCTGCGCAACGGCAAGACGGTCGGCGAATGGCGCACCGCCGAACTCGACCGGCACCGGCTGATCTCGGCGATGGTCGGTCACGAACTCGATGTCCTCGGTGAGATCGCCTCCGAGGCATCGGAACTGCGTGTCGACGGGTCCGCCACCGCGTACGTGTCGGTCCGCCAGATCGAGCGTGCCCCGCAGGTCAAGCCCACCGACCTGGACATCCGCGCCGGCGAAATCGTCGGTCTGGCCGGGCTGCTCGGATCGGGACGCACCGAACTGGCCCGGTTGGTGTTCGGCGCGGACCGCGCCACCGGTGGCGACGTCAGCGTCGACGGTGCGCCCGCGCAGATCCGCTCACCACGCGCCGCGATCGGCCACGGCTTCGCGTTCACGTCGGAGAACCGCAAGACCGAGGGCATCATCGCCGATATGTCGGTGCGCGACAATCTCGTACTCGCGCTGCAGGCCCGCCGCGGATTCGCCAGACCCCTGTCCGCGCAGGCCAAGAACGACCTCGTCACCCGCTACATCGAGATGCTCCACATCCGCCCGGCCGACCCTGACACCCCGATCAAGAACCTCAGCGGGGGCAATCAGCAGAAAGTGCTGCTGGCCCGCTGGCTGATCACCCGGCCCCGGCTGCTGATCCTCGACGAACCGACCCGCGGCATCGACGTCGGCGCCAAGGCGCAGATCCAGAAATTGATCACCCAGCTGTCGGCCGACGGGATGGCGGTGCTGTTCATCTCCGCCGAACTCGATGAGGTGGCCCGCATCAGCAACCGCATCGCGGTGCTGCGCGACGGACTGACCGTAGCCGAAATCGGCGGTGGCTGTTCGGTTTCCGACCTCACCGCATTGATCGCCGGAGGTGGACGACAATGACCGGACCCACAACGAGGCTGCCGGCCCTGCGCCGGATCACCGCGTCGCCGCTGATCTGGCCGATCCTCGCGCTGGTCGCGCTGATGGCGCTCAACGTGCTGCTCACCCCCGGATTCCTCAGCGTGCGTATCCAGGACGGCCACCTCTACGGAAGCACCATCGACATCCTGCGCAACGGTGCGCCCACCATGCTGGTCGCGCTGGGCATGACGCTGGTCATCGCCTCACGCGGGATCGACCTGTCGGTCGGTGCGGTGGTGGCGATCTCCGGCGCGCTGGCGTGCTCGCACGTGGCGGGTTCTGCCGACCCGACGAACGGCGCCACCATCGCCGCGGCGATGACGCTCGCGCTGGGCGCCGCGGCAGTACTGGGTCTGTGGAACGGCGCGCTGGTGTCGATCTTCGGGATCCAGCCGATCATCGCCACGCTCGTCCTGATGACGGCGGGCAGGGGTATCGCTCTGTTGATCACCGAAGGCCAGATCCTCACGGTCACAGGGGAACCCTTCAAGGTCCTCGGCGCCGGACATGCCTTCGGGTTGCCGGTGGCGGTGCTGGTGAGCCTCGCGGTGTTCGCCGCGGTGGGGTTGATGACCCGCTGCAGCGCGCTGGGCACGCTGTTGGAGGCAGTCGGGGTCAACCCGGAGGCCAGCAGGCTCGCCGGGGTGCGGTACCGAAGCATCGTGTTCGCGGTCTACGTGTTCTGCGCGGTCTGTGCCGGCATCGCGGGATTGATGATCGCGTCGAACATCGCCGCCGCCGACGCCAACAACGCCGGCCTCTGGATCGAGATGGATGCGATTCTCGCCGTGGTGATCGGCGGCACGTCACTGCTCGGCGGCAAGTTCAGTCTGACCGGAACAATGTTGGGCGCGTTGATCATCCAGACTCTCACCACCACGGTCTACACCGCCGGCATCACGCCGGAGACCACCTTGGTGTTCAAGGCCGCCGCGGTCATCCTGGTCTGTCTGGCGCAGGCGCCCAAGTTCCGGGCGCTGCTGCGACACGGACGCATCCGCCGGGGCCCCCGGCCGACAGCTGCTCCCGCCGGGCCCGCCGGGTCCGACGCGCACCGCGCGGTCGGGACGACAGCCGAGTCGCAGTCGCAGTCGCAGTCGCAGAAGGTGAGCACGTCATGAGCCTCGAGATCGCGCCCCGCCCCCGGCTCCTCGCCATACCCGGGAGAGCGGACTTCGGCGGACGCTTCCGGCCCCTGCTGGCGTCGTCGGCGTTGTTCGCCGCGCTGTTCGGCTTCGTCGTCCTGCGTTACGAATTCTCCAGTCCCACACAGCTGTTCCTGAATCTGTTGATCGACAATGCCCACCTGGTGGTGCTCGCCGTCGGGATGACCTTCGTGATCCTCACCGGCGGCATCGACCTGAGCGTCGGGTCGGTGGTGGCGCTGTCGACCGTGATCCTGGCCAAGACCCTGCAGGTGGGTTGGCCGACCCCGGTCGCCGTGACCGTGGTGCTCCTGGTCGGACCCGCGCTGGGCCTGGTGATGGGGCTGATCATCGAGTACTTCGAGGTGCAGCCGTTCATCGTCACGCTGGCCGGCATGTTCCTGGCCCGCGGATTCTGCTACCTGGTCAGCGTCGAGACGCTGCCGATCGACGATCCGGTGTTGCGCGTGTTCGGGTTGCAGTACCTCTACGTGTGGGCCGACAAGTTCATCCGCCCCACCGTCATCGTGATGCTGGTGGTGGTCGCGGTCGCGGTGTACGTCCTGCACCAGACCCGCTTCGGACGCACGGTGTACGCCGTCGGCGGTAACCGTCAGTCGGCGATGCTGATGGGTCTGGCCGCCGGCCGGGCGCGGGTGTCGGTGTACGTGGTCAGCGGCCTGTGTGCCTCGCTGGCCGGGCTGCTGCTCAGTGTGCAGAAGCTGTCCGGGTACAGCCTCAACGGGGTCGGACTCGAGCTCGACGCCATCGCCGCGGTCGTGATCGGCGGGGTGCTGCTCTCCGGCGGCGTCGGTATGGTCCTCGGCTCGGTGATCGGCGTGCTCATCCTGGGGACCATCCAGACCCTGGTCACCGCGGAGAACCTCGACTCGTACTGGACCCGGATCGTGACCGGCGTGCTGCTGTTGCTGTTCGTCCTGGTGCAGCGCGCGTTGTCGAGGGACGCCCGGTGAGCGCGGACCGGACTTCGCGACGCCCCGTGATGGCCGACGTCGCCCGGCTGGCAGGCGTGTCACACCAGACGGTGTCGCGAGTCATCAACGGCGCGAACAACATCAAACCCACCACGCGTTCGCGGGTCGAGCATGCCATCGCCGCGCTGGGTTACCGGCCCAACACCGCGGCGCGCACGCTGGTCACCCGCCGGTCCAGGACCATCGGCATCATCAGCAGCAACACCTCGCAGCACGGACCGGCGCGTATCCAGCACTCCCTGCAGGAAGCCGCCCGGTCGGCGGGCTACTTCAGCAGCGTCGTGACGCTCTCCGAGATCACCCATCGGGAACTGCGCGACGCCGTCGAGCACCTCGACCGCCAATCGGTCGAGGCGATCGTGATGATCGCGACGCAGAGCGACGCGCTGGCGGTCGCGCACGCCGAATCCACCTCGACGCCGCTGATCCTGGTGGAGGGCGACCTGTCCGGGCGCGGATTGTCCGTGGGCGTCGACCAGATCGCCGGGGCGCGACTGGCGACCCGGCATCTGATCGAACTGGGGCACCGACGAATCGTGCATGTGTCCGGGCCGATGAGCTGGACCGAGGCCCGCGCCCGCCGCATCGGCTACGTCGAGGCCATGCACGGTGCCGGCCTGCCTGCCGACGCCGACTTCCAGGGCGACTGGAGCCCCGCCCGCGGTTACGCGATCGGTCGCGCCCTGGCCGAACGGCGCGACTTCACAGCGGTTTTCGTCGCCAACGACCAGATGGCCGTCGGAATCCTGCACGCCTTCGCCGAACTCGGCCTCGCCGTACCCGACGACGTCAGCGTGGTCGGCTTCGACGACATTCCCGAGGCCGCCTACACCAATCCTTCGCTGACCACCGTGCGCCAGGATTTCGCCGGGGTCGGGCGGCGCGCGATCGAGGTGGTCACCGCGGTCCTCGACGGAGCGCAGGTGGTCTCCCCACTGCTGGCGCCGCAGTTGGTCGTCCGCGGCAGCAGCCGCACGCTCTCCAATCAGCAGAAAGGACTCATGGCATGATCGGTTCCCGCCTCGTCGACTCCGAGGTCTGGTTCGTCACGGGCAGCCAGTCGATGTACGGTCCCGAAACCCTCGAGCAGGTGGCCTCGCAGTCCCAGGAGATCGCGGCCCGACTCGACCAGTCCGCCGAGATCCCGGTCCGGGTGCGCTGGCGGCCCACCGTCGTGTCGTCCGACGAGATCGCGGCGTTGGTCGCCGACGCGAACCGGGATCCGCACTGCATCGGGATCATCGCCTGGATGCACACCTTCTCCCCCGCCAAGATGTGGATCCGCGGACTGCGCGCACTTCAGCGGCCGCTGCTGCATCTGCACACCCAGCACAACGTGCAGCTGCCGTGGAGCACCATCGACATGGACTTCATGAACCTCAACCAGGCCGCGCACGGCGACCGCGAGTTCGGCTACATCCAGTCACGGCTGTCGATACCCCGCAAGACCGTCGCCGGCCACGTCGGCGATCCCTTGGTGCGCAATCGGATCGGTGACTGGGTTCGGGCCTCACTCGGCTTCGCCGAGGTGCGGACGATGAAGGTGGCCCGGTTCGGGGACAACATGCGCAGCGTCGCGGTCACCGAGGGCGACAAGGTGGAGGCCGAGGCGCATTTCGGGGTTTCGGTGAACAGCTTCGCCGTCAACGACCTCGCCGAGACGGTGTCGCGGGTCGCCGAGGACAGCGTCGACAAGCTGATCCGCGAGTACCGCGACCGCTACGACGTGGCCGAGGAACTGCTGCCCGGCGGTGCGCGGCACACCGCGTTGCGCGACGGCGCCCGGATCGAGGCCGGATTGCGGCGCTTCCTCGAGCAGCACGACTTCCAGGCGTTCACCACAAATTTCGAGGATCTGGGCGCGCTGAAGCAGCTGCCGGGGCTCGCCGTCCAACGACTGATGGCCGACGGATACGGTTTCGGGGGTGAAGGCGACTGGAAGACCGCGGTGATGCTGCGGACCGTGAAGGTGATGGCCGACGGGCTGCCGGGAGGCACGTCGTTCATGGAGGACTACACCTACGACCTGACGCCCGGGCGGGAACGGGTGCTCGGCGCGCACATGCTCGAGGTGTGCCCGACGATCACCGAGTCCCGGCCGTCGCTGGAAGTGCATCCGCTGTCCATCGGCAACCGCGACGACCCGGTGCGGCTGCGGTTCACCGCCACCCCCGCCGACGCGACCGTCCTCGGGATCTGCGACATGGGTTCCCGATTCCGTTTGGTGGCCAACACCGTTCGGGTGGTCGAGCCGACGGCTGCTCTCCCGAAACTGCCGGTCGCGTGCGCGGTATGGGAGCCGCTGCCGAACTGGACGGTCTCCACCGAGGCGTGGCTGGCGGCGGGGGCGCCCCACCACACCGTGCTCACGACCGCGTTGGGTACCGCACCCCTCGAAGATTTCGCCACCATGACCGGCACCGAACTCCTGGTCATCGACACCGAGACCACGGTGAGGTCCTTTGCGCGTGAATTGCGTTGGAACAACGCCTATCACCATCTGGCGGCCGGCCTGTGACGACCGCTCCCCCGGTTGCCTCGGCATCGACCTGCGGTGACGAATACGAGCTGACCCTGCCCGGTCCACGACCGGTACGGGCGGTGATCACCGAGGTCGGCGCCGGCCTGCGGGAGCTCTCCGTCGCAGGGGTGGCGCTGACACCGGGATACGACACCACCACGCTGCGCCCGTTCTACAGCGGGGTGGTGCTCGCGCCGTGGCCGAACCGGGTCCGCGACGGCCGCTGGACGCTGGACGGGGCACCCCAGCAACTCGACATCACCGAGCCCGAGAACGCCAACGCCCTGCACGGCCTGCTCTGCTTCACCGCCTACCGACCGACCGAGTACAGCGCCGCGGCCATCACCCTGGGCGCGCGGATCCACCCCCAGCACGGTTACCCGTTCAGTCTGCGGACCCGGGTGCGGTACGCCCTGACCGGCGACGGGTTGAGCGTCACCCACACGACCGAGAACCTCGGTGATGCGTCTGCACCCGTCGCGGTGGGCGCGCATCCGTTCCTGACGATCGGCGACGTCGCCGCCGACGAGCTCGTGCTGACCGTCGCGGCCGACCGGCACATCGACGTCGATGCCAGACTCAATCCGATCGGGACGACCGCGGTCCCCGGCACCGGGTGGGACCTGCGCCGCGGACGGCGGGTGGGCGAGTTGGATCTCGACGACTGCTGGACTGATCTGCACACCGTCGACGGCGTCAGCACCCACACCCTGCGCGCACCCGACGGCCGGTCCGTATCGCTTTGTGCCGGAGCCGGTTTCGACTACGTGCACGTCTTCGTCACCCGGCGCTACCCCGGGCCGGGCGGATGCGTCACCGCCGTGGCCGTCGAGCCGATGACCGCGGCGGCGGACGCCTTCAACAGCGGCTCGGGGCTGCGTTGGCTTCATCCGGGCCGGCACTGGTCGGCGTCGTGGTCGATCCGCTACCGGACCCCCGATCAGTAGACGCGGCGGGCCGCGGATCAGTAGACGCGGCGCGCCGCGGCCGCGCAGGTGGCAGCCAGGAACCGCGGCTCGGGCATCCCGGCTTCGCGAGCCGCGCGCAGGACGGTCTCCGCGACGACTGGGATCCGGTCGACCTCGGTGAGTGCCAGCACCGATCCGCCGAATCCGCCGCCGATCATCCGGGCGCCGAGCGCACCGGCGCCGACGGCTGCCTCGACGGCCAGGTCGAGTTCCACCGAGCTGACCTGAAGGTCGTTGCGCAACGACCGGTGCGACGCGGTCAACAACGGCCCGACAGCGGCCAACTCACCCGCACGCAGCCGGTCGACGGCGACGTCCACACGCCGGAACTCGGTGAGGACATGCCGCAGCGGCCTGCGTAGATGATGGGCGCCCAGGGTGGCGAGGTCCACCATGTCCTGCACGTCGCCGACGGCGTGCAGGACGCGGCGATCCACCCGTGCGCACGCCTGCTCGACCAGAGCGCGGCACCGACCGTAGCCGCCTTCGACGAGGCGGTGCGGCGCGTTGGTGTTGATCACCAGCAGCGCCAGTTTCGGGTTCACGCCGTCGAGTGCGACGTGGTCGACGCCGCCCACGGCGCAGTCGAGCACCATGGCGTGCCCGGCGCGGGCCCGCAACGACACGGACTGGTCCATCAGGCCGGTGGAGGCCCCCACCACCACGTTTTCCGCGGTGGCGCAGTCGCGGGCCAACACGGCTCGGCCGGTGTCGTCGGTCGCCACCCCCGACAGCTCGGCCACTCCCAACGCCACCGCGCATTCCAGCGCGGCCGAACTCGACAGGCCGGCACCCTGCGGCACCGTGGAGCTGACGGCGATGTCGATGCCCGGCATCCGGGCGATGGTGTCGTGGTAGGCCATCGCCCACACCACCCCGGCCGCGTAGCCCGCCCACCCCGCAGGACTGCCTGGCCCGACATCACCCACACGGCCCGTCCAGTCGGGCTGCGGGCCGGTGGAGGTGCACCGCACGACGTCGTCGTCGCGAATCCGGACCGCCACCGCGGTGGCATACGGCAGCGCGAACGGCACCACCCGGCCCCCCACATAGTCGACATGTTCACCGATGAGGTTGGCCCGCCCCGGTGCGACCCAGACACCCTGCGGCGCATCCGAGAACGCCTCGGCGAACGCGGCGCTGGCATGGTCGGCGAGCACCTGGTCGGAAACCGGAGGAAGTATCCGGTGCGGGCGGGTGGACCACGACACGCTCACCGGACCTCCCGGAATCTGGCGGCGATGTCTTCGGGGGTGGTGTCGTTGATCCACGCTCCCATCCCCGATTCCGATCCGGCCAGGTACTTGAGCCGATGCGGGGCCCGCATGACCGAGAACAGCTGTAGGTGCAGTCGTCCAAGTTCCCGTTCGGCGCCCAGCGGTGCCTGGTGCCACGCCGCGACATACGGTGTTTCGTCGACCCCGTCGAAGAATCGGTCGACCCGGCCCAGCAGGTCCAGATATATCGTGGCCAGTTCGTCCCGCTCGTCCCCGCAGAGTTCGGTGAAGTCGGCGACATCGCGGTGCGGCATCAGATGTACCTCCAGGGGCCAGCGCGCCGCCGCGGGGACGAACGCGGTCCATCGCTTCCCCGCCACCACCACCCGGCGGCGGGCACGCCTTTCGGCGTCGAGCACGTCGGCGAACAGGTTGGCGCCGGTGGCGGCCCGGTGCAGTCGCGCCCGGCGCAGCACCGCCTCGGTCCGAGGCGGCAGGTACGGGTAGGCGTAGATCTGGCCGTGCGGATGGGTCAATGTCACGCCGATCTCCCGTCCACGGTTCTCGAAGCAGAACACCTGCGCGACACCCGGAAGGCGTGACAGCTCCGCGGTTCTGTCCGCCCACACGTCGATCACGGTGCGGGCGCGGCGATGACCGACCGTGGCGAAGCTGGCGTGCGGATCGCTGGTGAAGCAGACGACCTCGCAGCAGCCGATGCCGGGCTTCATCGGCCACAGCGGTTCGCCGTCGAGATACTGCGGGAGGTCCAGATCGGCCGCACGCACCGACAACGACGGGAACCGGTTCTCGAAAACCACGACGTCGTAGTCGGCGGCCGGGATCTCGGTTGCCGGCCTGCCGGGGCGTGACGGCGCCAGCGGCGACGCGCCCGCCGGCGGCAGATACGTGCGGTCCATCCGGTGGGCCGCGATCGTGATCCACTCCCCGGTCAACACGTCGAAGCGCAGCTGGGACTGCGAAGTGACCGGCGGCAGGGTGCGGGGGTCGCGATCTGTCCGCGGCGGCGCAGCGTCACTCTCGTCGTAGTAGATCAGCCGGCGCCCGTCGGCCAACGTCGTCACGGTCTTGCGCAGGGACCCAGTTCCGTTGCGGGACAGGGACGGCTGCGGGCACCGGCCGGTCAATGGCCACCGCGGCGCTTGTTGTACACGTCGAAGCCCACCGCGGCCAGCAGCACAAGGCCCTTGATGACCTGCTGAACGTCGGTGCCGATACCCAGAATCGACATCCCGTTGTTGAGCACACCGAGGACGAGGCCGCCGACGATGGCACCGAACACGGTTCCGACGCCACCGCTGGAGGAGGCGCCGCCGATGAAGGCCGCCGCGATCGCCTCCAGTTCGAAGTTGATGCCGGCCTGTGGGGTGGCCGAGTTCAGTCGGGCCGCGAACATCAGACCCGCGACGGCGGCGAGTGCGCCCATGTTGACGAACACCAGCATCGTGACCCAGCGGTTGCGGATTCCGGACAGCTTCGCCGCCGCGGCGTTGCCTCCCACCGCGTATACCTGGCGACCGAACACGGTGTTGCGCATCAGGAATGCGTAGATCAGCGTCAGCACCACCAGGATGATGCCGACGATCGGGACACCGCGGTAGCTGGCCAGCAACAGCGTGACGGTGCCCAGCGCGCCCGCGATGGCGGCACATTTGGCGACGAACAGCGGAACACCCGACACCGGTTCGCCGTACCGGATCTGAGACCGTCGCCGGCGGATCTGCATGCCGACGGCGGCGACGGTGATCGCGCCGCCGAGCAGGACCGTCGGCCAGTGGTATACCGCGTCGGTACCCCATTCGGGAAGGAACCCGCTGCTGAAGGTCTGCAGCGCCGGGGGCATCGGCGCGATGGACTGTCCCTGCAGGATGTACTGGGTGGCGCCGCGGAAGATCAGCATGCCGCCGAGGGTGACGATGAACGACGGGATACCGACGAACGCGATCCAGAACCCCTGCCAGGCACCGATCGCCGCGCCCATCGCGACGCAGAGCACCACCGCCAGCAGCCATGGCATGTCGTTGCGCACCATCAGGACCGCCGACATCGCGCCGGTGAAGGCGGCGATCGATCCGACGGACAGGTCGATGTGGCCGTTGATGATCACGATCACCATCCCGATCGCGAGCACCAGGATGTACCCGTTCTGCTGGATGATGTTGGTGACGTTGAGCGGCATCAACAGGATGCCGTCGGTCCACACCTGGAACAGCAGCACGATCGCCAACAGGGCGACCACCATGCCCGATTGCCGGATGTGGGAGGTCAGGAACCGGGAGAGCCTGTCCCGCAGACCCGTTGGCTGCGGCTGAGGTGCGCTGGGCGGCCGGGTCGCCGGGGGGTTCTGCGACGGTTGGTCGACGGTGGCGGTCACAAGATCAGCGTCCTTTCATCATCAGCCGCATCAGGGTCTCCTGATCGGCGCGTGCTCGGTCGACTTCGCCGGTGAGCCGTCCCTGGCCCAACGTGTAGATGCGGTCGCAGAGGCCGAGCAGTTCGGGCAGTTCGGAGGAGATGACGATGACGGCCTTCCCGCGGGCGGCCAGTTCGTCGATGATCTGGTAGATCTCGTACTTGGCGCCCACATCGATGCCGCGGGTCGGCTCGTCGAGGATCAGCACGTCGGGATCGGTGAACAACCACTTGCTCAGGACGACCTTCTGTTGGTTGCCGCCTGACAGTTTGCCGGCAACCGTGGTCACCGACGACGCCTTGATGCTCATCGATTCGCAGAAGCGTTCGCCCACGCGGGTTTCCGCCCGGAAGTCGATCACCGATCTGCGGCTGATCTTCGGCAGCGACGGCAGCGTGATGCTGGTGGAGATGCTGTCCATCAGGTTCAGTCCGAGCTGTTTGCGGTCCTCGGTCACGTAGGCGATCCCGTTGCCGATCGCAGCCGGCACCGAGCTGGTGTCGATGTCGCGCTCTCCCTTGCTGACCCGGCCGCACACGTATCGGCCGTAGGACCGGCCGAACACGCTCATCGCCAACTCGGTCCGCCCGGCGCCCATCAGACCGGCGATCCCGACGATCTCGCCGGCCCGAACGTTCAGTGACACGTCGTCGACCACCTTTCGGTGCTGATCGATCGGGTGCAGAACCGTCCAGTTCGCCACCGAGAAGGCGACCGGACCGATCTCGCGCGTCTGTCGTGGCGGGAAGCGCTGGGTCAGGTCGCGGCCGACCATGCCCCGCACGATGTCGTCCTCGGTCAGTCCGGTGTCGACGCGGACGGTGTCGATCGTGGCTCCGTCGCGCAGGGTCGTCACCGAGTCGGCGATCTCGAGTACCTCATTGAGCTTGTGCGAGATCAGGATCGACGTCAGTCCGTGCCGGCGCAGGTCGGCGATGAGATCGAGCAGATGGCGGCTGTCTGAGTCGTTCAGCGCCGCGGTGGGCTCGTCGAGAATCAGCAACCGGACGTCCTTGGCCAGCGCCTTGGCGATCTCCACCAGTTGTTGCTTGCCCACGCCGATGTCGGCGACCCTGGTCTGTGGGCTCTCGTCGAGACCGACGCGGTCCAGCAACTCGCGCGCGCGGACCAGGGTGCGGCCCCAGTCGATGACACCGAAAC
>Ga0172382_10011328_pt1 | contig 11814 bp, 10 predicted proteins | sample Leawel138RmetaG_FD_122245 | JGI IMG/M metagenome (GOLD analysis project Ga0172382, IMG submission 122245) | Leachate microbial communities from a municipal landfill in Southern Ontario, Canada - Leachate well 138R metaG | ecosystem: Engineered > Solid waste > Landfill > Unclassified | place...
CTACTTCATCAGCGGCTCTAACTCGTTTCTCCACGCCCTTACCTCCCGAATGGTCGCCCGGGGAATCACCCCCGCCGCAATCCATACCGAAGACTTCGATCATTAACGCATTGACGCTGATTCCGTCACAACTTATGCAGATTCAGAACAAACGCGGGAAATCTATTCGTCCTGGCAGTACCGGTCGGCGATATGACTCATCCGATTGTACACAGGACTCAATAAAGCAATCATGCGATCTGGACAAGCCGGTTCGTCTCCTGAAGGAACTGGGAAAACTCATGTTCATGGTCAAGGTCTACCAGATCAAGCTCGTGATCCAGATCTCTGCCCGCTTGTGAATAAAGCTCGAAAAAACGATCCGCCGGAACCCAATGATCCAAACAGAAACACACCGGTTGAACCAGCGGCTTTCAGGACAGCAGTAGCTTTCGCGATATCGCGATGGAAGCGCTTCGGAATGGTAGGAGACAAGGAAATATCCATACGAAAACTGTGCAACGGTAATGCCGAATTGTCAACAGCGCCGTGATACCGCTCCGCCATCACGCCACAAGAGGACTTTGAGGGAACCCCGATTGTCTATGTAGACCTATAACCGTCCGGCCCGATATCGACGGTGATATCGTGAGCCCGGTTCTGGGAAATATCTTTACGGGACAGCTCGTAGGTAAACTTGCTACGGTCACCGCGGTACCAGGTTCGGGCAAACTTCAGGGGTTCGCCCGTTTCTATGTACAGTAGTGTCTCAACGTAGTGGACCGGGCTGCCCACTTCTATCTGCAGTAATTTCGCTTCCGCCTCTTCCGCCGGCCTGATTTCTATGGACCGGACGGCTCGCTCAAAGGTGAAGTTAAATTCGCGTTGCAACAGACCGTGCAGAGAGTTTTTTTCCAGATCGTAGTCTTCAATTCCCGCTACCTTAGCCTCGGGAATAAACGAGTCAACCACAAAGAACGGTTTTTCATGAATGGACCGTAACCGTCGCAGGTAGTAGACCCGTTCAGTATGACCGACCATCAACTTGTCACCCACATCTTCGTCAGGGCGATCAACCTGCAACGATACCAATCTGGTCGTTGGATGGTACCCCTTCTCGGTCATCTCTTTGTTGAAGCTCTCCATAACCAGAAGAAAGTCCCGCCGAATCTTGGGCTCCGTCACAAAAGTGCCGTGCCCTTTACGACGCTCCAGGTACCCCTCGGCCACCAGGGCAGACACCGCCTGCCTCACCGTTGGGCGGCTGATCTCAAAGCGATCACAGATCTCACTCTCCGTCGGTATGGAGTCACCCACCTCCAGACTCTGAACGATCTCCCAGAGAAACTCTTTCAGTTGGTGATGGATCGGAACCGGACTGTTCTTGTTAATGGTTCGGTTGAACTCTGCCACTGTTTAGCCCCTTCTGGAGTCAGTCATCTCGGACCGATTTGCATAAAAAGATACACCATAATATAACATCTTTCTGTTCAAGTTTACCCTCACGCCGACGGCACCGTCGTGCTGCGTATCCGGTCAACCACCGTGGACCAGGGATCTCCGCCGTCCAGAGCCAGGCAGGCTCGCTCCAGCAATCGGTCGTGTACCTCAATACCGATCCCTGCCCGTATAATCAGAGGATCCGGATCGGTTTCCACACCAACCGACACCAGGGTAACGCCTTTCACCCGAGAGATGACGTGGTCGTTACCACCGTCAAAAAGCTCATTTCCAATAAAGAACACAGACTCGGCGTCCAGCCCTTCCCGGGCCATAAGATCACGGGTTCCTCGCTCCTTATCGTTATTCCGGAGCACAAACTTGATCCCCCGGGAGCCATGAAATGGTATGTGGATTCCCTCCGATCCAAAGCGGCTCAAATGTCCCTCGTCCTGCAAACGAACCTTACCGTACTGTAACAGCTCTGCCCGAGTGGCTATCGCCTCCTCAGTCTGATAGGGTGCGACCGAAACATCTCCCAGCATCATCCAGCTGATCGATCCGCCACGGAAATACGTTTCCGCCTCCTGCGGCTCAAATCCATGTCGCCGCAAAATCGACGCCATCTCACCGAGAAAACCGTCCTCGCTGGTAAACCCGCCGTCCGAGAGAATCTTCCGTGCTTTTAACCGTCGGGACTCCAGGCCGTCGGCCTCCCGACCTGCCGGTTCCTCGCCACCGAATGCGGCAAGAAATCTCTGGTCCCCAAGAACTGCCAGGGCCTGGGCATCGGTGAGAACTCGACGGTATGACATGTCCTCTTTCCACCTGTTGGTTCCAGAGTCAAACTGGTACTTCTGGCTGCCGTCACCCCCGTAGTATATGATATGCGACCGAACGTCGTCGGGTAACCTGTCAAGAATACGCGGACCCAACTTGTCTATGGCGACACCCGTCATTGGTACCCAGGCAATTCGGTGTCGCTGCAGACACCGCAGCTTGTCCGAAAGCCATTCGATCCAGACGGCGTCCGGGGTCACTCCTGAAGGGAGTATCGTATCGTCGATATCGGTCATCCAGGCACCGTCAAACGTAGTTTTATTGTTCATGCCGTCCTGTTCTCCTCGTGCTGTTCAGTCACTGCTCGAAATCGTTCGTTCACTCTCTGGATCAAAGAGGTTTATCGACTCCGGCGGAATAGTGATCGTGACGTTCTGATCCATGGCAAACCCCGAGTTTTTGTCGGTTCGCGCTATCACCACCTCATCATCGATAAGAACAGTTAGAAGAAGATCAGGACCCGTTTTTTGAACCGTATCGATTTTCAGCGGACTGGTATCTGACAACTCCACAACAGTGTCCTCCGGCCTGAACCCGACGATAACGGAATCGCCCACCGCAACATCAAACCCGGCTACCGGTACGTCCCAGTCTTTATCCCTGCTCTGTGCAACCAACCCGCCGTTCTGCTCTACGACGGTGGCCGGTACCAGGTTGATCTGGGGATTTCCCATAAAGTCCGCGACAAACACCGTAGACGGTTCCTGGTACACCCGGTCGGGTTCACCAAAGTCGTGAATCTGCCCCTCCTTCATAACCGCGATATGGGTGGACAAACTCATCGCTTCGATCTGGTCATGAGTCACGTAGACAACCGTCAAACCCGTTGTCTTATGGATCCGCTTCAGCTCCGCCCGCAAGCTCACCCGCAGCTTGGCATCCAGATTGGACAGCGGCTCGTCCATAAGCAGCACCTCAGGGTTGACCGCCAGCATCCGGGCCAATGAAACCCGCTGCTGCTGCCCCCCGGAGAGTTCCGAGGGATACCGGTGTCCGTAACCGGTCAAGCCGACGGTCGCAAGGTTCTCTTCCACTATTCGCCCGATATCGGCGGTACCAATCTGCTGCAGTTTCAAACCAAACGCTATGTTCTCTTGCACCGTCATGTGGGGCCATAACGCGTAACTCTGAAAAACCAACCCCAGATTCCGCTTTTTCGGAGGTACAAATACGGCCCCACCATTTCCGAACACCATACGCTCACCAATCCACAACTCCCCGGTACTTGGCTCTTCAAGACCGGCCAGGGATCGTAGCAGAGTAGTCTTACCGCATCCCGAGGGACCCAACAGAGTGGTGAAACTGCCCGGTTCAATTTCCAGTGATACATTCCGCAGCGCGTAGACATCACCCCAGTGTTTCGTAATACCCTTGATAGAGATACCGATTGTGCTCATGCATTCCCTTTTCGTTTATTCTTGATTTCCAGAGCCTTAACCGACCCTGCCAGAACCAGAGACAACACAATGATAAAAGTCATCAGCGCGTTGCTCAGTTGTTGTGCCCCGATCTCACTGTACGTCAGTGACTGGACGGTCAGCACCCGGTTTCCCGGCGTCATAAGCAAAATGAACAGGCTCAGCTCACGGACCGTGGTGGTAACAACCAAAAGGATTCCTGCAATAGCCCCTGGCCGGGCCAACGGATAGATTATCTTCCGGAAACGCAGCAGAAGACCGGCACCCATCAGAGTCGCCGCCTCTTCCAGCTCTACCCCTATCTGGTGCATAGCCGAAACACCCGTTCGCGTAGTGTAGGGGATCCGTTTGGCAAACGCCGCAAACACCAGAAGCAGAAACGTCCCGTACAGCATCGGAAGATACGGTCGTGGTACGGCGTACAGCGAAAGATAGACCGCGCCAAAGGCAATACTCGGAACGACAATCGGAACAGAGCCGATCGAGTCAATCAGGTAGGCAACTTTTGTGCCCCGCAACCGTACAACAGAATACCCGATAAGCAGCCCGAAAAGCCCGCACAGAATCCCCGCCACCAGGGCCACGCGAATCGTGTTGAACGCACCCCGCCAGATTGCGGGGTTTACAAGGATGCCGCTCTCACCTTCGGCCAGACTGGGGTCTCCGGCGCCAATCCACCAGTGCAACGACATATTGGAGAAGGTCCAGTCACCGACGTTCCGCATAAGACTGGAGTAGGCCAGCAGCAACAACGGCACCACAATCAGCAGGGATAACACCGCCACAACACCCAGCCCTACAACAGTACGGGCCTTTCCAAACCGGAATAAGTTCTGTTTGGTCCCTTTACCGCCAATGGTGGCGAAGCTCTTTCGCGTCCCGATCAAACGGTTGTTTACGTAGATAACGGTCGCCGAGAACGCAATCAGGGCCAAAGCGATACTAAAGGCCTCACTCATACGCCCAAAGCGGGTCATACTGTATATCTGCGTACTGAGAACGGTGAAACGTGCCGGTGTCCCCAACAGTGCCGGCGTGGCAAACGTTCCCAGTACCCGGGAAAACGCAAGGACCGCCGCCGAAAGAATAGCCGGGGCGACAATGGGCATCGTGATCTTTTTGAGAATCAGAAACCGCGAAGCACCCAACAGTTCCGCGCTTTCTTCAAGCTGGCTGTCGATATTTTCCAGCGACGCCTTCACCATGATGTACAGAAAGGGGAAATAATGCAGAGCCGATACTATAATGATCGGCAGCGGACCAAATACCAGCCATCCCGGCGCCTCAATCCCCGTGTAATAGGCCAGAAACCCGGTAGACCGACCAACACCCTGGTGCTGAAACACCTCCGTCCACGCCATGGCAAACGCCCAGGACGGCATCATGTACGGCAGCACGCAGAGGACCCCTATCAGCCGCTTAAACCGCACATCAGTCAGCGCCACCAACCAGGACAACGAAAGCCCCATGCCGGTGATAATCAGAGTCGCCCCACCCCCTACGAGAAACGTGTTCAGCAGCGGCTTGAAAAAGCGGGTCCAACTGGTAAACGTCCGGATCCAGTGCCGCAGCGTCAGGTCCCCGACTTTCGCTCCGGGTATCTGCCTCAAGTCATCTACCGCCACCGACAGCGACTCGTATACGATAAAGACCAACGGCAGCACGATAAAATAGACCAGAACGACCACGACAAAGAGCGCCACCAGACCCTCGGCACTCCGAAGTCGTCGGAGAAGCCGTTTCACCTTCCATGAAAACTTGACCTGCCGGTGGGTGGACGTCGATACAGCGTCTGTAATCACAACAAGAGCTTCCTTTACTGGAGATTTCGTTACTGAAACTTCCGACAGCGTCCTGCCCCCCAGTACGAGGCAGGACCTATCGGCTACCGGCTCACAGCTAAGGGTTAACGCTTAACGCTTAACGCTTAACGCTTAACGCTTAACGGTTAACGCTTAACCGTTCAGAACACGGCAGTTATGAAGTCAAGCACATCGGTCTGCCGATCATATACGGCCTCTTCATCCATAACCCAGAAGTTCAACTTTTCAAGAGGCCACAGCGCCTCTGCCACATCAGGAGCATTCGGAATTTCCGGTACTACCGTGATGTCATTGCGCCCAGGCCAGTTTCCCGGCTCCATGAATGGCTCATAACCACCGCCACCCTGATCATCACCAAAGAGGTGCCGTATAAACAGTTTGGCTGCGTTTGGATGGGGTGCCTGGTAAGCAATACCAACCGGATAGATACTTATGCTTCCGATAGTCGGCTGTATATCTAACGCCGGAAAGTACCGTAAATTTCCCTTTGCCGGATCACCCACCGTCCGGAACCGGGACCCTGCAATCAGCCCCACCATCGTTGCATCACGTTCACTGGTACCAAGAATCGCGGGGACATCCCGTTCGGACTTCACAATCGTCGGGTTGTTGGCAAAAAGCCGTTTGATCCATTCATATCCCGCGTTTGGCGTGTCAGTAGAAAAAGACTTACCGTAGTAGTCAACGTACGCCTTCTCCATATCTTCGTGATACACCGTCGTCAGAATGAAATAGTCCAGAGTGCCGCCATCCTGCCGGGGATCACCGATAATGACCCGACCTGACCACTTCGGTTCCGTCAGTTCCCAGAGGTTCGTGAACGGCTCCCCCGCGGAAAGATTGTCATTGTAGATCCACTGCCGAGACCCATAGCGCCAATGCACGTACGGCTCTTTCTGATCATCCGAAAGCACTCCCGCCAGATCTGCCGGAACCCACGGAAACAGATGATACCGATCGTACAGCAGAGCCTTCTGACGCCCCGCCTGGGAAGCCTGAACCAGATCCGCCCGGTGCATTCCCGCCTCGGCCTCACGGGCAAACTTCTCTATTACCTCCGAGGTACCCATCATGTCGGCTTCCACCTTGATACCCGGGTACTTTGCCTCAAAAGACTCCGCAACCCGCCCCATCCGCGACGTTCCCGCATAGATCGTCACCGAACCTTCTTTCAAAGCCGCCTCGTAGAGCTCATCGTAGTCGATGGTGTCCTCTGCCCAGGGACCAACCCTGACCTCCTGAAGCCACGCCTCAACCTCAACCGGATACCCGTGCGAACCAACCTCCGCCTCCGCCTTGCCGCTCCCAAACGCCGCCGCAGCCCCAAAGACCACAAGAACAACGCTCATCATCAACGTATACCGTTTCATAGGTGCCTCCTAAAGTTCCTGAGGTATTATATACCACTAGACGTAATTACGTCTATTCTTTTCTTTGATATTGAACTTGCGTTCTGACGAGCGTCCGCATCCCCCCAAAGCCTCCCCCGGTTTGACCAGGTGCGGTCATCGGCCCTATCTTTAACCGGAGAAAGTCACCATGAACACAGTTGCCTCGGGATTTCAAACACCCCCCATCGAGATCGTTGCAGTTTTTGTGCTGATCGCCACGATGATCGCCGGTTTTCTTCTCTATTACCTCGGCAAACAGCGAGCCCAGCGGCGGCGGCACGCCCGGGAAGACGCACAGCGGTACCACCAGCTCGCCCACCAGTACAGCCTCACCCCCACCGACGAAAGCGTAATCAGCCAACTTGCCACCTACCTCCAGCACTCCACCGGCAAACACGTCCTTCTGCACAGCCAGGACGTGTTCAACCAGACCGCCGCCCTTGCGCTGGAAGACGACCAGGTCGGATCCGAGCAAATCTCATCTCTCAGGGTTAAACTGGGATACACCGGCCGCCCAATCGGCATGCGCCCCCGGTCCAGCGTTGACATTCCCGCCGGATCGGCCATACTCATCGAAACCCGACGACACACCGCCATCCACGGGACCGTTGTAGACGTCGCATCAGGGGCCCTGCGGGTCAGACTGGACGCAGAAGACATCCCCCTTGCAGAAGGCAAACCGATTCACGTCGTCTACCAGAACGAGGCAGGCGTATTTGAGTTCGACTCGGCAGTCCTGCTCCGCAACGGCATCGAAGTACAGATACAGCATTCAGAAGAAATAAAAACCGTCCAGCAGCGAAACCACTACCGCCGTGAGCTGCGCCTTCCCGTCTATGTCGGCAACGCACTAAGCAGCGATGAACCGGAACTCTCCCGGTTTATCGACATCGGCGGCGGCGGTGCCAGCCTCGAAAACCCCGGAAAGCGGTTCAACACCGGCGACACCGTCGAACTCACCTTCCACCCCGAGGGTGACACCACCCTCAACCTGATAGCCACCGTCGTCCGCACATCCCACGGCGGCTCAACCATCCACGTAAAGTACGGAAACATCCGCGAATCCTCCCGGGATCGAGTCTACCGCCTGCTGTTTGCCTCTCAGGATTCCTGAACAGAGAGAGTGCCGCGTTCGGTAACAACAACTGCCCCGGCGTCGTCAGTGTCTTAGAGTTTCACAACCTGCTTTGTTTCCAGCGAATCTTGAATCGCCAGCATAACTTTCATGACATAGAGCGAATGCCGTGGCAAGGCCAGGTCTACCGGCTTACCCTGCTGTATCCGCTCAATAAAATAACGCAGCTCAAGGAGGTAAGCGTCGGTTTCATCTATCTTCTGGACGGCAGGTTCAGCCCCGTTTTTGAACAAAACGGCCGAACGTTTGGCCCCCATTAATCACTAACCTTGATATCGATAACATTTTATAGTATTATCATTACAAGCAACAAAGCTTCACATCTCACCAAGGAATTTCAGATACCAAAGCTGATCGCGGACTATTGCTTAGGCCAAGAGAAAACAAAGAGGTACACAATGAAGAACAAATTCAAGAGATTCGGCACCCTGCTGCTCACGGCAGCAGCCATTTCGCTCATCACCATTTCACTGACAAGCTGTGGAGATCAGAAAACAACCGTCGAAAAAACAACCGTCGAGTATGACGTCGTTATTGTGGGTGGCGGCGCGGCAGGCCTCGCCGCGGCTATCGAAGCGGCCGAAGCGGGCGTTTCGGTAGCACTGATGGAAAAGATGCCCATGCTCGGGGGAAGCACCCTTCTCTCCGGCGGAATCGTATATGGTACGGGCTTCACTATGCAGAAAGAAGCAAGCGTGGACGATAGCGTTGATGCCCTGGTACAGTACTGGAGTGACCGGGCAGACGGCCTCAACGACAAGGATTTCCTCCGTTTCGTTGCCGAGCGCTCAGGGGCAACAATCGACTGGCTCATAGACCTTGGTGCAGAGATGAACGGCCCAGCCCCCGCCGGCACAAGCCCGGTACCTCGCTCGGTAACATCAACCACCCGGGGTTCCGGACTGATACAACCCCTCAGGGCACGAGCGAACGAACTGGGCGTTGATATAATGCTGGAAACCTCAGCAACCAACCTTGTCACAACAGACGGAGCAGTCGTCGGCGTCATCGCAAAAGACACAGAAAATAACGAGACACAGTACAGTGCAGGGGCCGTGGTACTTGCAACCGGTGGTTTCGACCGCAATCCCCAGTTGGTTTCCGAATACGCCTCGGTAGCAGAAGGCCACATGACCTTCGTTGGCTCTGGTAATACCGGCGACGCCATCACAATGACCCGAGATCTTAACGTGGACATCGTCGGACACGGGGGCGTCATTGGATTTCGGGCCGTTGAAGGCGAATCGTCCTATACTACCGACGTCTGCTCGCTCATGTGGATGCCCTACCTTTACGTCAACAAGGATGGTCATCGATTTGTAAACGAGACAATTGACTATCCGATTTTCCACCAAGAACTCATTGAACAGGAAGATCAGGTCTCCTACCTTATCTTTGACGGGAACACCTACGTGGATACCCTCGACAAGGCAGTTGAAAAGGGCGTGGCCTTTACGGGCGACACCCTCAACGAAGTCGCGAATGCCGCAGGCATAAACCCGAAAGGACTTGCCAATACTGTAAAGTCCTATAACGCGATGATTGCCGCAGGTGAAGACACTGATTTTGGAAAACCCCTTGCAGGTCTACCGCCGATCAACACACCTACCTACTACGCCCTGAAAGTAGTCCCGGCAACCCTCGGCACAATGAGTGGACTGAAGGTCGATTTGGACACCCGTGTTATCACCAAAAGCGGAACAGCCGTCCCCGGGCTCTTTGCCGCCGGTGAAGTAGCCAACGGCAGCTTCTTCAACCAGGTCTATCCCGCGAGTGGTACCTCCATACAGATGTCCTTCACCTTTGGCCGCGTGGCCGGCACCAACGCCGCCGCGTATGCGTCGGCCAGGTGACCCGCAAACACTACGACCTTCCCGCCCCGGGTAAAAAAAACCAAATCCACATATTTAGTCGACGCTATAAAGCGTCTCTTTTTCTTCTTGACGACTTCTGTTCAACAGCCTTGTGCAACTTATCCAAAAATTCATTCAACGGAACCTTATGAATTCGCGCCGCCATTTTCACGGAAAGAAATTGGGTGATAAATCGACGAGCCGAGTATTTTCCAACAGGTTTCACGCCGAACATCACCATCACCCCTGCAATATCCCCATATTCTTCAAGGATATCGAATACCCGAGTCTTTTCAGTAATTTCCATCAACTCATTTCTCCGACAATTTGATTGTACCGACAATTTCTCAAGTCACAGAAGCGTCATAAATATCTTTAACAGATTTCTTTAACATCCCGTCAAATTCCGCTTTACTCTGCTTGACATTGAGCCCTTCCGACAAAGCCCTGGAGAAACTGGCAATGAGTCCATGGTTTTCCCTCAGTAACTCTACGGCCTTTTCCCTGGAATACCCCCCTGACAACGCCACAACCCGCATTACTCGAGGGTGCTCTATGAGTTCTTTAAAGAAATCACTTTCTTCAGGAAGAGACAGCTTCAACATGACCGTTTCATCGTCTTTGAGTTGGTCTAACTGCCGAAGAATTTCTTGTTTCATCAGTTTTTCCGATGCCGCCTTGTCTGGACTCTTGATATCTATTTCCGGTTCAAGAATGGGTACAAGACCGGCCGCAACAATTCTCTTCCCATATTCAAACTGCTGGTCAACTATTTTCTTTATCCCCTCCGGATTTGCCTTCTTTATCACCGAACGCATCTTCGTTCCAAACATGCGGCGATCATTGGCCCTTGAAAGAGTCTTATCCAAGTCCGTTATAGGTTTCATCAACTGGACCCCTTCAGACTCCCCGGCCAGCCCTTTATCAACCTTAAGGATAGGAACAATCCCCTTCTTCTCCCAGAGATAGTCTCCCGAAAACACCCCTTCAATTTTTCGATCCATGGTCTTTTCAAATAGAATAGCCGCCAGGATGTATTCCGACGAGAACCCTTCACTGGTGATGATCCTGGTCCGCATCTCATGAACCCGGTCAAACATCTCGTCCTCTCCCGAGTATTCATCTTCTCCCACCCCATAAGCGGCCAACGCCTTAGGCGTGCTTCCACCGCTCTGGTCCAAAGCCGCCACAAAGCCCTTTCCATTTTTCATTCTGTCTGCCTGTTTTTGATTCATTAAAATCACCTCACTTCAATGATAAGAAAACCCGATTCAGAGAGCAAGCACGAAATGACCCTCAAGAAAGTCCGCCTCAAAACGAGAAATGGACACCCAGAGCGATACCACCCTCTCCCCGGGCCGGCACAAGAACAAGCACCGGCTCCCCGGTGTTCCGGTTCTCATGCAGCTTCGGCACCAGCCACCCCCACAAAGACCCAATCGCCGCCCCCGCCAGGACATCAGTCACAAAGTGGTTACCCGAACTGATCCGCAAGACCCCCACAGACGTCGCAAGGGCGTAACTGCCGATAACAGCAGGAACCCTCCAGACCGCGTCCGGATACTCCCGTGACAGCGTAGCCGAGAAAAACGACGACCCGAGAAAGGCAAACGTCGTGTGCCCCGAAGGAAAACTGTTGTAGTAATCGTCTTCCTCACCGGAAGGCACCGCTCCCTTCAAAGAGTACGGACGGTTTCGTGGAACAGTCGATTTTAGAATCTCCTTCGTCCCGTGGGCCAGCAAAAACGCCTCAGAGTACATCACCCCATAGGTCAACCACTTTGACCCGTTTCCGTAGTCCATCGCCGGTACAACCGCCGGCAACACCAGTAACCCCCCGACCAGAACCGTACTGATATCATCCTGTAGCCGGTCAAATCCAAACACAAACAACCGGTCCAGACCATTCACATCGTCAACAGACTCGGCCCGCCC
>Ga0172382_10011329_pt1 | contig 11813 bp, 13 predicted proteins | sample Leawel138RmetaG_FD_122245 | JGI IMG/M metagenome (GOLD analysis project Ga0172382, IMG submission 122245) | Leachate microbial communities from a municipal landfill in Southern Ontario, Canada - Leachate well 138R metaG | ecosystem: Engineered > Solid waste > Landfill > Unclassified | place...
ATCAAAAGCCAGATCTGGCTTTTAATAAAACATGTATTGCGGATAGGTGCAAAATCAACCGATTTCGCACACCTATGGCTATACAGTACTAATTTAACTTATTTTAGGCGGTTGCCAAATGGAGTGATAACCCGAAGAAATGTATGGGTCTGAATAATGAAAGAATTGTTTTTGAGCAACAACTAATAAGTTGTATTTGAGTTCAGGTGTAGAAGGAATAAAACTAAAACTAACTGTAGGGCAATGGCAAGATGAATGTCCGCATTTGCCACCACAATCGTCATTGTCTTTTTGGTTATGCGAATTTTTATTTTTGCAACAGTCATTTTTGTCTGTCTGTGAAGTTTTTTTGTCGCAACAAGATTTTTCAGTTTGTGTGTGAGATTTGCCACAAGCGTAAGTCAGCGTTGGTGTCAAAAAGAAACCAAGCATCACTATCAGCATTATGGAAATTTGTCTTGTCATATATTATCTGTCTGCAAAGGTATAAATTTTTTCGTTCGGGTGTGTTGGAAAAAAAATAAAAAACATAGGTTGGTCAACGTGTCGAGGGCTCGTTGTCCGTTAATAATAAGGTCTATGTTTTGATCACTTTTCAAAATGGTTTGCTCTTGTGTTAATGTTCAAATTTTGGTCGTCCGTTTAATGTTAGCACTGTCGTCTGTTACACTTGCCGGTAACGGACTGGGCTTGGCGATGTGGCGGTATTTGAAAATCGTCAGCCCGTAACCGCTGCTAAATTTATAACTAAAAGTCCATTGTTTATTCTATCGCTCGGTGTTATTCGTCGGCTGGAACTGAAGCCGATTAGCGAACAAACAGTTGAGCATATATTCGTCGCCCCGCCATATTGCCAAACCGCCTGTTAGCTGCATACCCTTCTCTGTCAGCAACAAGAATTTCCGTTTTGCTTTGGTGGACATACAACTGTCCCATAACTGCAATAAACGCAACAGTCGCCTTGTTTGGGTTTTAGTCTTGTCTTGCAGTTTTCACATTCATAAAAAAACTGGCAGGCATCTGTTGGCATCGTTTCTTCTTTTTTGTGTCCGCAGTTGGGGCAAGTAATTATTGATTGAAGTATTATTGTCGTGTCCATTTTATTTGTTGATAATGCTTGATGAAATTACTTTGTAGCCAATGTTGCTTACAATACTTGAAAGACTGTCAACCGATGTTTTTGTATTGTCAAACTTTACGATTGCGTTTGCATTTTTATATGAAGCGTTTGCTTCAATTACTCCATTCACTTTTGAAAGTTCGCCGTTAATGTGTGCGGTACAACCTTCACAATCCATTCCACTAATGTTTAATTGAACTGTTGCAATATTGCTTTTGTCAACTATAATAACTTTTGCTTCTTTTGGCTTTGGATAAAATATTTTTGCGTAGTAAGGAAATGCAATTAACAGTCCCGCAACTACTGTAACGATAGCCAAAAATGATTTTGATTGCCAAAATGATTTTTTATTGTCTGCCTCACAGTCGCAGTCAACTTGTTTTTGTGGTTTAAGTTTTTGATACCAGGCAAATGCAAAAACTGCTATTGTCAAACCGATTAAATAAGGACGATACGGCTCAATCCATGAAAACGAAGAAGCAAGTCCGCTTGCACCACCTAAGAAAGCTAAAACAGGTGTAATGCAACAAAGCGAAGCTGCAACTGCCGTCAACAGTCCTGCAATCCAGCCTTTACTATTTTTGGTTGTCGTTGTCATACAGTCGCCAAATTTTGTTGATTGATAATTTTAAAAAATGGTCTTAAAACTTTCAGATGTTCGCTGCGTAATGAATAGAAAATAGTTTGTCCTTCTTTTCTTGCTTCAATGATGTTGCCGTCTTTAAGTTTGCGTAAGTGTTGAGAAACTGCTGGAATGCTCATTCCCAAAATATCGCTAAGGTCGCAAGGGCAGAGTTCATTTTCTTCTTCAAGCAGAAACAGTATTTTCAGTCGCACTTCGTTGCCCGCCAAAGCAAGAACCTGTCCCAACTGTAAAAACGATTTTGAGTTAGCCTTTAATTTTTCACGGCAACTTTTAATTTGTTCTATGTCTGCCTGTAACCGTATGCAAGTGTCGTTTGCCATTGTCAAATTTGTTTGTCAGGTCAAAAGTAATGAAGATTACTTATTTAAGCAAATACTTAAATACAAAATTGTCGGCAAGGTTGCAAAGCTGTTTTAAAGTGTCGCAAAAAATGTCCAATTAGTAAACGAGAAGTGTCCAACAGGGTTGCAGCTAACGGTCTGGCGCTTTGCCTTTACTTTGTTTTATTAAATTTACACATTAAACAATGAGCTGAAAAACTTAAAAAGGAAAGCAGGAGTGAACTATCGGCTTGGCAAGATTTTCAGGTCTATCCCTCGCATCAGTCTTCTGCATTTCCTTTTCGTAGTTGACCGGCTTCAAATAGAGTGATAGTCATCAAGGACTACTAAAGGCTTTAAAGTAATCAACCTCATTGTTTATCTAAATTCAAAGATATGAAAAAGTATGAATTAATTGCAGGAATTGATGTTTCAAAATTAAAATTGGATGTCAATTTTTTATTGACAAACGACCCTGCACACACCAATCACTTTATTGTGAAGAACAACAAAAAAGGGCTCCAGGAGCTTTTAAATCGTTTAAACAAGCTTAAAATCGACTTAAAACAGGTTTTATTCAGCTATGAGGACACCGGTGTTTATTCGATGCCGTTGTGTTATTTCTTGACTAAACAGGGACTGGATTATTGGATGATTCCGGCCATAGAAATCGAATCAGTCGGGGTAAGACGGATAAAAGCGACTCAAAAGACATTGCTTTTTATGCATTGAGCCATCAGCACAAACTAAAACTTGGAAGCATTCCGGTAGAAACACTCCAAAAGCTCAAAGTTCTTTTTAGCGAACGGGAAAAAGTAACAAAAGCCATCCGCATGTTTGAACGAACTTCTGAGAACATCAATTATTTACCTAAGAAAGTTCTTTCTGATGTACTGAAAATCAATACATCAACGATTAAAAAGTTGAAATCAAATTTAAAAAAGATTGAAGAAAAGATGCAGGAGTTGATTTCACAAAGCGAAGATTTGAAAGCCAAAGACAGTTTAATTCAGAGTATTCCGGGTGTTGGTCCTCAGACATCGATTTACTTACTTTTGGTAACCAAGGGTTTCACTGTTTTTGATAACAGCCGTCAACTGGCTTGTTACGGTGGTGTGGCTCCTTTTGAATACAGTTCCGGAACTTCAGTCAGAGGTCGGACAAAGGTGAGTCATTTGGCGGACAAGAAATTGAAGTCCTTACTGAATATGTGTGCTTTAAATACAAAAACCTGGGATCATGAAATTAAACAATATTATGAACGAAAAGTAGCAGAAGGAAAACCGAAAATGTTGATTTTGAACAATATCAGAAATAAGATTTTGGGTCGTGTGTTTGCAGTGGTCAATCGGGGTACGCCCTATGTAAACACCCAAAAATTCGCAGCTTAAAAAATGAAAAAATAATCTGAAAAATATTTGGTTTTATCCATAGAATGCGATGGAGCGGATTTAACCCCAAAACTTCCAAGCGAAGATGACACTTCAAATATAGCAAAAATCTTTGAACGGATACGATAACCCGCTCTCTTGCAAAACCACTTGTTACAGGCTGGCGTTCTTTATCTGTCTCTTTTCGCTGTATTTCTGACTTTAATCGACTTTAAAAAAAGCTAAAAATAAAGGAGGGGAAATAATTTTCTTTTGAGAGGGTAGTGTAAGCTCTTCCCACATTTTGGCTTTAGCTTGGCTTTGTACGAATGTGAGATGTGCTTACATGCTGGGTTGGATTACATATAAATCACTTTCACTTTAATTATTTTATTCTGGTTTAATTCAAAACTTGCCTTCTTAAAATTGGGTCTGTTGGTCAAACTAATTGAAGAATAGTTTGAAAAACCGATACCCTCTTTTGGTAAAATAAATCCTTTGTCAATTTTGCCGTTTTTATTTTCATCGTGGAGAATATTAACGGCATAAATTCCTTTCGGTAAGTTTGAAAATGTAATTTCTGCTTTCCCACTTTCAATTCTTGATTTATCTATTTTGAAATAGTTTTTATAATGCTCATCAGGGATTGAACCATCTGTATTGTAAAGTGCAAATTGTACTACGCCTTTGGAATTTTGTAAATTTTCAACCGTAATTTTTAAATCATAAACTTCCTCTGTTCCAGGAGAAATAATAGCTAAAATAGCTGCGGAAATAGTAGCGAGAATAATTATTTTCATATTTATATTTATATTTTTGTTTTTCAAATTGTGCTTTGGCTTGGAGCAAAAATTAGCATTGATTGTGTAATCAGTTGTTCTCACTCCAGCCAAAGACTTAATATTTATTTTTTGTTAAATTTTTCTTTTATTCTGTCCACTCCATAATATACCATTGGCACTAAATACACAGTTAAGGCTAATGAAGAAAGTAAACCACCGATAATTACCCAAGCCAAACCGTTTTTCCATTCGGCTGATGTTCCTGTACCTAATGCAATGGGTAACATTCCGATTGCCATTGATAAAGTAGTCATTAAAATAGGCCGCATTCTGCCTTTACTGGCTTGCACGATGGCTTCTTTGTAATGTTTTCCCTCGGCTTTTATTTGATTGGTAAAATCCACAATTAGAATGGAGTTTTTGGTCACTAATCCCATTAACATAATTAGTCCTAATAACGCAAATAAACTCAAATGACTTAGCGATAAATTCAGTGCTAAAAATGCACCGATAGCCGCAACAGGAATGGCAAATAAGGCAACAAAAGGATAAACGTAACTGTCATAAAGAGCAACCATTATCAAGTAAATTAAAATAAAGGAAATCAATAAAACAGAACCTAATGCCCCAAAACTATCATTTTGACGTTTAATATCGCTTCCCCAAGTCATTTCTATTCCGTCTGGCAAAGGATTGTTTTTGATATGAGCAACCACATCATCGGCTACTGTACCTGATGGACGACCCAAAGCATCTGCCGTAAGTGTAATGGCTGGTTGGCGGTCTTTTCGTTCTAATAAAGAGGGAGAATTGTCTTTTTCAATATTTGCAATTTGCGAAACCTCAATCGGTATTCCCATTGGATTGACGATGTTTAATTGCTTGATATCATCTTCATTTTGACGGCTGAATTTATCTAACCAAATACGAACGGGATATTCTGTTCCGTCTTCGGTGAGTGTGGCATCATCATTTCCTGTAAATGCAGTTCGCAAATTCATTCCTACATAAGCGGTATTTAATCCTAAGCGTTGCATTTTATCCTTATCGGGAATGATTTTAAGCTCTGGACTTCCTGCTTCAACAGATAAGCGAACATTGTCAGCTCCGGGAATTTTTTCGATAACGGTTTTTAATTCATCACCCGCTTGCATTACTTGTTTTAAGTTGCTTCCACTTAATGTTATTTCTATTGGTGCAGTCCGTGGAATTAAGCCTAATCCCATTATAGAGAAATTTATACCTGAGAAATCTTTTTCTAAATCATCCCTCAATTTACGCATAAAAGTTTCCGTTGGTATTTTCGTAATTCCTGCCATTTTTAATTCTTCATTCTTCATTTTTAATTGAATGGTAAATTCCGTCTTATTGGCAGAACCCACTCCTAAACTACCCATTCCTGTACTTGGACCACCCACATTACTAAAAACACTTTCTACTTCGGGCTGTTGCAGGATGTAGTTTTCTATTTTTTCAGAGACTAAATTGTTTTGTTCCAATGAAATGTTTTTGTCAAATTCTAATGCCATACGGAATTTACCTTGGTCACCTGTGGCAATTAATTCCTTTCCAATAATGCCTTGTTTCATCATTATCCCTGTTCCTGCAAAAAGCAACAAAACAATACTTGTAAAAATGAGTTTGTGCCTTAAAACCCAATTTAAAGAATTTCCGTACCACTCAATAAAGCGATCCAATTGCTTTTCAAACCAAAGTAAAAAACGATTGAAAAAATTAGTGGGCTGTAAATTGTCTTTCTCTCCAATGCGTGAAGCCAACCAAGGAGTTAAAGTAAATCCAACCAATAAGCTGGTTAAAACGGTTACAATAATAACAACCGAAAATTGTTTAAGCATATCAGCAACAAATACTTGAAGAAATAAAATAGGAACAAAAACAACCACATCTACCAATGTAATTGAAACGGCTGAAAACCCAATTTCCATTCGTCCCTCTAATGATGCTTTTCTTTTTTCCTTGCCCATATCCAAATGGCGTTGGATGTTTTCTAAAACTACGGTAGCATCGTCCACCAAAACACCAATAACTAAAGACATCGCCAAAAGTGTCATTAGGTTTAACGTGTAGCCCAACAGCCACATAGTACCAAATGCTGTAACCAATGAAGTGGGGATAGCAACCGCAACAATTAAGGCGTTTCGGTAACTTCTCAGGAATAATAACATTACAAAAGAAACCAAGATAACCGCTAAAATCAAGTCAACAACTACTGAATTAACGGCTGAAATGGTGTTATCGGTGCTGTCGTCTGTAACTACAAAATGAACATCTGCATTGGAATTGTGTTTTTCAATGGTTTGGAATTTTTCTTTAATAAGTGTAGAGACATCTACCGCATTCGCATCTCCTTGTTTCTTTATCATCAAACCAATTCCTGTCTTTCCGTTAAAACGACTATAAGAAGTAATTTCTTTAATGCCATCGCTTACTTCTGCAATATCTTTCACATAAACAGGGCTTCCCGGAAAAGGCATTGCAATTTGCACATTTTGTATGGCTGTAATGTCGTTGTATTTCCCAACTAAACGAACAGAATTATTCTCTGTATCTGTTTGGATTTTCCCTGCTGGTAAATCTATTCCCGAACGATTGATGGCTTCTACTACTTGATACAAGGAAACTTTATAAAGTTTTAATTTTTCTTTATCTGCTTTTACTTGAATTTCCCGTTCTTCACCTCCCAAAATGGTAATTTCTGCAACTCCTTTAATTTGCTGTATTTGTGGAAGAAAATCATCTTTCATTTTCTGATAAAACTCCGTTGGTTTCAAGTTACTTGTTGCACTTATGGACATTATCGGTAAATCATTAGGCGATACCTTACTCATTTCAGGACTTATAATGTCTTTTGGCAAATCTTTTCGGATGTTGTCAATATAGCGTTGAGCATCCTGCATCGTTTTGTCTAAGTCTGTTCCGTATTTCAAGTTGGCAATAATGACCGAAGCGTTGGGCAATGATTTTGTAACCAAGTAATCCACCCCCTCTAAATTAGAAAGAGCATCTTCAATTTTTCGGGAAACGGATGTTTCTACTTCATTGGGTTCAGCACCCGGATAGATGGTTTTAATTACCACAACGGGTTGATTAAAATCGGGCATTAATTCATAGCTCAAATTCTTAAATCCGATAATACCCAAAAGGGCAAACACGCTAAAAAGTACAATAATCAGCGATGGGCGTTTGATAGCTATTTCTGTGATATTCATAATTCGCTGATTTTATTTTGTAATGACATTTGCGTTATCAAAAAGATTGATAAATCCGCTTGTAACAATTATATCCCCCTCTTTTAAGCCATTTACTACTATGGTTTTATCACCAATATTCTTGGAAGTTGTAATTGTTTGTAGCTTTGCTTTATTGTTTTCAATGATATAGACTTGTGTTTTCCCCTCATTATTTAAAATTGCAGAAGAGGGAATTAGAAAACCTTTTTCCGTTTTGTTGTTTGAAAGCTGTACTTTCCCAAACATCCCTGATTTTATATCTAACTGTTTGGTGTTTTCAACTTGAAATTGAACAGGAAAACTATTTCCCATATTTGCTTTACTGCCAATCATTGTAATTTTCCCATTGAATGAAATTGTAGGAAATACATCCGCTGAAATGGCGTATTGTTCGTTCTGTTTAAATTGGTTTAAGTTGTTTTCAGCAACATTAACGGTAAATTTCAAAGTGTTTAAATCCGTAATTTGTAACAAGGGAACTCCCGGAGCAGCAAACGCACCCACTTCACTCAATTTAGCTGTTATTATTCCGCTAAAAGGCGATTTGATAGTCGTTTTATTAATTTGCTCCTGAATGGTGGCTTTTTGAACATAAGCAGATTTTAAACCTAATTTTGCTTTCTCTAATTGCACGCCTTGAACGGCATCGGCTTCCGTTAAAATGGTGTAACGATTTACATCATCCTGCAAACCCTCAATTTGTACTTCTATTGTTTGCAATTGCAACTTTAACAATGAGTTATCCAATTGGATAAGCGTTTGTCCTTTTTGAACAATATCGCCTACATCTACTAAAATTGAATTTATTTTCCCTTGTGTTTCGGCACTTAACTTGACTTCTTTGTTGGGTTCAAAAGTTCCTGTAAAACTTCCTTCTATATTTAAGTTTTTTAGTCGAATAGTGTCCGAGCTTACCAAAATAGGTTTTTCTTTATCAAATTGATATACTTTACTTTCGGTTGTTTGCTTGTTGCTTGCCAATTTAAAAATCACCAATCCAATTAGGGCAATTCCCACTATTATCCAAATTATCTTTTTCATATTCTTTATTTATAATACTTAACTCTTAATTCTTAATTCTTAATTGATCCAGTCAGTTTTTTAAACTCCAAATCAGCTTTTAGAAAGTCGATGACAGCATTTAAGTAGTTTTGCTGTGCTTCTCGCAAAGCGTTATCAGCTAATAAAACATCGGTGAGACTGGCTGTTCCTTGTTTTTGTTGCAAAATGGTTTGTTCGTAAATGGTTTGAGCTAAGTTGATTTGATTTTCAGTATTCATTATTGTGCTTTGAGCAACCTCTCTTTGATGAATGACATTGTCAATTTCCATTTCGGTTTTATCGTTAATCATTTTAGCCTGTAATTCATTGTTGTTTATTTCTAACTTCTTTTGATTTATTTTTCGTAGGGTAACTGTACCGTTGAAAAGTGGGTAGCTTAATTGGACTCCTGCAAATCCAATCGGGTAAAAATCTAAAAATTCATTAGGCGTTTTATCGTAGCCAAAACCTGTTGTTCCATAAGAAGCAATCAGATTTAAAGACGGCAAAAACCGAGAACGATTTAATGTTTTTAATTCATTATGAAGTAAGGTGTTTTGTGCATTTATCAATTTCAAATCCAAAGAATTACGAGTGCTATTATCCGTTAGACTTGTTTGATTTATTTCCAACTCAACTGTAAGTGTTTGTTCCAACGAAATTCCCATATTCAACTTTAAAGCATTTAAAACTTGTGTGTATTTGCTGAATACATTTTCTCGTTGAGTAGTTAATTGTTCTGCTTGTAATTGGATTTTGCTTACATCAGTACCTTTTGCCAAAAGTTGCTCTTTTAACAATTGAATGGTTGTCAAAAGTTTATGGGTGTTCTCTATGTTTCCGTCTATAAAATCGAGTTGATGTTTCAGGATTTGAGCATTGTAATAAAGCGTTGTAATGTCAAATAAAACTTGTTCTTCTGTTTTTTGATATTGCAATTCAGCCAATTCTTTAGCAACTTTTGTATTTTCAATTACTCCATAAATTTGCGGATTGTACAAAGGCATTACCAATTGCACATTGGCGTTGATATTATGCGGAACACCAAACTGAATATCTCTAAATTGTCCTTCGGGTGCTTGCGGATTGAGTGCATTCATCGGCATTAATTGCGTAGGCAATTCAAAAAAATATTTATAATCGGCATTAACAGTTATTTTTGGGATTAAATTAGCTTGTGCTTCTTTTTTCTGCTGTTGGCTGATGTCAATATTATTTCTATTGATTTTTAAGTTCTTATTATGAACTTGTGCCGTATCAATACATTGTTTCAATGTCCAAACTTCTTGTGCCTGAACAGAATTAAACACGATGACGAATGCCAAAGTGAAAATAAGTTTGCGAGTATTCACTAACATAATGAGATAAATTTTTTTATTTCTTTTTATTGATTGAAAAATAGGCAATAGCCACAAAAGCTATGGTAACACTAATTCTGAATAGCATTGCGAAAACAGTTTTTGTTTCGTAGATACCACCAGAATAAATATGAATAAACAAGCCTATCAATGCGACTATTAAAATGACGGTTGCTACCGATAAGGTTTTAAAAGTCCAACTTTTTATTTTTAGAAAACCATAAGCTGAAATAAGATAAAGCAAACTACTGATGAAATTTGCCCAAACAACAAACAAGACATAGTTGCCTTCTTTGGCTCGTATTCCAAACCAATCAAAAATTACGGAAGAACTTAAAAATAAGGTTAGTAAACCGAAGCATGTTAAAATAAGAGATGATATATATGGGATATATTTTTTCATAAATATAATTTATAAGTCAGCTACTTTATTGGTTTTTAAGAATGAAATGCCCAGCCAAATAACAGATGCAGTCATTGACATCGCACCTATCAATACAAAAATTGGGGGTAATCCTAAATACACTTCCAATAATATACCTATTGGCATAAGCAATCCAGCAAGAGCTAATCCTGAAATAGCTTTTATGTGTTTCAGTTTATTACTAAATTGAATTAATAAGTAGCCAATCAAAATATTTAAAAATGCAAATAAGTTGCCGTGTACATGAGCAAGTCTTGTCTCAAAATGTTTTCCTATGCTGTATGACTCTGCCCATTCTTTTGCGTTCGGTGCAAAATCACGGAGATAAATTAAAAGGAATCCATAGAGCATAAAAAAGCCCATTGTTAGAAATCCTATTGCGATGTTATTTTTACCGTTCATAGTAATAGTATTTAGATTATTCTTGTTTTATCATTGTCAACAACATTTTAAAGGGTTCAATTGCTTTCAATGCGTGAGGAATGTTTGCCGGCATAATAATACAGTCACCTTTTTTCAGACGATGAGGTTTACCGTCAATTGTTATTTCTGCTTCGCCATCTAAAATCTGTACAATCGCATCAAAAGGTGTTTTATGCTCTGATAAACCTTGCTCTTTGTCAAACGAAAACAAGGTCATATTTCCACCTTTAGCTTTAGTTACCTGTTTGCTGATAACGCCTCCGTCTGTGTATTCAATTGAATTTTCAAGGTTGAATATCTTTTCTTTTTCAAATGTTGCCATACTATTATTTTTAATGTTAGTTAGTATTCACTCACAAAAGTAGAACTAATATTTTGATTGTGCAATTTTTTTCATTATTTTTATTTCCGAGCGATAATCAGTTTTTTGTAAAATTTGCAAAATTAGTTGCAACCCTACAAACGACCGTGCTAACATCAACAGACGGACATAAAACAGCCTGAACAAACTTTATTCCATCAATATATTAAAAAAAAACACGAAAATTATTTTACAATTAAAACCTTTATCGTAATATTGCAATATTAAATAAGTATAAAAATGGGTGCAACAAAAACAGACCACTTTACAGACCAACAAAATCAAATCGCAACTATTGCAAAAGCATTAGGACATCCTGCAAGAGTGGCTATCATAGAGCATTTATTGAAAGTAAACGCTTGCATTTGCGGAGACATCGTAAATGAATTACCACTTGCTCAACCAACCGTTTCGCAACATCTGAAAGAGCTTAAAAATGCAGGATTAATCAAAGGGAACATCGAAGGCAATGCGATTTGCTATTGTATTGATGAAAAAACTTTTGAAGTCCTTAAAAATTATTTTTCAAAAATCATCACAACAGTTACCAAGCAAAACTGCTGTTAATCAATCACTAATTAATAATATAAATACAATGCAAACAGAACAAGAAATCAAAGAAATGGTAAAGCAAAAATACAGTGAAATTGCTTTACAAGACAAAGGAAGTAACGCTTCTTCCTGCTGTGGTGCAGGTAGTTGTAGCACCGAAGTATA
>Ga0172382_10011333_pt1 | contig 11812 bp, 12 predicted proteins | sample Leawel138RmetaG_FD_122245 | JGI IMG/M metagenome (GOLD analysis project Ga0172382, IMG submission 122245) | Leachate microbial communities from a municipal landfill in Southern Ontario, Canada - Leachate well 138R metaG | ecosystem: Engineered > Solid waste > Landfill > Unclassified | place...
GCATCCATCGCCTTGTTGAAGTTTTCCATTTTCGCAGGCCAAGTCTGCTCGTTCTTGGCGTAAACGGCAAATACCGGCCCGCCCAGCTGTTCCAACTGGCTGACATCCGTGAGCATGCGGCAGTAGAACAGTACCGCAGCGCGCACCGCCTCGGGATCGAGCAGCGCCGCCTGCATGGCTTGGCGGCCACCCAGCGACCAACCCAAAGTGGCAACCTTGCGCCCGTTCTGCTTGAGAAAATCGACGGCGGTGACGAGTTTGCTGTCGGCCTGATCCTGGTCCAGGCCACGCATCATCTCACCGGCCTCTTCCACGGAACGCGCCCGCTCGCCGTCGTAGAGATCGATCACCATGGCCTTGTAGCCTGCGGCAGCGAAGCGCTCGGCCCAGCGCTTGTTGTAATCCAGGACTCCCCACCAATCGTGCACGATGAGTATTGCATGTTCGGCGTCGTCCGGGCCGTACACATGCGCCTCGAACTCATAGCCATCCGGGGTCTTGAAGGTCATTGCATTGCTCTCGCAGCAGATTCTAAGTGATACGTCTCCTGTCCCGTCCAGCATTCAAGGCTTCCGGCCTGACACCGTCCCAGGTGGGCGGTGCGTATTTTATCCACGGCGGCGAACTAGTCCATCCCCGGATGTTGACGACCCGTTCGCGGCCGATTGGGTATGCACCTACGCTACACTTGACAAGAGCGTGACAGGGAGGGACGCCATGGGTGACCATGTCTATAAGCTGGTGGAACTGGTCGGTTCGTCTACCACAAGCAGTGACGAGGCGGTCCACAACGCCATCACACGTGCCGCGGAGACCCTGCGCAATATGGACTGGTTTGAAGTCCTCGAGACCCGTGGCAACCTGGTCAACGGCCGTATCGCTCACTGGCAGGTCCGCGTCAAGGTCGGTTTTCGCGTGGAAGAATAGGAAAGGGGCGTTGCTCCAGACGTACCGGGCGAGCAGAAACATTGCCGCGTTCCAGGACTGCCCGGCCATGCCGTGCGCCGCACCGGTGCACCCGTCGAACCACTCCGTGAAACGCCAACCGTCCCGCCGGTTCGCTTCGGCCAGCCTCGCCAGCGCCGCCCGGGCTCGCGAGGCCTGCCCCAGACCTGCGAGGGCAAGCACCCAGAACCCGCCGATAAAGGGCCATGCGCCGCCGTTGTGATAACGCCACGGCAGATTCTGCCGATGACGCTCCATATAGGTACGCCATAACCCGGAGCGTTCCACGATAGGTGTGCATACCGCGCGTACCGGCCAGGGCGTATCCACGCCCGCCGCATTGAGCGCGTGCATGATGCGGTGCGCCGGACCGTCGCCGGCCAGTCCAAACAGGATTGCCAGCAGGTTCCCAAGTACATCGCCCTCGTCGCCCCAGAACGAGAAATTCACGAAGCTGAGATACAGGCTTTGGTCCTGGCTGCGGTTGCGCACGTAATGCGTGAGCAGGCGCAGGCGCCGGTAATCGGGACGTTCGCGGGAATAGGGGAAGAACAGGTGATTGAAGTGATAGCGTGTGGCCTCCGCGTCGGGCAGTCCGAAACGGCGCTTGACGCCGTACCAGAGGGCGTTGCTGTACAACACGAAACCCTAACGCGGCATGATGTCGGCCCAATCGCTGGCCTCGTTCTGCTGTACCAGCCGTAGCCGCAGGTGCTCCTGGCACTGTAGCCACTGGATGGCACGCCGGATGTGCGGTGCAAGGCGTTCACGCAGCCTGTGATGCCCGTGGCGTGCCAGGTAATCCACGGCGATGAGCCACCACAGTGTGGCGTCGATGCAGCCTACATACCAAAAGTCGGTCTCACCACCGGACGGGTCCACATGCTTGGGGGTCTGGCCGTTGTCGGCCTGGTGTGCAGCAAGCGTCAGCAGACTGCGCTCGGCGCCGGTTGCCAGTTCCGGGTGACCGCTCGCCAGCATGCCCAAGGCACAGATGGCGGCGTCACGGCCGAAGATACGGGTATAGCGCCGTTCTTCGGCAAGGGCGTTTGGCGTGGCCGCAAGGATGCCCCCGTCCACCAGGTTGCGTCTGAGCAGAGCAACGGCTTCACGTTCCGCCTGTGCGATGAGCTCGGTGTCCATGAGGTTTCCACGGGATGACCGGGATCATCTTGGCGCCGGCGCGGTGCGCCCGGCAAGCGCGACACGGATGAACTGTGATTCCGTTTGGGAAGAACGCCCGGCCGCAACTACCGGAATACACGCGTATTCACGGAAACAGCAAGCTTGAGCCGAGAAACAACAGCACGCCCACCAATGCACCCACCAGGGTGCCGTTGATACGGATGAATTGCAGGTCACGGCCGACGATGAGTTCCAGGCGGTCGGTCATGGTGGCAGTGTCCCAACTGTTCACCACCTCGGCGATGAAGTTGCCAATCTCGGCACGCCAGGGCACGGCAAAGTCCACCGTGAGCCCCTCGATGCGGCGGTTGACGCGTGCCCGCACGGCGTCATCCTGCATCAGGGTTGTACCGAGCGCCGCCAGTGCATGGCTGAGCGCGGCGGTGATGCGTGAATCCGGTGCCGCAGCATCATCCACGATGCGCGTGCGCAGCTCTTCCCATACCGCAGCGAAATACTCCTGCATGCGCGGGCTGTCGAGTAATTCGCGCTTGAGCGCCTCCACACGTGTGTGCAGCTCGGGTGAATGTTTCAGCCGTTCGATGAAGTCGTGGGTGGCGGCATCGAAGCCGCGGCGCGCCTCGTGCTCGTGATCGGCCAGTTCCTCGAGCAATTCGTGCAGGGCCCTGATGAGCCGCCGCGCGATATTGCGGTCGATGCTCGGTGGTACCCACCAGCGGCTCTTGTCGCTGATGAGCGCATACACGCGCTCCTCATTGTCGGCCAGCAGTTCACTGCCAAGCACCAGGGCCCGGTCGAACAGCTGCTGATGGCGCCCGCCCGCCTTGAGTAACTCCAGCAGTCCCCCGAGCATGGGTGCCAGGTTGACTTGGGCCAGTTGCTCGTGCAGAGCGCGCCGGGCGAAATCGCGCAGGCTGCGATCGTCGGCGGCGTGGACCATCCACGGCAATGCGCTGGTAATGCGAGCGGCGACACGGTAGGCATGGGTAGGCTCGGCCAGCCAACTGCCGAGGCGCGATGCCAGATCCAGCGAACGGAGCTTCTGGGTCAGCAGTTCGGGCTCGAGGAAATGACGCTCGACGAAACGCCCCAAAGCCACACCGATGCGCGCCTGGTTGCGCGGAATGATGGCGGTGTGCGGGATAGGAATGCCGAAGGGGTGGCGAAAAAGAGCGGTCACCGCAAACCAGTCGGCCAGACCGCCCACCAGGGCGGCCTCGCTGGCGGCACGCACGAGCTGCAACCAAAAAGGCGCCTCGGGAATGAGTCGCGCCCCCACGTAGACGGCCGCCATAAACAGGAGCAGACCGCCTGCAAGCCGACGCTGCCGCGCCAGGGCGGTACGCTGTCCCGGTTCGTTCTGTTCGGCGCCTGCTGACATGAAACAAAGTGTGACACAAGTGTTTGACCGGGTGCGCCTTGGCAGCTCGGCGGCCGGAAGGCCGAGCGCGCGGCCGAACCGGACCACGCCAACGCGTCACTGACGCGGCTGAGGGATACGTCAGCACCCTCTGCACTTGGGATTGGCCTAGCCTCTCGCGTCCGATTCAAGTGCGGCCGACAAAAACACACCCGCCAGAAGGGGGCAAGTTCGGCGGGGTGAAGGAGCATGGCTCGGAAATAAAAACGGCACCGCGGAAAGCGGTGCCGTCTGAGTCAGTCCCGGAGCGGAGCGTGTCAAGCACCGGTCTTTTCCCAGTCGTCCAGTTCCAGGGCCAGTCGCGCAAGCTCAGCCTTGATGCGCTGGGAGTAGCGCGCGTACTCGCCTTTCGCCAGGGATTCGCGCGCGGTGTCGATCTCACCGCGATCGATGGCGCGGATCACCTCGCCCGCACAGCGGTGGAACTGCGCGTGGATGTCCCGCAGTTCGGGAAACTTGGGATGGGAACCGAAGCGTGCTCCGCCGCTGCTGTGAATCCACTTGCCGAGGGCACACTGGTCGTCCCGCGCTACCGTGTCCGGGTCCAGTTTTTCTTCGCTGGTCCCGGCGATGTAGGCCTCGAGCCGGATCTTCCAGCGCACATGCGCCTCGATGGCGGTAAAAAAATCGATGGTCTCGTAGTCGGCGATCCTGCTGCTAGCCATACTCCCCCCTTGCAAGAATGTCACGGAATGTGCGCGGGCCGTTGGCGGCGGCCCGCCTACCCCAAACCGCGCCTGTCGTGCTTTTCGTGTTTTTTACTACCCGGCTGTGTGTCCGGCCTATCCAGGCGGGACCACTGCCTGCACCTGGCCTGCTTCGCGAATGAAGCGGGGCTCAACGGTATGGAGCCACGTGTCGACGGGCGTGATCTCACGTCCCAGCCGCCATTCATAAATGGCGGTGTAGGTGAGGATACGCTGCACGTATTCCCGTGTCTCGTCGAAAGTGATGTTCGCTACCCACACGTCGGCGGGCACGGGTTCATAGTCGGGACGCCAGCGTTCCACACGCCCGGGGCCGGCGTTGTAGGCGGCCAATGCGAACACGCGACTGCCCTCGTATTTCTCCAGCAGGTCGCTCAGGTGCGCGGTACCCAGACGTATGTTGGTGTCTGCCTTGAGAATATCGGCACGGCTGCGTAACGGCAGCTTGTGCGCGCGCGCAGTGAGGCGGGCGGTGGCGGGCATCAGCTGCATGAGACCGAGGGCACCCACACGGGAACGTGCCTCGGCACCGAACGCGCTCTCTTGGCGCATGACGGCAAAAATGAAGGCTGGGTCAATACCACGCTTGGCCGCGGCGCCGAGCACTTCCTCCTGGTAGGGCGTGGGGAAGCGCAACTCCAGGTCGTGGCGTTGTGCGGTACGGCCGAGTGCCAGTATGGCCTGATCGAACCACCCCCACTCATAGGCCAGCTTGGCCGCGACCTGCAAGCCGTCTTCATCCAGGCGGCCAAGGGCCTCACGCCATTCCCGCCGTGCCTCCACGCGCATGCCCACCGCCTCCAGCTCGCGCACCCTCACCATCGCCGGGACCTGGCGCAGCGCCTGCAAACCTGCTTCCGTGATGCCCAGTGGGATGTTGTTGATGTTGGGTGCGCGCTCCAGGCGGGCCGCCGCCAGAAAGCCGAAGAAAGAACGCCGGCCGGCGGCGATTTCGTAGTGGGTACGGGCCTCATCCGCACGCCCGAGCTGTTCCAGCGCGCGGGCGCGCCAATACTGCCAGTCCTCCTGCGCCAACTCCTGGGGCGGCAGGGCATCCACCGCAGTGAGCACGGCTGGCCAATCCTGCTGCCACAGGGCCGCACGTACCCGCCACTCGCGCAGGTCGCGGTCGTCCGGTGCCTGCTGCGCGACCCGGGTGAGCCACTGCACCGCGTCGGGATGGCGTTGCCGCGCCATACCCAGGGCAATGGCGCGCCCGGTGAGCAGCACCTGATCGGGCGTCAAGCCAAACTCGGCATGGTTCTCGAAGTACTTCACCGCCGCAGCGACGTCACGCTCCGCCAGACGGCCCACACCATAGGCATACAACTTTGCGCTCCAGAAGGGTGACGCATCGGGTTTGATGCGCCTCAGCTGGGAATCGGGCGCTCGGTGCACTTGTTGCCAGCGCTGCACCCAGGTGCGCTCCGCCTCTGGTAACAGGCCGGCAAGATAGCGCACCAGGCCCGCCTCACCACGCCGCATGGCCAGCTCGATGCGGGCCAGCACTTTCTCGTGGGTGAGCTGTCCGGCCGCACGCCACGCTGCGATGGGACCGTCGCATTCATCCGGCAACGAACGGCCGGTGAGCCAGAGCGCATCCATATCCTGCCACACCCCATCGTCGGCACCGGTACGGATACGCGCGTTGAGGAAATGGCAGTAGTAGGCGGTCCCGAGATCGGGGACGTAGTCCTGCATGAGATCCTGCCAGCGCTCGCGCTGCGCCAGATGGCTCAGCCACTTGCGTCGCAACTGGCCGGCGAGAGGTGAATCGGGGTAATCCGAAAGAAAGCTGCGGATGTCGCCTGCGGGTAGTTTGCCGAGGCGCTCACGCAGGTAGTGGTAGCGCACGTAGGGATAGAGCGGATAATCACGCAGCTGGGGTTCGAGCTGACGATAGGTGGCGAGATCGTGGCGTTCGAGGGCGCGCTGGGCGCTCGTGAACAAGCGTCGTTGCTCGTCACGCGGCACATCCGCCAGCACGGTGGGTACCACGACAACGGCGGCCAAAGCTACGGCACGGCACAGCTTATGGACGACGATCATGCCCATAATCGCTCCCCGAAGATAAAGGACGAGCTGAACACAGACCGCTACAGTTTAGCGGTCACCCTGAGACTTTTCTCCGGTTTTGTATCACAAACCGGATGAGCCGAACCCCGCCCGCTGTATCATTTGGGGGTCCAAATCCGCCGCCGCCCAGGTTCCTTTCGGCTATTTTTTGGCGACCAGCCTACACGGAAGCATGATGAAAACCACCTGGAGAATCTGGGCGCCTGCAGCATGCCTCCTCACGTGGGCGGCACCAGCCCCGGCCATCGACGGTGTTGCCGTGAGCGTCGGTGACGGGCTCGGCGACGTGGATATGTTGCGTGTATCCCTGCTGGCACGCCAGCACGATCACCGCGCGGATGGGGCCGGTTGGAACCTGCGCATCCACTGGGAATTCGGCCTCGCCTACTGGCGTGCCTACGATGCCGACACCGGCGTGGAGGAGATCTACAACGCCAATGTGACACCTGTGCTGCGCTTTTCGCCCACGCACCGCACAGGCATACGGCCCTATGTGGAATTCGGCCTGGGATTTCACGTCCTCACCGAGGATCGCATCGAGGATCGTACGCTGTCGTCAACCTATCACTTCGGTAGCCACCTGGGTGTGGGCGTGGTCACGAGCAGCGACAGAAGATTCGATCTGGGCCTGCGCTACCAGCATCTGTCCAACGCCAGCCTGGAGACACCCAATCCCGGGATTGATTTCGCGATCGCGCGCGTCGGCTGGATGTTCTGAACCTGTGGCGTGACGGGTTACGCATCCAATCGATGCGTCCTCCCATAGCATGCGGGGACGATGCGTATCCGACTGCTGTTCGCCCCCCTGTTACTCGTGGGGATTCTCGCCCTGAGCTCCTGCTCCACACTGGGCTACTACTCGCAGGCGGTGGGCGGCCACCTGGACATCATGCTGCGTGCGCGTCCGCTGGAGCGCGTCATCGCGGATGAGCGTGAGCCCGAGCCCGTGCGGGCAAAATTGCGCATCGCGCTTGATGCGCGGGCGTTTGCGGCCGGGAAATTGGGCCTGCCCGCCAACCGCAGCTATGAGCGCTACGCGGACGTCGGGCGACCCGCCGTCACCTGGAACGTGACCGCAACACCGCGGTTTTCGGTGCACCCCCTGGAGTGGTGCTATCCGGTGGCGGGCTGCTTCAACTACCGGGGTTATTTTTCACGCAACGAAGCTGAACGTCATGCCGAGCAGCTGCGCAAGCGTGGCTTCGATGTCTACGTCTCGGGCGCCAGCGCCTACTCCACCCTTGGCTGGTTCGATGACCCGTTACTCAGCACCATGCTGCGGCGTTCCGAGGCTGAGCTGGTGGCCACGCTGTTCCACGAACTGGCTCATCAGAAGCTTTATCTGCCCGGTGACAGTGCATTCAACGAGGCTTTCGCCGTCGCGGTGGCCGAGGAAGGTGTGCGGCGCTGGTTCAGTGGCAGCGAGCAATACGTGAAATACTTGCGCAGCCAGGAGCGCCTGCGCACCGTGGCATCCCGACTGGTGGCTGCACGCACTCGGCTGGCGGCGCTGTATGCCGAGGACATCCCGGATACGGAGAAGCTCACGCGCAAGCACGAACTGCTCGCGCAGTTACTTGCCGACTACGCTCAGTTGAAGAAGGATTGGGGCGGCTATGACGGCTTCGATCACTGGTTTCCACCCGACATCAACAATGCCCACCTGGCGCTCACCGCCACGTATCACGAGTTGGTTCCGGGGTTCAAGGCACTGCTCACGCTCGAGGGCGGTGATTTGGAGCGCTTCTATGCCGCTGCACGCCGGCTCGGCAAGCTGGCACGCGGGGAGCGCAAGCGGTATCTGCACGCAGCCATGGCGCAGGTGAATACCGAGGATCTTGCTGCGTGGCCATAGTGGCGCAGGCATGCCAACGTGCGGTTTCCGGCAATGGTTCACAGTTCCAGGATGTGTGTGCTTGAAGCACCGTGGACGTCCGCCTAACCTCCGTTTTCGGAGGTAGGCATGAATGCAACACAAGCAGGCGACGTATCGCCCCTGGAAATCCGCCAACACCCCTATGGCTGGAGTATCACGTGTCTCGATGGTGCCGGGCGCATTCGGCATGTGACCAGGGCCGATACTGAACTCCAGGCCTACCGTGCGGCACGTCAGCTGGCGCTCATCTACCGAGTGCAGGGCCGTGCCCGTGTCAGCACGCCCCGGGGGGATTACTATCTCGACTTGAGTGGCCTACAGCGCAAGGTTTCCAGTCGCGTGTAGCCGGACAGTGGGTTCGCCAGACAGCTCGCAACACGCACATCCCGCACCACAAAAAGAAAGGGCCGCTGTATGCGGCCCTTTCTTTCTTGGGAACCGACTCAGGCGGCCTTCGCGCGCCGAGTGGTGCGTCGACGGGCAGACTTCTTCGGGGCCGTTTTGCGAGCGTGCTTCTTCTGGGCGGTGTTCAACGCCTTGACGTAGCCTTTCTCGGTCCGGGCGTTCAGTGCCTGTACGGTGGACAGCCACGCGCTGGCAGCCTTCATCGCGCTACGGGCTTCGCGCTCTGCGGCACGCACGGTGCGCACATCGGTACGGGCTGCAGCCAGCGCCGCGCGTGCACGCTTGCGCACCGCCGCACTCTTGGCGCTGTCTGCCTTGGCCTTCGCCGCGTCGATCTTGGCTTCGGCCTTGGCGAGTGCAGCCGCGGTTTTTTCATGCGCCTTGCGTGCGGCATTCAGCGTCGCATCGGCCTGCTTGGCGGAATCGGTCATGACGTTACCGCCCTGAACCATCGCAGCCGCCTTCACCACGGCGCCCTTCTTCGCTGCGCTTCTGCGCACTGCCTTCTTCTTCTGTGCCATTGAAACGTCCTCGTTAGGCTGTGTTGTACATTAAAGACGACCGCACGAGTATAAATCCAACTTTAACGATAAATAAACTCCGTGCGCTTTTTCCAGGCGAGAATTGCATGCAGAACGCTAACGAAGCTTCTGTGCCCGGGCTACGGTGTAGGTCTTGCCCTGTTTGACCTTGTCGTAATTTCCGAACACTTCCTCGAAGGCGCGTTCGATGAAACGGCGCAGCCCGGTGATGGTCACCACGTAGATGTGGCCGCCGGGATTGAGGCGCTGCAAGGCATCATAGAGAAGGATGTAAAGCAGTTCCTTACCGACCTTCGCCGGGATGTTTGACGCCACCAGATCGAAGCGGCGATCACCCACCTGATCGAAACCATTGGAGAGCATGGCGGAGGCATTCTTTACGCCATTCAGCTCGGCATTTCTTTGCGCGTATTCCACGGCGACGAAATCCTTGTCCACGAGCAGGGTCTGGCCCTCAGGTGCCAGACGCGCCAAGGTCAGCCCGATGGGGCCATAACCGCAGCCGAGGTCGAAGCAGTGATCGGAGGGATTGACCTCCACATGATCGAGCAGCAGGCGCGAGCCTTCGTCAATCTCACGCGGTGAGAACACACCCCAGGTGGAGTGAAAGGTAAACGGGATTCCGCGCAGGGTGGCATCGAAGATGATGTCCTTGCGCAGGCTCTTGACGTAGTCGGTGAATTCCATGGTCAGGTCGGACGGAAGACGGGAAAGCCGGGTAGTTTACACGGCGTACCTGCAGGGGCGGGGGGAAAGAGACGGAACGCGGAAGGGATCAGGCATGTGGTTTGCTCCCCTCCGCGCTCCGGTCGGCGTTGCCGGGGGAAGGACCGGCCGCCGGTGGTGAGGCAAATCGACAGCCTCAGTATAGGCGGCCAGTACATAATGGAGATTCAATCTTTGTGATTGAAAGGATAAGCTAGGACTTATCAGTGCGAGCGCTTGCGCCGGGTTGGCGGGCGCAGCGGGCGGATCTGGCCACGCGGGCCCAGCTTGCGGCGCTGCAAGCGTGCCGTCAGGAGACGGTCCATGATTTCCAAGACCCGGTCCTTGATGAGTTCGGCGTGGAGGTTGTAGTAGTCCACGCGACAGGTGACCGGCTCGTGGAGGGCGAGGCGGCGTTCGGTTTCGAATTCCTTCCACGCAAGTACCGGGAGGTTGCCCAAGCCGGTGTCGAGGCACAACCACGTGTTGTCGTTGAGGATGAGCTCAAGGTCATGCATGCCTGTGAGCTCGATGCGCGCGGGGTTGTCGAGCCAGGAGAGCGCGAGGCGCACCCGGTTGTAGCGCTGCGCGCTGATCAGCATCCGTTCGCTCTCCAGCACTGGGAAATTCCTGTACATGTGTCAGCGCCTGGCTGGTTTACCAGTGAGTATAACCAGCCCCTTTTTGTGCGCCATCGCGCAATCCGCACGGTGTACGGGCTAACACGCAGGGACCACATGGTCTACTTTATTAAAGCTTCGGATGATTCCGTAGGCATGATTCGGGGCGAGGAAAGCAAGGAACGCCGTCACCGTAAAACCTTTGGATCAACATAAGGCAAAGTACGTTATGAATGTCACGCTTCGCCAGTTGAAGGTCTTTGCCGCTGTCGCCAGGCACCTCAGTTTCACCAAGGCGGCTGAGGAACTCTGTCTCACCCAACCTGCCGTCTCCATGCAGGTCAAGCAGCTGGAACACCAACTGGATGTAGGCCTGTTCGAACAGCTCGGAAAGAAGATTTACCTGACCGATGCCGGCGAAGAGGTGTATCACTACAGCCGCCAGATAACACAGCAACTCGACGAGTTGGAAATGGTGCTGGCCAATCTCAAGGGCCTGGAGCGCGGGAAGCTGAAAATCTCGGTCGCATCGACCGCCAACTACTTCGCGCCGACGCTGCTCGGTACCTTCTGCGGCCGCTTTCCCGGAGTGACCGTGAGCCTGGATGTCACCAACCGCGAATCGCTGCTCAGACAGCTGTCCGACAACGACGTGGATCTGGTAATCATGGGCCAGCCGCCAGGGGACATGGACCTGGAAGCGGACGCCTTCATGGAGAATCCGCTGGTGATCGTCGCGCCGCGCGATCATGTCCTGGCGGGTGAGAAAAATATCGCCCTCAAGCGCCTGGAGAAGGAGATCTTCCTGGTGCGCGAGTCCGGCTCAGGCACCCGCAGTGCGATGGAACGCTTCTTCGCCCAGCACGAGGTCCACATCACCACTGGCATGGAAGTGGGCAGCAACGAGGCCATCAAGCAGAGTGTGCAGGCAGGACTTGGCCTCGGCTTGCTGTCACGCGACACGGTGGAAATGGAACTGGCGCTGGGTCGCCTGAGCATCCTGGACGTGGCGGAGTTTCCCATCCTGCGCCACTGGTACGTGGTACATCGGCGCGGCAAGCGCCTGTCCGTTGTGGCGCAGGCCTTCAAGAAATTCCTGCTGGAGGAAGGTGCCGAATTGCTCGGCAAGCCTTCGGCCGTGATCGCGCTCGATTCAGTACGTGCGCAGAAGAAAGGGGCTGTCTGAGGCCGTGTTCCTGATGCGAGGAGACCGACCGGGGCGCTGACACCACGGCGCGGGGCATGGGGAGACAGGGGAGACAGGGGAGACAGGGGAGACAGGGGAGACAGGGGAGACAGGGGAGACAGGGGAGACAGGGGAGACAGGGGAGACAGGGGAGACAGGGGAGACAGGGGAGACAGGGGAGACA